>ERZ890510.729-NODE-729-length-24627-cov-7.147933_pt1 | contig 24627 bp, 18 predicted proteins | sample MGYA00521265_ERZ890510 | MGnify/ENA primary metagenome ERZ890510 (study PRJEB32303, sample SAMEA104408624) | aquatic metagenome | biome: Brackish water; feature: Chemocline; material: water | place: Baltic Sea | collected 2014-10-26T21:54:00 | depth 110 m ... | reverse complement strand
TTCATCACCAAAGAGCAAACGGTGGAAGAGATGCAGAAGGCTCTCACCGCGGCGCTCAGCAAGTACGACGTGACGAGTCTGTCCTCGACCATGGCGCTTGCCATGAGTGTGGCCGGACAACCGGACTATCGCTACATCCGGACGCTCGCGGAGGCCATCGACAGCATCATCGACAAATCAGAGCCGGCGGACGCTCCTATCTTCCTAGTGCTCGATGTTGACGTCGCCAAGTCTCTTGGCGGGATACTGAAAGAGGAAATCAAACTCGACCGGGCAGTAGTCGCCATCGATGGCATCGAGGTGGGCGACCTGGATTACATAGATATCGGCAAGCCCATGGGCGTGAGCGAAGTCATACCGGTGACCGTGAAGTCCCTGATCTTCGCGGTTCGGTCTACCTCGGGCTAGGGCTCGATCGCATCGCATCATCGATAGCAGTTGTGAGCCCCGCTGGCTAGACTGGTGGGGCTCACAGATTTAAACGCGGAGGAGGCAGAGATGCTTTCCACGAACGACAACCAGATGCTGACCCAAGTGGGCCCCGGAACCCCCATGGGGAACACCATGCGGCACTATTGGATACCGGCACTTCTTGCATCGGAGCTCCCAGATCCGAAAGCGCCTCCACTCGACATTCGCCTGCTGGGTGAAGACCTGACGGCGTTCCGCACTGGCGATGGAAGCGTTGGGCTGGTGCAAACCAACTGCCCGCACCGCGGTGCCCCGCTGTATTACGGCCGCCCAGAAGACGGCGGCATCCGGTGCGCGTATCACGGATGGATGTTCGACACGAAGGGTCGCTGCGTCGACATGCCCAACGAGCCTGAGGAGAGCAACTTCAAGGACAAGGTTAGTGTCGCCGCCTATCCCTGCATCGAGAGAAACGGCATCGTTTGGACGTACATGGGTGCGGAAGCGACGCCACCTCCGCTGCCTGATCTAGAGTGGAATCTCGTTCCGGAAGACCACGCCTACGTCACGAAGCGTATCCAGAATTGCAGCTTCATGCAGGCACTGGAGGGCGAGATCGATTCAAGCCACAGCACCTTCCTTCACAGTGCTTTGAACAACGAAACTTTCACGACCCCGGTTGCCGTCAACCTGGTACGGTCCAAGGGCGAACTCTACCGGATGCAGGACAAGCGCCCTCGGTTCCAGGTGCTAGACACCGACGCAGGAGTGATGATCGGTGCCTCCTACAAGGCCGAGGAAGATTCCCGCTACTGGCGCATCACCCAATTCCTCATGCCGTTCCACACGCTCATTCCGCCCTACGGAGCGAGTCCGGTGTTCAGTGGTCATGCTTGGGTTCCCATCGATGACACTCACACGATGACCCTGTGCTTCACCTACCACCCCGCCCGCCCTCTCACTCAAGAGCATCGGGACATCCTCATGTACCAACGGGATGGACTTGAAGGGCTGCATCCCACGGTGGAGGCTTTCGAGCCACCACCACCTATCCCAGGCAACGCCACGTGGCGGACCAAGCTGAAGCACGAAGGTCACGCACGATTCCCCATCGACTGGGAATTCCAGAACACGAAGAGCTTCTCCGGTCTACCGGGAGTCTGGCCGCAGGACACCGCGATGCAGGAAGGCATGGGCCCCATCTACAACCGCAGTCAGGAACACCTAGGCACGACTGATATGGGTATCATCCGTGTCCGCAGGCGTCTGATCGAAGGCGCAAAGGCCCTCGCTGACCACGGAGTGACTCCCACTGGTGCAGATGAACCAGCGGTCTACGCCATCCGCGCAGCCTCAGCGGTGGTGGACAACGAGGGCTCATGGGTCGACACAACGGCGGAACCGCGCACAGCGCGACTTGGGGTCAGTGACGACACTCCGTAGTCAACGCCGAAATCAATAGAATGGACAAGGGCCGCCCAAGATTGGGCGGCCCTTTTTGACGTTTTGGGCTATTGGCGCTTTGCGACTACTTGAGGTGTTTCGCGAAGAAGTCGACAGACTTCGACCAAGCGTCGTTGGCGGCGTCTTCGTTGTAGCTGCCCCGGGCGTTGCAGAAGAACCCGTGACCAGCGCCGTCGTAGGAGTGGCTCTCGTAGTCCTTGCCCTTGGCCTTCAGGGTGCTTTCGATCGCTGCGACGTTCTCAGGGGGAATGCCGCCGTCGTCGTTACCCCAGAAACCGATCATCGGCGCGTCCACATCGTCAGCGGTGAGGTCTAGCACACGGGGTGCGTCTGCCGGTGAACCGGGACGCGGGAGCATGCCACCGCCGTAGAACACCGCAGCGGCGGTGATCTCGGGGACCTTCACTGTCGAATAGTAGGAAACGAATCCGCCGAAGCAGAAGCCCACGATACCGATCTTGTCGGAATCAACGTCGGGTTGGCTCTTCAGGAATTCCACGGTCGCCTGCAGGTCGGCAACGATGTCATCGTTCGTGAGCTTGCCGCGCTCGCCGAACGCTCGCTCGGTGTCCGCGTAGGGGATCACGGTTCCGACTCCACCACGGTGGAAAAGCTCGGGAGCAACCGCGAAGTAACCCGCTGCCGCGAAACGCAGCGCGACATCTTCGATGTGGGGGTCCACGCCGAATATCTCCTGGATCACGATCATCGCAGGCTTCTTACCCGCCTCATCCGGTTTCGCCGTGTGCAACTGCATGTCGCTCCCGGCAACGCTGACTGTTTCTATTGCGGTACTTGCCACGTCGTCCTCCGAACTCTCGATTTTGCTTACCGTCAATCGTTCTTGCAGGCAGGGATCTGCCTACTTCTTTGCCTTTATCACCAGCACAGGCTTGCCGGACTCGCGGATCAATTGATCCGCCACGCTACCGAAGATCGTTCGGCTGATGCCTGAGCGACCGTGCGTCGCAATGGCAGCCATGTCGATGTGCTCTTCTTCGATCGCCTCGAGCAGTTCCTCGCCAGCTACTCCCTGTCGCACCTGGGTCGTGACTTCGATGCCCTCACCCTGGCACTGTTTGCCGAGGGCATCAAGATAGTCCTCAGCTTCCTTGAGTTCAGCAGCGATAGTCTCATCGATGATGCCCTGTATCTCGCCCGTGATTCCCCCCATGTCATTGGATGCGGGAACGATTGAACGAGTAAGCGCCGCGATGTCCACCACGCGCACCAGCGTCAAATGAGCACCCAGCGCCTTGCCGAGCTCTTTCGCCGAGTCGAGTACGAGCTCAGCAGTTTCTGACCCATCCAAAGGAACCAAGATATTCTTGAACATGTTCTCCCCTGATACACCTAAGTTGCCCGACGCTCCAGGCTGCACGGCATGATACGACGGCGAGGCGAATCGCGCTCGTTTTGGTCGCCGATGACGCCTAGCCATGGCTCGCGTACCATAACCGAAACTTCCATGCCACACGAGGATCACCATGCCCGACATCCAACGCACTCCTGAAGAACGACAGATCCTCGGACGCGCCGCGACCGTGTTGCCTGGCGGTACGCTGGGCAACGTGCGCCTAGCTGACGACTACGCGTTCGTGGTGAAGGAGGGCCGGGGCTCTCGTATCTGGGATGTCAGCGGAAACGAGTACGTGGATTACCTGCTGGGGTCCGGCCCGATGGTGGTGGGTCACGCCCATCCCAAGGTGATAGCGGCGGCAGAAGAAGCCATGCGCAAGGGAACGACCTTCTTCACCCAGAATCCTTACGCCATAGAGCTCGCTGAGCGCATCGTAGAGGCCGTTCCGTGCGCTGAGCAGGTGCGTTACACATCCACGGGCACCGAAGCCACCTCCTACGCCCTGCGTGTGGCTCGGGCATTCAGAAGGCGCGACAAGATCCTCAAGTTCGAGGGTGGCTTCCATGGGATGCACGACTACTCACTGATGAGCCTCTCGCCTTCGGGCACGGTGCCATTCCCCGCACCTGAACCGTCGTCCGCAGGTATCCCGAAAGCCGTGCAGGACACGGTGTTGGTGGCACCCTACAACGACATAGAGACCACAGTGGCGATCATCGAGCAGAACCACAACGATCTCGCGGCGGTCATCGTGGAGCCGGTGCAGCGCATCCTCGCTCCCCTACCCGGCTTCTTGGAAGGCCTGCGGGAGGTCACTGCCCGCTACGATATCCCCCTCATCTTCGACGAGGTCGTGACCGGGTTCCGGATGGCCTACGGTGGGGCGCAGCAGTACTACGGTGTGACCCCTGATCTCGCGGCGATCGGGAAGATCGTTGGTGGGGGATTCCCGCTGGCTGCAGTTGTGGGTCGTAAAGAGTTGATGGACGTTTACGACGCCAACGCGGTTGACCCGGGCGACTTCCTGCCACAGATCGGCACACTGAACGGGAACCCAGTGGCGGCCGCTGCGGGATTGGCCACCCTGGAGATCATGCGTGCGCCGGGCCTCTACGAGGCGTACTGGGAGACCGGCGGCAGGTTGCGCAACGGTCTGCAGCAGATGCTCGATGAGGCGGAGATTCCCGCGACGGTCAGCGGGATCGATCTGATGTTCGATGTTTACTTCACCGAAACCCCCATCACGGGGTACCGCTCAACCCTGAGCTCCGATAAGTCGAAGAACAAGATCTTCGACGAGACCCTGATGGAGCACGGGGTCTTCAAGCCACCGGGCAAGGTCTACGTCGGGGTTTGCCACGACGAGGCCGACGTTCAGAAGACGCTGGCCGCGTTCCAGGCGGGCGTGAACGCCCTTCGCGACTAAACCGACTAGACGGCGCCTGTGAAGAAGAGGTCCTCGACTGCGGGGCGCTTGCTGATGAGGCCTTGTTCGTTGGCGTAGCGGATGATGGTCTCAAGCGCGGTGCGGTTGTTGGCGATGCCATTGCGGTAGGGCATCATGCCGTTCTCACGCAGCCATTTGACCGGCATGCCCATGTAGCTGGCGTCGTCGGCCAGGTTCTCGAAGAACAGCGCCTGTGCCTTGTCACTGGCATCGACAATCGCTTGGCCGAGGCCGGGGTTCGCATCTAGCACTTCACGCTTGGCGAGCAGCATGCTGTTGAGAGGGAAGACGCCGGTCTTCTTGAAGTAGGTCTGCACTTCAGCCAGCGGATCTTCGAACAGGTTCGCCGTGTTGGCCGTGACGTCTACTCCGCCACGATCCCACATGACGGCGTCCAGCTTGCCGCTTTCGAGGTCGGCGACGAAGTCGAAGGTGCCCTTCTCGATGGTGACGCCAGGCAACGTGGGAATGTCTACGTGGGACATGGAGTTGGGCTCGGCTGATTTCCAGTCGACCTTGGTGAAGTCGAAGCCATAGACATCGGCGAGGCCACCGCGAACCCAGACCGCAGGGTTGAATCCTATGCCGCGAACACCGACCTTTTTACCCTCTAGATCCTTAGGCGTCTTGATGCCTGCCGCTTTGTTTACGCGGATGGCCATCTGCGGGAAGAACAGATCGATAAACACGGGTATGCCGACCACGGGGTGCCCCTGATCCATGGCGATCAGGAAGTTCGACAGGGGGAGAACGCTCACATCGTACGCCAGATCGGTGAATGCACTTGCGTAGGCAGCAGCGCCGTTCTCCCATCCTAACGTTACGTCAAATCCTTCGATTTTGACCGTTCCATCTGCGATGTAGTGTGATGCGAACTCATTGGGTGCTGCGATGTTGATTGCCATGGTCTTTTCCTCAGTGAGCCCCGTTGTTGGGGCTTGAATAAGCGAATCTATTCGGGGATCGGGAAGCCGTCGCAACGGCCATCAGTGCCGCCGGTGTGCACTCCGGTTTCGTGGTTGACATGGATGAGTTGCACCGCGCCGGGGGTGCCCACTTCGGGGTACTCCCTGAGCTTGTGGCCGCGCTTCTCAAGACCTTCGATGACGTCTTCGTCGAAGCCGTCTTCCATGCGCAGCACCATCTCCTGGTCGATTGAGCGAGGATCGGTGCCGGGGAAGTGCGTCCAGCGCGGAGCGTCGGCCGCCTCTTGCACGTCCATGCCATGATCGATGATGTTGGACAGCACCTGGGCGTTCCACTGGGGTTGGTTATCGCCACCGGGGGTACCGCCCACGATGACCAGCTTGCCGTTCTGGGTGACCATGTAGTTGTGGATGGTGTTGATGGTGCGCTTGCCTGGGGCGATGACGTTGACGTGACCTTCGTCCAGGTAGAAACCTCGCGCTGTGCGGTCGTTCAGCAGGATGCCGGTGTTGCCTGCGACGAAGCCGCAGCCGTAGTACTGGGAGAGGCTGTGGATGAACGAGACGGCATTGCCTTCGGAATCCATGACGCAGAAGTAAGACGTGGACGGGTTAGGGCTACCAGACTGGGATAGCTCGCCTGCGGGCACGATGTCGGCCAGCTTGTCTGGGTCTACCAGCTTGCGACGTTGTTCGGCGTAACCCTTGGAGAGGAGCAGATCCATGGGGACCTCAACGACCTCGGGGTCTCCAACGTAGGCGAGTCTGTCGGTGAAGGCCAGGCGCTTGGATTCCACCATGGTATGAACCGATTCAGCGGTGTTGTGGCCCATGGAGGCTAGGTCGAAGCCGTCGAGCAGGCTCATCATTTCAAGGGTCAGAACGCCCTGGCTGGGGAGGGCGGTCGCGTGCACGGTGTGACCGTGGAATTCGACTGACGGTGCGTTGCTGTAGACCTCGGTCTTCTGGCCCGCGAGGTCTTCGGCGTTGAGCAACCCGCCACCTGCGGCCATCCCTTCGGCGATCTCTTTGCCGAGGGCTCCGCGATAGAACTCTTCCGCCCCACCCGCTGCGACCATACGCATGCTGCGGGCGAGATCCTTCTGGACGAGGACGTCGCCCTCTGCATACGGAGTGCCGTCCTCTTTCACGTAAACGCGAGCGCTGGTGGGGTACTTCTTGAGCTTCTCAACGTGGCTCGTGAAGTAGTTGCCGATACGCTTCGGGAGGGGGAAGCCTTCTTCCGCGAGCTCGATGGCGGGGGCCATGAGGTCTGCGAGGGGCATCGTGCCGAAGCGGTTGACGATGGTCTCCCACGCGTCGACCTCACCGGGAACCGAGGGACACAAAGGGCCGTCGGTCGGCATCTTCTCGTAGCCACGCTCCACGAAGTACTCACGTGAGGCGCCCATGGGAGCACGACCGCCTCCCGAGATGCCTTGGATCTGGTTCGTCTTCGCGTCGTAGATGAGAGCGAACACTTCGCCACCCATGCCGCACATCGGAGGCAGGGTTACGGCTTCCGCTGCCGCCACGGCGATAGCCGCATCTGCGGCGTTCCCGCCGTTTCTCAGCACCTGCGCGCCAATCGCACCCGCGAGGGGGGACGAGGAGCAAACGATACCCTTTTTAGTCCTGACGGCGACGCGGCCGACCGCTGTCGTTCGATTCCTTGAAGCAACCATGGGGGGAACACCTCCGCTTGATGGCGTGATGATACTTGAATGCGAGCCACACCGGAGGGAACGGCCATCGCTGCGGACGGGATGGGGTGCTACATCAACTCGGCCCTGGCCCGGATATGGCCTGCGTGCGTCTTGATGTGTCTCATTTTGTCTCATTTCTTATCATTTACGAGAGGAGCGAACGGGAGAGGCGCCTTCATACCTGTTTCCGAAAACCTGCCCCCTTTCCATCCTCTTTGACCCGCTTGCCCCTGGCGTGTCGGCTGTCTTGATGTGTTGCATTCTGTAACATTTTGTTGCATTTACGCCTGATCCAGCCCCCCACCCTGACCAGGCTTGTGGGTGGCCAGTGGGGCCTCGTGGCGTACGTACTGACAGGATAGAGGGGCATATGCGTTCTTGCTACGGTCAGGTGTCATAGGTATGCCATCTGGAGTGCGCATGCAAACGCGAGTGGTCTTCTGGTACGCTTCGCAGCGTGCGTCTGGGCACGGCGATCCCCGAACTACAGGAGACGGCAATGGCAAGCGAATACACGTACGACGCGTGGATGGAAGCGCAAGGCATCCCTATCCACAGGGGTTACTTCGTTGAGGATCTGCGGACGGTCGAGGTCGGCCCCTGGGCTCAACGCGGATGTGACGCGGCCTTCATCCAGCTTGCAGGGATGCCTGGTGTGGTGGAATCACGCGTACAGGAGATCCCGGCTGGCGGCACGCTTCCGCCGTTCAAGTCATCGATCGACGAGATCTGCTACGTGTTGATGGGCCAGGGCTCGACCACGGTGTGGAGCAGCAAGAGCGAGAAGCGCCACAGCTTCGAGTGGTCGCCGCGCAGCATGTTCCTGCTGCCGCGAAATACGTGGCACCAACTGAGCAACATGCAGGGAGACAACCCGGTACGGCTGCTGCACTACAACTACGCGCCGATGGCGATGTCGGCGGTTGGCAATCCCGATTTCTTCTTCAACAACGACTACGAAGAGCGTCTTCCGATAGCAGACGATCTGTTCGGAGAGGCTCAAGCAACGGTCCAGGAGCACATCGCCGAGGGCGAGGCAGGGCGCACGCTGTGGCAGGGCAATTTCTTCCCTGACATGGGAGTGTGGGACAAGCTGATGCACCGCCCAGGTCGCGGCTCGCTGAACCGCTCCGTATACATGATGACCCCGGGCACCGAACTCACGATGCACATGTCAGTTTTCGGCGCGGGCACGTACAAGAAGGGCCATCGTCATGGGCCGGGACGCGTGATCGTCATACCCGGTGGCGAGGGCTACTCCATCATGTGGGCTAACGAGGACTCAGAGCGGATCGTCATCCCATGGCACGAGGCGAGCATGTTCGTGCCGCCCGACCGGTGGTTCCATCAGCATTTCAACGTGGGTGAGGTACCAGGTCGGTACCTGGCGCTCCACCCGCCCCACCAGTTCGCGGGGATGGGCGAAGACATAACTGATCGCGCGGGCGATCAGATCGAGTACACGCAAGAAGAGAGCTGGATCAGGGAGAAGTTCGAGAGTGAACTCGCCACGCGAGGACTCAAGAGCGCGATGCCCGACGCCGCTTACAAAGAAACCGACTACACCTGGGACTACAAGGGCGTAGCCGACAGTTAGGAAACTGGCCTCCATGCACGACGACCCGTTCGCACACGCACACGACCCGGACGAGATACGGATGGCCTCCATCGCGGAGGGCAACAACCCGAATCACGACTATTACCACTACGAGAACATCGAGCTGAAGACCGTGGGGATCGACATCGGTTCGTCGACATCCCACCTGATGTTCTCGCGGATCCACCTGCAACGCGCAGGTGAGCTCCACTCAAGCAGGTACGTGGTGGTGGAGCGCGAGACGCTCTACCGTTCACCGATCCTGCTGACGCCCTACACGGCCGACTACGCGATCAACACGGATCAGCTCCAAGCGTTCCTCACCGAATCGTACGCGGAAGCCGGGTTCACACCGGAGGACGTGGATAGCGGAGCGATCATCCTGACGGGTGAGGCGGTGAAGCGTACGAATGCGCACGCCATAGCCGACCTGTTTGCAGATACAGCGGGCAAGTTCGTGTGCGCGTCTGCGGGACACAACCTGGAGTCGATCCTGGCCGCCAACGGGTCGGGGTCAGTCGCGGCCTCGAAGAATCCGGCGCAGACCGTCCTCAACGTGGACATCGGAGGCGGCACGACTAAGTTCGCGCTAGTCACTGACGGTCAGATCATCGAGACCGCAGCCATCAGCGTGGGAGGCCGATTGGTCGCCACCGACACCGACGGCAAGGTCATCCGCATCGAGCCCACGGCACATGCGATCGCCGACCTCTTGGGTATCGACCTGCACATCGGCATGGTGCTCAGCGACAAGGACAGGCACGGCATCGCTGACACGCTCGCTGAATGCCTGATGGAGGTCATCCAGCGCAAGCCTCGATCGGAACTCACAACGAGCCTGCTGGTCACACCTGACCTGAAGTCAGACGCGCCCATCGACACGCTCGTCTTCTCCGGTGGCGTGTCAGAGTACGTGTACGAGCGCGAGGAGCGTGACTTCGGTGACCTCGCCATCTTCCTAGCAGGCGCGGTGCGCCAGAAGATGGCCGAGAACGCTATGCCCGCCCCGGTTCAGCCGGCGACGGAACGCATCCGAGCGACCGTGATCGGTGCGTCGCAATTCACAGTCCAACTCAGCGGGAACACGCTCTCGATCTCCGACGTGAGTTTGCTGCCACTACGCAACATACCGGTACTGATTTCCAAACTCGACGAGGACCGAGAGGTCGAGGCGGAGGAGATCGCCGAGAAGATCAAAGCCGCTTACGCTCGCCAGGATCTAGTCGAGGGTGAGGTGCAGGTTGCACTGGCTTTCGACTGGGATGGCCTGCCGCGTTACTCGCAGCTACGCAAGATCGCGGATGGGATCATCGCGGCGAGCCCGAACACCATAGCTTCTGGCGCGCCGATCCTGCTGGTGTTCACAGGCGATTTCGCTAAGTTGATCGGCGATGCGCTGACCAAGGACATCGGCATCACCAACCCTGTTATTTCCATCGACACGTTGTACCTACAAGAGTTCGACTACATCGACGTTGGGGACATGATCTACCCCGCACGCGTGGTGCCGGTGGTGGTGAAGTCGCTGGTGTTCCCTGAGGTTGCCGGAATCGGCTCCGAGGTGGTTGAGCAGTAGTCCATGAACGCACCATAAACGCCCGTAGAGCGCGATCTGGCGCTACGGGCGAGGTGCGCGCCGGATGATCTCCTGCAAGCGCGCAGAGCCTCGTTTGATACGCGGCAACACGAAAGCCGCGTACAGCGTCACCAGTGCGAAGGTAACGAGGATGATCCCCGCGTACAACGTAGATGTCGCCACGCCTCCACCTGGCGTTGAGCCCTCCCACATGTGTGTCGGGTCGGCATTGTCGTACCACACCAGCACTTCATCGCCGTCCGCGTAGCGCTCGATGCACCCCCGCTTTGGGGGTGGTTCCGCGTGCTTGCAGGTGTTGTCGAGCGGCACCACGTAGTCGACTTCTGCGAGCGTGGTGAAATGCAGGTCATCGCCCAGAACGACGGCAACCCTTTGCTCAGTGCGATCACGCAGTACGCCAACGTCCTCGAGCAACTCAAGGCCGACGAGTATGAGTACCACGCCGGCTATCAGGCCGACGAAACCGGTCCACGATTGGGGAACGTACTTCACCGAGTTTCGACTCCTAGGAGCGCCGCGCTAGTGATTGGTCACTGACAGACGAAGAGGGCCTCGGCGTAGCCAAGGCCCTCTTCATGATACGGATTTTCGCTCTGGCTAGTTCCTGAACATCTCAAGGAGGAATGGTTCAGGCCAAAGCACCGCAATGAACCCTTCGCTGCCCAAAATCCCTCCGAAGAAGAAGTAGATGAGCAGCGAGATAACGAAGCCGGAGACGGCGCCGCCGATGTAGCCGGTTCGGTTCTGCATCATCGCGGGCGGGCCCGCTACGGCAATAGCTATCGCGGCCCACTGCAGTCCCACCAGCCCCGTCACCAGCATCATGCCCGAGAGCAGGCCCAGGAACATCAAGCCCGCTGCCCGTGCCCCTTCCATCCCGACGCTACGGATACCGATATCCATGATCTCTCCGGTCTTGGCTCCAAATCCTTCCCGGAAGAACGTTACGGTTGCCAAGACGAAAGATACCGATGCCAGGCCCATGGGGAACCAGCGGCCGAAGAACGAGAAACTACTCGATTCCCAGATGGCGTAACCCATCATTACCATCATCGCAGCACTGAATAGCTGCGCTTCCGTGAAATGCCAGGTCATGCCCTCCATGCGCTTTGCCAAACCACCGGGGGCGTCAGGCGCAGCACCTGCGGGGGGAACTGGAGTTGACTTCGGATCCTCGGTGTTGGCTCCCGGAAGGGGATTGCCTGAGAAGTCCATGAACTTCGTGAAAAGGATCGCAGTCGCGATCGCAGTCACGAATAGCACGAGGAACAGAGGGCGGGTGAACGTGCCGACCCAGTCGTAGCGACCAACGGAGTTGATCACGTTGTTTTCGATGATGGGTCCAAGAATGAACCCGATCAGCAAAGGCGGGCGAGGCCACTTGTAACGCTTCATGAGCAGCCCGAGCACGGCGCCGCCCAGCACGATAGTTAGTGCGCTGTTGTCGCCCGTCTGCTGGAACGCCGCGAGGAACGAAATCGGAATGATGAGGAAGCCAAGCACGGGATACGGGATCTTGGTTAGCACCGCCATCTGGCGTGTGAACCCAAGGCCCAACATCGTCACGGCCAGGTTGCCCAACCCAAGGCTCAACACGATCATGATAGTGATGTCCGCGTGCTCTTCGAGCATACGAGGACCAGGCGCGATACCGTAGGCCAGCATGCCCAGCATGACGAACGCCCACGCGCGGCCGCCGGGGATACCAAGTGCGAGCGTCGGAATCGCCTGACCACCCTCTTTAGCATTCTGGGCAGACTCGGCGAATAGCACACCTTCCAAGGAGCCGTGTCCGAACTGGCTCTTGTCCTTGGTGAAAGCGATGCCCAGCGCGTAGGACATCCAGTCGATCACGCCACTCCCGATACCCGGGATGGCGCCGAAGAACACGCCGAACAGCGACTGCCTAATGGTCATCGGCCAACGTGACAGGCCGTAGCGAGCACCCCGGAAGATCTCGGAATAGGTAATGTTTGCGTTAGGCGGCGCCAACGGCTTGCGAGTCATCGTAAGGTCGATGATCTCCGGGAGCGCGAAAGCACCGATAGTGGTCGCGATAAGCGGTAGTCCGTCCCACAACCAACCCTGATCAAACATGAACCGGAAGTCGAGGGTTACGCCCGCGGGGCCGACGGTACTCAGCAGCAAGCCGAAACAGGCTGCGAAGATTCCTTTGACCATCGCGCCGCCACTCAAGGCTGCGACCATCGCCACGCCGAACATCGCCATTGCAGCGATCTCTGCGAAGCCGAACGCCAGAACAACAGGTTTGATGAGCGGGATGAGGAGCGCCATCATGAGCGCGCCGATGATGCCGCCGAGTGCTGAAACTGCGTAGACCGCCCCAAGCGTATGGGCTGCGTAGCCTTGCTGCGCGAGCTGATTCCCTTCGAGGAAGGTCACCTGCGTGGCCCCACCAGGCATACCCAGGAGGATCGCCGGGATCGAATCCAGCGTATTGTCGACGCCTGTTAGCGTTGCCAGCATCGCGACGCCGATGACGGGGTCATCAACAGAGATGATGATGAATGGAATCGTGAGCGCCATCACCAACGTCGCTGAGATTCCCGGTATGAGGGCGATGGGCACCGTAATCAGTATCGCGAATAGGAATGCGCCCCAATACCCTAGGTTTCCGAGATATGACAGGCCATCTGCGAAATCAGCAAACATCGCTCACACTACTCCCTTGAGGACAGGGAGGGGAATGGCCGTGCCATTCCCCTCCTCTTAGCTCTCTATTCAGGCCAGGCCTAGTTCGAAACGTACTGCGGGAAGTACTTCTCAGTCAGGCGCTTGCCCTCGATCTGGGTGATTCGAATGGAGTCTTCGAAGATCGACTCGTTCTCGAGCGTCGCCGCCGTGCCCGTTGCTCGGTCGGTGAAGTTCGGGGTCTCACCCGCGATACCAGCGTACTTCTTGATCAGGTCCTCGTCTTGCTCGAACGCAGTCTGGAAGGCGTTTGAGAGCGCGTCTGCGATCTCGTCAGAAGTTCCAGGCGGCAGCCAGAGGCTCTTGCTCATGTAGTTCGGCGGGTTCATGATCGCCTTGAACTTCGCAAGCGACTCGGCGTCGGGGTAGTGGTCCACGATGGCGCCACAGTGGGGTTCACCCCAGGAATTGGCCTTCAGCGTGCCAGGGCCCATGTTCGTGTAAACGCGCATCAGGCCATTGGGGAGCCAGTCCGGCTGCTCCAACGGGAAACGGTACCAGAGGCTGTTGCGGACGGTCGTGTTGATGTCGCCACGTGCCCACATGGTCAGAACCGCGTTGGTGTCCACGGTGTCGAAAGCGAAGTAGCGGAAGGGAACTTCCAGCGTCTCAAGCGTGAAGGCGTTCGCAACGAACTGCGGTGCACCCTCTGCCACGTCGGAAATCTCGTCAGCGATGAAGAATGCCTTGTGCCTTCCTCCACCGGTGTCGGCCATACCAGAGTAGTCCCAGAGACACTTTTCGTTGGCGTCTGGGCCAAGGTTGCCGATCGGGTCGTATGTCGTCCACGCGCGGTTAGCGTCGATGGTCGCTCCGATGAACTGGAACGAGCTGCGCTTGATGAACTGGGTGTCTTCTTCAAACCCCATGTTCAGCTGCGGAGTGCTGTCCCAAGCGATGTACGTGCCATCCTTGGGTGCTTGGGTGCCAGCGAAGAGGTACGCCAGCGGCTTGTTGCCGTTGTTGCTGAAGACGACCCGCGGGTTGCCCGGGATCCACTTGCTCATGAACGCGGACATGATCCGTCCCTGTGCGTCCGTGCCACCACCAGGGTTCGCGTTCGCCATGATGCGAATCGTCTTACCCTTGAAGTGGGCTGCGGCGTCAAACGAAGGGATCGGGGTCGCAACCGGCGTCGGAGTTGCCGGAGCGGGGGTCGGCGTAGGCACACCAGGTGCCAAGGTTGCCGTCGGAGTTGCCGTTGCGGGCGGCTGCGTGGGCGTTGCAGTGGGCTCGTCGCCACCACAGGCTGCCAGCACCAGCAGCATCACGGTCCCGAGGACGAGCCCCTTGGACCAAGCGGACCATCTAGTAACCATCAGTATCCTCCCTGTTTCAGACGAGGCGCATTGCACCTCGCACTTGGCGCCGCAATATACACGTCGGCTCCGCCTTTGACCAGCATGCCAGCCTACGGAGGAGCAAAGTGACGGCTCCACGAATGATCCGCTCAAGCACCTCTCAGTCGAAGGCTCGCACGGGCTTCAAGAGTTTTACCATCTGTTCGTCGACAGGGCATATAAAGGACATTACAATTGACGGTGATTATCTAGTAACAACATTACTACTATCACTCTGACAGGTCGCATGGAATCGTCTCCAAATCTCTCCTCGCTCCTTAAACGCTATGGTCTGGCTCGGCCAGCCCTGGCAGCGCAGATGGATGTTTCACTTCAAACCATCCACAACTGGTGCATCGGGCGCATCCCGGTTCCCCTTCATCAGTTCAGCCGCCTCGCGGAGAATCTGACCGCGTTGGGAGCAACCGACACCGAGATCGCAGAACTCATCCGCGCGTACCTTGAGATGCATGGTCTCGACGAACACCTGCTGACCACGCTCACCTCCCGCAGCGATGGGAGTGATCGCCCCGTCGTCCTACTCATGTCATGGGACATCAAGTCAGGCGGTCTCTTCTCACACTTCCCCCACGCATGCCGCAGCGCGATACAAAGCCTAGGGATGACGTGTTTGGTGGTGGACTGCGGCGGTGATGACCAGATGAAACGAACCTACGTCAGCGAGGCCATCAAGCACCGATATGCCGGCGTGATTTTTGCGGGTATCCCAGGAGCGCCTCCCTCACCCGTCGATGAGCTCTTCGACGCCATGCAGCCACTCGTAAATGCGGGCATCCCCGTCGTGATGATCTCACCGTGGAATACCGACGTGGCCATCCCCCAGGGAGTAACCGCACTGGGCTGGGACTCGAATGTGTCCAATTCCATGGCTCTCGGATTCCTACGAGAGTCCGGCCATCAGCGGATCGCAGTGGTACTGAGCGAAGCCGGGCAGATGGTGTCGGGCCACTACCAAGGTCTTGACCGGACGTTTTCGGATCAAGGCATGCAGATCGACGATTCACTAGTCGTGTGGACGGGAGACGACCCCGACGATCCTGATGAGATCCATGAGGCGCTAGGCTCGGCGACTGCGGTCTTCGCTCGACCGTCGACGTTGCATCTTCTGGCCACCGGGTGCTACGCGAAAAACATGAGATGGCCCGACGACATCAGCATCGTCACCATCGGACACCCACAATCGATCCCACAACTCGGCAGCAGCCCGTTCACCTACGTAGGAATCCCCGTCGGACGGATCAGCCGTAGCGCGGCGCACATCGTGAGTTCTCTGATCGAAGAAGGGGAAGGCGCGTACTTCCAGCAATTCGCGATCTACGGCAAGAGCGCCATGAGGATCATGAACGCAGAGGGCGGCTCCGTCGGGCCACCGGCGCGCCGCTGAGAGCAGGCGCCTAACTTGACGACTACTTCTCGGGCTCCGGTGCGTCCTTGTGCAGCGTCTCCCGCAATCCGAAACCAACAAGGGTTGCGGCAGCGTACGCAGAGATGGCCATGACTCCGAACGCGGCAGCAAACCCCGCCGCTCCAGACACGAACAATGCGATCACGCCGAAGCTCACGGGGTTCGTCAGTGACCCTCCCTCGGCGATCAAGCGGTTGACGCCGAAGAACTTGCCCCTGGCCTCAGCAGGGGCGATATCAGCCCCGATCGTCTGCATCGTCCCCGCCATCATCGAGACACCGATGTTGATCCAGATAAAGGCGAATATGAACGCGGGCAAGGGCCATCCCATGGCGGCGGTGGTCGCCATTAGGGTGATACCGATCCCGAGCATGGTCGCCGCAGGTACGATCTGCCGTTTCCTGCCGTAGCGATCCATAATCTGCCCCGAGAACATCATGATCGGGATGCTCAGCACGCCAGTTCCGGCAGTCACTGTCCCCAGCACGGCGGGCCCGACGCCGTACGCGAAGGCGAGGAAGATAAAGTATGTTCCGCCGCTTCCCTGCGCGCCGCCACGAGCGATATTGGCGGCAAACTGCGCGGCGAAGAGCGTTACCACGGGTCGAGTCAACAACTTCTTCCACGAGACGTCGGTTTCGGCGATCTTGGTGCCCGCCCGACGTGCCAGCACGCCCGGAGCCGTTTCCTTGATCAGGTAGTACGACGGGATCACCGCAAACGCCGCCAGGACGCCAAAAACCAGGAATGGCACACGGAGCCCCAGCCACTCGCCCAGAAGGCCACCCAGCAATGGGCCGCCCAAATTCCCAACGCGCATCACGCTTGACATGCTCGTGATCTGCCGTCCGCGCTGGCTGGATCGTACGGAGTCAGCGATCGCAGCGAGACGGCTCATCTGCCACATCTGCTGAGCCACGCCGCCGATGGTCAGGTACAGCAAGAACTCCCAGTAGGAACTGGCGAAAAACACTGCAAATGCCGCAACAGAGGAGATCAGCGGCGCGGCAATCAGACTCACGCGACGCCCGAATCGATCGATCAACCACCCCGTGGGCAGCGTCGAGAGCACGCCGCCTGCCAGGGGAGCGATAACCATTAGCGACGCGCCAGCAACCCCGGCGCCAAAGGTATCTTTGGCGATCAGAGGCAATACGGGTAACGTGAAGCCCCTGCCCGTTCCCAGCAGGATCGCAGGCAGCAGCAGCGAGAACACGAATTCGTTCCGCTTGAAGAAGCCCAGCTTCTGCTGCGCTTCGCCCGACTCTGTTGCAGGGGCTTTTTCGGGATCTTGGGCCATAGGTGGGTTCACAAAGGTGGGACGAGCTCTTTTGGCTCGCCCCACAGTCGACTGAATCTAACGTTGCGCTATGAACCTGTCAAACTTGCTCGCAGGGCAAGCCCGACTAAGAGATGGCCGCAGTCAATTGGTCCACCTGAGCGAGGTCGAGTTTCGCAGGCCTGAACACGATCTCGTCCGTGCCGAGCTCCTCGTGCATGGCGATCATCTCGCGCACCGCTTCTGCCGACGCCGGCTTAGGCGAAGCTTTACGTTCGCTACCGCGCCCAGGACGACCGCCGTAGTAGTGGGCGATAGCGTCATCGATCTGCTCCTCAGCGCCTGGCCCGAACGCGCATGGCAGCGTTGCAACGAAGCGAGGCTTGCCGGTGCGGTTGTTGGCGGCCCACGCCGCGTTCACCCGTTCCATGATGCCCTTGACCCACTCGCCGTCGTTGGCACGACCGCCCATCACGTAGCCGTTGGCGTACTTGCCAACGCGATCCAACGCGCGATCTGCAGTGCCCCCCAAGATCAACTCAGGGCCACCAGCCTGAACGGGCATCGGCCCTACGGCGTAAGTCGCACCTTCGAGCGTTTCACCAGCCCAGATGCGCCGCATCTCTTCGAGTTGCTCTGTGAATCGGCGACCGCGGTCGTGGAATCCAGCGGGCGCGACCAGCGAGTCATCTTGGCGACTGCCGACTGCCAAGCCTAGCGTCAGCCTACCGCCAGATATCGCGTCCACGGTGGCAGCCTGCTTCGCGAGGATGCCAGCGTTGCGCAGGGGGCTGATAAGCACGGCGGTCATGAGACGCACGCGCGTCGTGATCGCCGCAACGGCAGCCAGCGTAGCGATGGGCTCGTAGGAGTTGTAAGCCAACCGGTCGAGGGATGCGAAGGCGTGGTACGGGCCTGCGTCCGCCCGCTCGGCCATGGCACGCAGCAACGGCCAGCTATCGGTTGGTGTTTGGAACGTTGGGCCCAGGCTGACTTTCATCTCGATCTCCCTAGCTAAGGACGTCGGCGTCCAGCAACTCTTGTACTTCTTCTGGCGTCATACCCAGGACCTCCTGGCATATCTGCTCGGTGTGTTCCCCCAACAGGGGGGCACGCGTGTAGGTCGGGGTCGCGTCCGACATGATGAACGAGTTGCCATCAGACGCGTAGCGCCCCATCTCGGGGTGCTCCATGAAGATGAACTGGTCCCGCTCCTGCAGTTGAGCGTCGGCGAACATGCCTTGCGGATTCAGCACAACGCCGGCTGCAACTCCTGCCCCTACGCACTGGCGCATGACTTCATGAGCGGCCAGCGTACTCGTCCAGCGTCCCACTTCGATATCCAAAGCCTCTTCGTTGGCCTTGCGATCCGCTAGTCGTGCGAAGCGTGCGTCATCTGCAAGCGCAGGCACGCCCATGAGAACACACAGCGCACGCCAACGTTCGTCGTCTGCGCAGGCGATGGTGCACCAGGACTCGTCGCCCGCGCACCGGTACGCCGCATGGGGGGCCATGGCCGGGTCACGATTGCCCTCACGCGCCGTGGTTCGACCGTTGGCGGCAAAGTCCATCATGGGAGGCCCCACGAAGTAGAGCGAGGCTTCCAACTGGGACAGATCCAAATGCTGGCCGTGGCCAGTCTTCTTGCGGTAGTCCAGCGCCGCCACAATGGCGGATATGGCGATGTGGGGTATCAGGAAATCCGTGTAGGCGCCGTAGGGGCTCGTCGGCGTCCTATCAGGCCAGCCCGTGAAGTGCGTGTGACCAGAGAGCGCCGTGAGCACGGGCCCGAAGCCTGGTTGGGAGTCGAACGGCCCTCCCCTGCCTAGCATGGACGCACTGAACATGATGACGCCGGGGTTCTTCGCCGAGATGGCGTCGTAGCCCAGTCCCCATTTCTCCATGTTGCCTGGAGTGAAATTCTCAGCCACGACATCTGCCCACTCGGTGGCCAGGCGGAACGCGATGGCGCGAGCGCGCTCATCGGCCATGTTGAGCGTGAGGCTGCGCTTGCCGCTGTTGTAGTTCGCGTAGTACCCAGAACGGTTGATCCCGTGCTTTCCATCGGCGAACGGCTCACCGTTGCGCAACACATCCGGTCGATGACCCGATTCGACGCGAACCACGTCGGCACCGTAGTCGCCCAGGTAGCGCGTGGTCATGGGGCCGATAACCACCCAACAAAAATCCAGGACTTTTATGCCGTCGAACGGCCGTCCCTCCGGCACCACCGAATCAAGTACGACCGCAGGCGCCTGCTCCTCAGCCTCCAACTCCGCCAGCACCTCTGACGTGTGCTCGCCCAGCATCGGTGCGCGACGCCGTATCGAAAGCGGCTTGGCCGACGATTTCACGAACAAGCCTAGAGTGTCGTATGGCTCACCCGTTGGCGGGGTTATGCGATGAAAGAACTTGCGGGCCTCCAACTGGGGGTACGCGAATATGTCAGCCGGGGTATTGACCGGGAACAGCAGCACGCGGCGTTTGAGCGCGCCATCAGCCAAGAACGCTTTGGTCTTGGCCCCAAAGAACGCGCCGAGCCCTTGGTTCATCGCTTCGAGCAACTCCGTGCTGATCTGGCCGAAGCCGATGGCGCCGAAGTCTGTCGCGCTCAACTCTGGATTGCCGAAGCCTTCTTCGTCCATCCACGCACAGAGCGCGGCCATGTTGCGGCCGCCCACCACTCCTCCTGGCTGGATGAAGTTGACGTAGCCGTCGGCGCACTCCCAGTTCACCCGCATCGCGCGTTCGCCCACAGGCCTGAAGGGGCCGCGACGTCGCAGGTTGACCTGGTTCATATCCCAGTACTGGGGAGCGTGGGACAACGTCCGTGCGGCGGCCTGCTGGCAGGACACGTCTACGTACTGCCCTCGACCCGTGGTCAAGCGTTGGTGGTGAGCGAGCATCGCGCCTGCCGCGCCTGCGGCAGCACCGAGCGTCCAGTACTGAGGCACCGTCACGCGCACCGGCGGACGATCCTCGTCGCCAGTCAGGTGCATGAAGCCGCTGAGGGCCATCCCCGTCAGATCGGTCGCCTCGTAGTCACGGTACGGGCCGGTCTGGCCAAAGGCCGTAATCGATACGTAAATCAGGGTGGGGTTGATCTTTACAAGCTCGTCATAGCCAAGCCCCAGAGACGCTAGGTAGCCAGGCTTGAAAGACTCGATAAGGAAATCCGCTGACCGCACGAGGTTCAGAAGCGCCTCGCGAGATTCAGCCGCCTCGATGTCCAGCGCGACACTGCGTTTGTTGATGGCGTAGAGCTGCCAGAAAAGGCTGGACTCGTCGTCCTGCACGTCATGGTGGAACGGCCCGACGCTACGGGCGGGGTCGCCCGCCAGAGGTTCAACTTTGATCACATCTGCGCCAAGGTCGCCGAGGACACGCCCGCAAAAGATTCCACGGTCGTCGGTTAGATCAAGGACACGGTAGCTGGACAGCAAGCGTTGGCTCCTAGAGGCCCAGCGCCTGCGCCAGTCGCTTGCGATGGTACCGAGGTGATCCGAGGTAGTGGTACAGCGTCCGGGACATCTTGGTGTGCAGCGTTAGGCCGTACTCACGCACGATACCCATGCCCGCGTGAACGTCGTGAGCGGAATTGCAGCCGTAATAGTAGCTTTCGCTGGCAACCGTCGCCGCTGTGTGCATGGCCGCAATCGCGCCTTCGCGAGCCTCATCCGCCTTCCACAACGCCTCGTAGGTCGTCCAGCGGGCGGAGTCGAGGTAGTTGACGACGTCTATCACGTGGTCCTGTACGCGCTGGAAGCGACCGATGGGTTGCTGGAATTGGCGTCGCGTTTGGCTGTAGAGGAGCGACATGTCGAACACCTGCGACAGACCGCCAACCTGATAGGCGCTCAGGATCAACGATGCCTTTTGCATGGCACGCTCGAGGACGTCCCAGCCGTCTTCCATGGCGCCGATGAGCGAGGATCGTGGGACTGACGCCTGGAGGATGCTCACCTCACAGAGGCCGGTGGCGAATCCAGGCAACGGTCGTGCGGCTACGCCGCCGCCGTGCGCAGGCATGTGCACCAGACCGATCTTGCCAGTCTCCAAGCGGGTCGCGACGATCAGGTCTGTCGCGTCAGCCGCGTCGTGGACGTAGAGTTTCGTGCCCTCGATGGCCAGGTCGTTGCCTCGGATACGGGCTAGCGTGTGGATGAATCCCGGCCCCCATCCGTAATCCTCTTCGGTGATTGCGACCGCGAACACTCGCTCGCCAGATGCGATAGCCGGGAGCAGCTCTTGCTTCTGCGCCTCGGTGCCACCTTCAAGCAGGATCAGGGCAGCGAAGACACCTGAGGAAAAGTGCGGGCCGGGCACGGGGCCACGACCAAGCTCTTCATAAATCACCGCAGTGTCTGCAAGTGACGCTCCCACTCCGCCGTATTCTTCGGGGATCAGGCTGCCCAAGATTCCCGTGGAAACCAGGCCTGGCCACTGCGCCGCACCCGATTCTTCGCCGGAGTCGATGGCAACGAGAGCTTCTTTGGTGTAGTCGCGCTCCCGGAGTTCGCGGACGGCCGCCTGGAGCATCATTTGCTGTTCGGTTAGGGTCAGGTCCACTGTTATTGGCCTTGTTTCTGGGTTGAGGGGAGTTGCCCCGGTTGCTCACGCGAGTCGCGCCCGATACCGAGCCGACGAGCGATTATCACGCGCTGGATCTCCGCTGTACCACCCGGATGCTGCTCGACGATGCTGGCCCGCTGGTGTACTTCGATGTGCCCCTCCGCGACGGCCCATTCGGGGTCGCTGACCAGCGCACGAGGGCCCATGACTTCGAGGATCGCACGGGCTTTGGATAGCGCTGAACGCTTCTGGTGCAGGTACGCCTGCGAACCTTCGTAGGTCAGCTGGCGCCCCTGGGCACGGTAGGCGAAGTTACGGAAGTGCAGCAGGCGCGTCACTTGGGAGTTCACGTAGAAATCCACCAGCGCATCCTGGACATCTGGGTCCTCGGTGAGCGGGTGCCCTCCCCGTGTCGCTGCACGGGCGTAGGTCATGACGCGCTCCAGCATCTCATCGGCGCGGACGGCGCTGCGGAGCAGGCCGTGCTCGATCTCCAGGTGGGTACCTGCGACTTCCCAGCCGTTGTTCTCGCCACCAACCAGATGGCCAGCAGGGACGCGGACGTTGTCGAAGTAGACGGTGTTCTTCACGCCACTGGCGGCACCACGCTCGCCGCCGACGAGCAGGAGATCCATGGGCTCAACGGTGATGCCAGGGAGGTCCATGGGCATCATGAACCAACTGAGATTCTTGTGGCGCTCACCTCTGGGGTCGGTCTTGACGATCATCCAGGAGTATTCGGCACCGTGGTTGGAACCCACGAAGATCTTGGTGCCGTTGACTAGGTAATCGTCGCCGTCTTTGACCGCAGACGTGGATACGCTCGCGAGGTCCGACCCGGATTCAGGCTCGCTGAGGAGTTGCCATGTACGGATTTCTCCCGTGAGGATCTTGGGCAGAAAGAACTCTTTCTGCTCGTCAGTCCCCCAGACCATGATCGAGGCCGAGCCCAGCCTGCCGCCGGTGTCGTAGTAGGGAGGCGTGGCGAGGTGGTAGCGATCAAGCTCCTCCTCGATGATCATGGACATGCCAAGATCCATCCCCCCGCCGCCGTACTCTGCCGGCATCGCCGGGTAGAGCCAGCCCTTCTCGCCTAGCTCCCGGCCAAGTTTGCGTTGGAGCGCGTACTCGTCGGCTGTGAGGTCAGCGGGGTCAGCGTGGTCGGGAAGCTCGGGAACGTGGTCGGCCAGCCAGGCTCGAACTTGATCCTGGAATGCTAGCTGCTCGGATGTCCACTCTAGATCGAAATCCATCAGCGCCCCTTGAAGGTTGGCTTGCGCTTCTCTAGGAACGCGCTCACAGCCTCACGGTGATCTTCGGACCGACGGGCTTGCTCCTGGGCAGTCTGCGCTAGGCGCAGGCTTTCCTTCAGGTCAAGCTCGGTCGACTTATGCGCCAAGTACTTGGTCAGCGACATCGAGAAGGTCGCGCCTGACGCGAGGCGTGTCGCCAAGGCCATGGCCTCGCCCATCATGTCGTCATGCGGGTAAACCTTGCTCACCAGGTTCATGCGCAACGCCTCGGCAGCGTTTAGGCGATCGCCTGTGTACTGCATCAAGAGCGTGTTGCTCATGCCGATAAGCCGAGGTAGTTGCCAGCAGCTACCGTCGCCGGGCACGAGTCCCATGCGAACGAACGCTTCGGCAAACTCAGCGTCGTCTGACGCGACTCGGATGTCGCAAGAAAGCGCGAGACCAAGCCCAACGCCAATGGCATAGCCGTTGACCGCAGCGATGGTTGGCTTCTGGATGTCGTATATCCGCAGAGGGACGTCAGACACGGAGCCGAACCCCGCTTCTCCAGCGTCCGCATCATGGTTAGCCAAGCGTGCTTCCATGGCGCCCCACGGCAGCGACACGGGCCCATGCTGCTCCTCGATGTTGCTCAGCGTCTGGTCGAATTTACGGACGTTCGCACCTGAGCAGAACGACGGGTCGGCGCCCGTGAGCACGAGGACGTGGCTCTCAGTATCCGCCTCGAAGCGGTCGAATTCTTCGTAGAGCGCTGCCGACATGTCGGGGCTCAACGCGTTGCGTGTCTTGGGGTCATCCAGCGTGATCAGCGTCACGCCATCTTGCCGGTCGACCTTCACCGAATCATCAGCCATCGCTAGTCCTGTCCTGCGGGCCTGTCCTGCGGGGTAGTCATACGAGCCGGATTGCCGACCAGATTCGCGAATTGTAGGAGTGGCGTGGGGCCATGTCCATGTGCGGCTGACGCCCATCTCGGATGTACAATCGCGATTCCCAGTAGAACATCAGAAGACAGGCACAGGAGAGCAGGACATGGGCACAGGCACCGTTCCCGATGCGACATTCGACCGAGTGGGAGGCACATTGCTCCGTGCACTGGATGGGCTATCCATCGAACAACTCCGCAAGCAGCCCGCAGGGCCGGAGAGCAATCCCATCGGGTGGATGGCATTCCATCTGTCACGTGTCCACGACAACACCTTCTCGGCCTTGCTGGGCAAGGAGCAGGTGTGGCGAGAGGACAAATGGTTCGAAAAGTTCGACCTGACACCAGAAACCACGTCCCTGGGTGGCAGCACGCTTGACCAGGTTCGCGAATTCAACCCGGTAAGCGCAGAGGTTCTCGCCGGCTACTGGAAAGCGGTACGCACGCGCTCGCACGAATACCTAGAGTCGATGCGCGACGAGGACATCGAAAAACTATCTCCATCCAGCCCGCCATCTATGCCCGAGCCTGAGACGATTCGGCTCACCCTCGCCCGAGTGACATCGGACACCTCACAGCACATCGGCCAGGTTGCGTACGTCCGTGGGCTCG
>ERZ890510.726-NODE-726-length-24675-cov-8.023233_pt1 | contig 24675 bp, 28 predicted proteins | sample MGYA00521265_ERZ890510 | MGnify/ENA primary metagenome ERZ890510 (study PRJEB32303, sample SAMEA104408624) | aquatic metagenome | biome: Brackish water; feature: Chemocline; material: water | place: Baltic Sea | collected 2014-10-26T21:54:00 | depth 110 m ... | reverse complement strand
CGACGTTCTATCTCGGCCACGAGGAAATCATCCCGAGCGGCACGACGACGTTCTGGAGACAGTGGCATGCGCGGCTGTTCGCCTTCATGTGGCGCAATGCGACCCGCGCCACCGCCTACTACAAGCTTCCGCCCGACCGGGTGGTGGCAATCGGCCAGCAGGTCGAGATGTAGAATCGAACGCCGGTGCCGGCCGCGAGAGCCCGCCCTAGGATTCGATCCAGCCGACGTTGCCGTCGACACGACGGTAGACGACGTTGAAGGCCCCGGTGCCGGCGTTGCGGAACACGAAGACCGGCTCTTCACCGAGATCGAGCATACGCACGGCGTCGGCCACCGTCACATCGTGGATCGGCGTGTCGAGTTCGGCCACGACCACAGCCTCGTGCGGCGCTTCCTCGTTCTTCTCTCCGTCCCAGCTCATCAACGAATGGCGTGAGCTGGCATCACGCTCAGCCTGCGGCCGTTCCGGCGGCAACGCTTCACTGCCGCGACGGCCCTCCAGCCAACGCTTGTGCCGGCGCAGGCGCTTGGCGACCCGGATAAGCGCATCGTCGAAGGCGCGGTAGATATCGCCGGACTCCGCGCTGGCGTTTACGGTCGTCCGCGAATTGGCGTGGACGAGGACCTCGGACTTGAACTCTCCAGCCACGCGCTTGAACGTCACCGTCGCCTCGATCGGCCGGTCGAAATACTTGCCGGCGACTTCCGCAAGGCGCTCGCGGACGTGATCCTGCAGCGCCGCTCCAAGGTCGATCTGCTGTCCCGAAATGCGGATGTTCATCTCTTCTCCCTGCTGGTCTCTGCTGGTTGTGGCTTCCGGTCTTCCTGCCGGCTCAGCCGTGATGCCTGCCGCGGCGTGCCAGGCCGAAAGCCTCGACGCCGCTCCCCGACGCAAACGCGGGATGCGTAGTGCGTTTTCCCGGGGCCGGCCGTTACCATATTATATGCAAACGAGAGGGCGACAATGCGGCGCATGATCAGTGCACGCTGATCGCCGGCATAACGAGCATCGACCTCACGTCGGTATCGATGGCAATGTACCTGCCAGCAACCTCGGTGTGGCCGAGGAGGTTCTTTTTGACGCTCCAAAGCGAGAGCAACGCCATGGCACCCCCCCTTCTCCGGCTCGGCACACGCGGCAGCAAGCTTGCGCTCACGCAGGCGGGCCTTGTCCGCGACGCCCTGACCGCGTCGGAGCCGGCTCTCGCCGCAGCCGGCGCCATCGAAATCGTCGCCATCAAGACGACCGGTGATGCCATCCAGGATCGCCCGCTCTCGGAGGCCGGCGGCAAGGGCCTGTTCGTCAAGGAAATCGAGGAAGCGTTGTTGGCGGGCCGCATCGACGCGGCGGTCCACAGCATGAAGGACATGCCGACTGCCCAACCGCCGGGCCTGTCGATCGCCGCCTTCCTGCCGCGCGAGGACGCCCGCGACGTGTTGATCGCCGGCGACGTGCAGCGCATTGCCGATCTGAAACCCGGCGCCATCGTCGGGACCTCGGCGCTCCGGCGGCGCGCCCAGCTTCTGCACCGCCGGCCCGACCTGCGGATCGTCGACCTGCGTGGCAACGTCGAGACTCGCCTGGCCAAACGCGCGGCCGGCATCGTCGAGGCGACCCTGCTGGCGCTGGCCGGCCTCCGGCGGCTCGGCATGGCCGATGTCGGCGTACCGGTGCCAGAAGAAGAGATTCTGCCCGCCGTCGGTCAGGGGGCAGTCTGCATCGAATGCCGCGAGGGCGATGCACGGATACGCGGCTGGTTGGCCGCGATCGATCATGCTTCCACTGCAACCTGCGTCGCGGCCGAGCATGCGATGCTGGCCGTACTCGATGGGTCTTGCCGCACGCCGATCGCCGGCCACGCCGTGCTTGCCGCCGATGGCACGCTGCAACTACGCGGGTTGATCGTGAAGCCCGACGGCTCGCAGCTGATCGCCACGCAACGGACCGGACATGCCGGCGACGCCGCCGCCATGGGCCGCGATGCCGGCCAAGAACTCAAGCGCCGCGGCGGGCCGGGCTTCCTCTCGACCTGATCGCGCGTCGTCCCTAGAGTCCAGACATGAGTACGGTCTTGCGATTTCTTGCGCTTCTGTGCGGCGGCGCCATCCTGCTCGCTGCCTGCGAGACCGCGCCGGTCACGGGTCGGTCGCAGATCATGCTGGTGGGCGAGAACGAAGAGCGCCAGATGGGCCTACAAGCCTATCGGCAGGTGCTGGCGAAAGAGCCGCTGTCGCACAATGCGCAGGCCATTGCCCTGGTGGAAAAAGTCGGCCGGCGCATCGCAGCGGCGGCCGAACGGCCACCCGCCGAAATGTGGCGCGCGCCGAATTACCGCTGGGAGTTCAAGGTCATTGAGAAGAACGAACCCAACGCCTTCTGCCTGCCTGGCGGCAAGGTCGCGGTCTATACTGGTCTGCTGCCGATCACCCGCACCGAAGCCGGTCTCGCCACAGTGATCGGCCACGAAGTGGCACATGCCCTGGCCCGTCATGGCGCCGAGCGCATGAGCGACCAGATGGTGGCCTCGGTCGGTACCGCGGCAGTCGCCGCCACTCTGGCGGCGACCGTAAGCGGACGCAACCGGACCTATTTGCCGGCGATGATGGCAGCCCTTGGCGCCGGCGCGACCGTCGGCTTTGTTCTGCCGATGTCGCGGGCTCAGGAATCCGAGGCCGACCGTATCGGGCTGGTGTTGATGGCGCTGGCCGGCTACGACCCGCACGCCGCGATCGGCGTCTGGGAGCGCATGCGCGCTGCAAGTTCCGGCCGCCGCGGCCAGCCGGAGTGGCTGAGCACGCATCCCGCCGATACCACGCGAATCGGTGACATCCGCGGCTGGGTCAACGAGGCCATGAGGTACTATCGCCCCCGTGACTGATACACTCGAATACGACGCTTCGGGACTTCTCTGCCCCTTGCCGGTGCTGCGGGCCAACCGCAAGCTGCGCGAATTGTCGAGCGGCGGGCTGCTCACGGTGCGCGCCACCGATCCTGCCGCCTGGCAGGACTTTCCGGCTTATTGCCGCCAGACCGGCCATGAGTTGGTCTCGAGTTCGCGCGAAGCGGAGACACTGGTCTTCGTCATCCGGAAACGCTAGGGACCGGTCCTGCAAGTATCCAGAGAGAGTGCATGCCCAAAGCCAGTTTCAAGACGATCGACACCGTGGATGTTGCCGGCAAGCGCGTCCTGGTGCGGGTCGACCTCAACGTGCCAATGAAGAACGGCAAGGTGACCGATGCCACGCGCATCGAGCGCGCGGTGCCGACACTGTCGGAACTCGCCGCCAAGGGCGCCAGAGTGGTGGTGTTGAGTCACTTTGGCCGTCCCGACGGCAAGCGCGTGCCGGAGATGTCACTGAAGCCGCTGGTCGAGCCGCTGTCGCAGGCGCTCGGCAAGCCTGTGAGCTTTGCCGAGGACTGCATCGGCCCGCTTGCCGAAGGCGCGGTGCGCAGCCTCAAGCCGGGCGAGGTTGTGCTGCTGGAGAACCTGCGGTTTCACAAGGAAGAAGAGAAGAACGACACGGCCTTCATCGACAAGCTCTCGGTACTGGGTGACGTCTACATCAACGACGCGTTTTCCACTGCGCACCGCGCGCATGCCTCGACCGAAGGCATCGCCAATCGCCTGCCGGCGGCGGCGGGTCGATTGATGCAAGCCGAACTCGAGGCGCTCGACAAGGCGCTGGGCAGCCCCAAACGGCCGGTCTGCGCCGTGGTCGGCGGCGCCAAGGTCTCGTCCAAGCTCGACTTACTCGGCAACCTCGTAGGGCGGGTCGACAAGCTGATCATCGGCGGCGGCATGGCCAACACGTTCCTGCACGCGCAAGGGATCAATGTCGGCAAATCATTATGTGAGAAGGATCTTGCAGCAACCGCGATAGAGATCCTCGAGAAGGCCAAGGCTGCAAAGTGCACGGTTCTGCTGCCGGTGGACGTCGTGGTGGCAGCTGAGTTCAAGGCTGGTGCCCCCAGCAAGGTCGTGGATGCCACAGCCTGTCCCGACGACCAGATGATCCTTGATGTCGGCCCAAAATCGATCGTGCTGTATCAGAAGGAAGTGGGCGATTGCGCCACACTCGTCTGGAACGGGCCGCTCGGTGCGTTCGAGATCCCGCCGTTCGATACAGGCACCGTGGCGCTAGCGCGAACGGTCGCCCAACTGACTGGCGACCATAAGCTTCTGTCGGTCGCGGGCGGCGGCGACACTGTGGCGGCGCTGGCGGTGGCGGGCGTCGAAGAGCGCTTCTCCTATGTCTCGACGGCAGGCGGTGCCTTCCTCGAGTGGATGGAAGGCAAGACCCTGCCGGGCGTTGCGGCTCTCATCCGAGCGGCATAAGACTCGGGGTATGAGTACCCCTGCCCATCCGCCGGACCGTCCTCGCCTGCCTTGGGATCCGCCGGAGCATTTCGAAAAGCGCGTCCCCGACGGCGACAATCGTGAACGCTTGGTCTGCGGGCGTTGCGAATTCATCCATTACCAGAATCCCAAGGTCGTGGCAGGTGCGGTCTGCACGTGGACGGACAGCAGGGGTGAAAAGATCCTGCTGGCCAAAAGGGCCATCGAACCGCGCAAGGGATTTTGGACCCTGCCGGCCGGTTACATGGAATTGGGCGAGACCACAGAGCAGGCCGCCGCACGCGAGGCCCAGGAAGAGGCCTGTGCCACTATCGAGATCGACCGGCTGCTCGCCATGTACAGCGTGGCGCGTATCGGCCAGGTGCAGATCATGTATCGCGCCCGGCTGGTGAATGCCGACATCGCGGCGGGCATCGAAAGTGAAGAAGTGGCGTTGGTCGACTGGGCCGACATTCCCTGGGAACAGCTTGCTTTCCCGACGGTGGTCTGGGCCCTCGCCCATTTTCACGACTCGCGCGGCAAGACCGATTTTGCCACCTATTCCAACCCGACAGGCGATCTCGCCCGCATGTGGCCGCCAAGGAAACCCCAGGGTGTCTGACGTCTAGACATGCGCCCAGGGATTGCATCGCGTTGTTCACGAACAAACCGCCTTCACTCTCCAGCCTCAAGAAGGCCCAGCCAGCGGCACCGGAGACCGGCTGAACTCAGCTCTCACGCGCGAACGGATTGTCGGCGCCGTCCCAGTATCGCCTGAGCAGCGGCATCTGCAGGAAGGCGAAGACCATCGTCAGCGGGAAACTGAGGAACATCTTGCTGGCGATCCAGGTCTCGGTCGAAAAGTTTCGCCACATGATCTCGTTGACTGCCGCCAGTACGAAGAAGAACAGCGTCCAGCGAACGGTCAGTTTGCGCCAGCCGTCGTCGGTCAGCCGGAAGGCCGTGCCAAATATCGGCTTCAACAGCGGCTTATTGAACAGAAGCAGGCCGCCGCCCAGGATGACGCCGAACAGGCAATTCACGATGGTCGGCTTCAGCTTGATGAAGGTGTCGTCCTGCAGCCAGATGGTCAGGCCGCCGAACACCAGAACGAAGAAGCCGCCGACCAGCGGCATGACCGGCCAACGCTTCTCCAGCCATCGATAACAGGGCAATGCGATCACGGTCGCGACAATGAACACGCCGGTGCCGACGAAAATGCCCCACTTGCCATTGACGATGAAGAACAGCACCAGTGGGCTCAGTTCCAGCGCGGTGGCGTAGAGCCGTCGCATGCTGCCGTCGTTGCCTGTTTTCTCGGTCATGCCGGCAGTCCCATCAATCCACGCGCGAACGCCCTCGCCTCGAACGGCCTGAGGTCATCGATGCCCTCGCCGACGCCGATTGCAACGACCGGAAGCCCGAACTTCTCGGCGAGCGCCACCAGAACCCCGCCCTTGGCGCTGCCGTCGAGCTTGGTCACCACCAGCGCATCGACCGGAGACAAGGCTTTGAAGGTCTCGACCTGGGCGTGGGCGTTCTGACCGGTGGTGGCGTCGAGCACGAGCAGGCAGGAATGTGGCGCCTCCGGATCGAGCTTGCGGATCACGCGCACGATCTTGGCAAGTTCGTCCATCAGGTTGGCCTTGTTGTGCAGACGGCCGGCGGTGTCGATCAGCAGTACGTCGCATTTCTCCACACGCGCGAGCTCCAGTGCCTCGTAGGCAAGCCCCGCGGCATCCGCGCCGGTGCCTTTGGAGATCACCGGCACGCCGGCGCGATCACCCCAGACCTTGAGCTGCTCGACCGCGGCGGCGCGGAACGTGTCGCCCGCCGCCAACATCACCGTGCGGCCCTCGCTCTTGTAGAAACTCGCGAGCTTGGCGATGGTCGTGGTCTTGCCGCTGCCGTTCACGCCCACTACCAGCACGACATGTGGCTTTCGCGCCATATCGATTGCCAGTGGGACGGCGACAGGTTGCAGGATCTCGGCGATATCATCGGCGAAGGCTACGCGCACTTCCTCGTCGGTGACTTCCTTGCCGAAGCGTTCCTTGCCGAGCTTCTCCACGAGGCGCGCGGCGACGGCGACCCCGAGGTCGGCCTGGATCAACGCGTCCTCGAGCTCGTTCAGCGTTTCCCGGTCGAGTTTCTTCCTGGTGAAGAGGCCGGTTATGCTTTCGGTGACCCGTTTGGTCGACTTCGAAAGCCCGTCGCGCAGGCGCGACAGCCAGCCCTTCTTCTGCGGCTCCGCGACGTCGCTCATGTCAGCAACGAGTGATCGAGCTGGCCCTGGTAGGCAAGCGATATACCGCCGGTCATCATCACGTGGCCGTCGCGCAGCCATTCGATGCCGAGCGTGCCGTACTCCATCACGATGTCGACGTTGCGCCCTGTGAGACCGCGCCGCGCCGCCGCCACGCCGGCCGCGCATGCACCCGAGCCGCAGGCGAGCGTGAGGCCTGCGCCGCGCTCCCAGACGCGCAGCCGCAGCCGGTTCTCGCCCACCACCTGGGCCACGCCGATATTGGCGCGTTCCGGGAAGAAGCGGTCGTGCTCGAGCTTGGGGCCGAGCTCCACAATTGGAATCGCGTCGAGGTCATCGACGAAGAAGGTGGCGTGCGGGTTGCCCATGTTGGTGCCGACCGGGCCCTGCAGTGGGCCGAGAGCGACCGGCATGTGGTTGGTGTCGCAGGCCTCGCGTACAGGAATCTCGCGCCAGTCCAGACGCGCCAGCCCCATGTCGACGGAAATTATCGGCAGGCCGTTGGCGCCCATGCCGGCCTTTTGCGATTCCAGTAGGCCCGAGATCGTCTGGACGGTTACCTGGTCGGTCTTGCGCTCGTCCATCACGACCGAGGCGACACAGCGCGTGGCGTTGCCGCAAGCCCCGGCCTCACCACCGTCGGGATTGAAAATCCGCATGAACACATGGGCATCGGCGTCGGTCGGCTGTTCGAGCACGATCAGCTGGTCGCAGCCAACGCCCAGCCGCCGGTCGGCGATGGCGCGGCGGCGTTCGGGCGACAGGTCGAGTGCAACAGCGCGCGCGTCGAGCACCACGAAGTCGTTGCCCAGTCCGTGCATCTTGAGGAACGGCATTCCGGTCATTTGAAGCGCTATATGGCGCTTCGACCCGGCCAGCGCAACGCGCGTGCCCGGACCTGACCCGCATGTGGTCCGCCGACCTCTTGCACATCGAGTGTCGCCAGCCGCTTGGTGTAGATCGTGAGATGCAGGATGCCGAGCGCCTCGTAGGGCATGGCCGGCTCGACGAACAGGCCGCGCCCAGCATCCCAGGCGGGCGTCGCGTGATGAACAGGCCAGTTGCAGCGGCTCGGCAGCGGCTCGCAGGCAAAGCCCTTGTCGTAGACCATCACGTTGAGTGCGATCTGGTCGGTCATGTCGGTGGATCGCTGCAGCGCCTCACCCAGCAGCTCTGCCCAGCCCCGCCAGTGCGGTGCATCGACCGGCAGGGCGAAGACGCCGGCGTTGATCAGCGGGTAGCGCACCAGACGCTCGGCGGTCTCCTTGTCGAAGCAGGATTCGAATGCCGCGCCGTTGATCGTCGAGAACTCTTTCCACGCATGCCGATAGTGTCGCATCGAACGATGGATTTCGGGTGCCACCGCGAGCTTGCCCGTGCGCGCCGCCGCAAGAAACAGGGCAAGAGCGTCGCCCTGCTGTACCCAGCAGTCGCCATCAATCCAGAGATAGAGGTCGAAGCCCGGGAAATAGCGCGGCAGGAACGGCCGGGCCGTCAACGCCTTGTAGCCATCCTTGAGGCCCGCGCGGCCGGGAAAGTCGAAATCCCAAACCGGCTCGACCAGAACCGCTCCTTGCGCGCGACACCAGGCGCGCTGGTCGTCCGTCAGGCCGCAGTCGAGAATGCCGAGCGCAAGTGCGCGGCCCTCGACCGTTGCCCGCAGCGAGCCAATGCACTCGCTCATCAGGCCGAAGTAGGCAGCGTCGCCGCCGGTGATTGCGATGGCTCGTTCCGACACGTGGTCAGGATGGCGCATCGGGACTTTGCTGTCGCCTGTCTTTCAGCCACAGTCGGCCAGCGGAGGAAACACCATGGCCAAGCACGTCGATTACTATGTCTCGCTCAATTCGCCCTGGACCTATCTCGGATCCAGGCGCTTCGAGGAAATGGCCAGGAAGCACGGCGCCAGCGTCACGATATGGCCCGTCGATTTCGGCTCCGTGTTCTCGGTTTCGGGCGGCCTGCCGCTGCCCAAGCGGGCGCCGCAGCGCCAAGCCTACCGCATGATGGAGCTGAAGCGCTGGCGCGATCAGACCGGCGTCAAGCTGACGCTCGAACCCAAGTTCTTTCCCAGCAACGAAGTGCCGGCTGCCAAGTGTGTGATCGCGTTGCGCGAACAGGGCCGCATGGCCGACGCGATCAAGGTCGCACATGCAGTCCTGGGTGCTCTCTGGGCAGAGGAAAAGAACCCCGGCGATCCCGCGACCTTGCAGGCGATCATCGCCGGCTGCGGTATCGATGCGCCGGCACTTATGAAGGCGAGCGAGGGGCCTGAGTTCGCGGCCAAGCGCGAAGCGTACACCAAACACGCGATCGAACAGGGCGTATTCGGTGCACCATCATTTGTGATCGATGGCGAGATCTTCTGGGGCCAGGACCGGCTGGACTTCGTCGAGCGCAAGCTCGCGTCCTAGTCAGGGATCGAAAAAAGCGACGGCCAATACGGCCAGTCCATTATTGGCAATGTGGGCGACCAACGAGGGCCACAGCGAACCGGTGCGCCATCGCAGCCAGCCAAACAGAAGGCCGAGCGGCAGCACGAGGATCGCATGCGCCGGTTCGACGTGAGCCGCCGCGAAGGCCAGTGAACTGACAATAAAGGCAGTGCCAGGCCCCCAGCGGCCTTCGATCCAGCCAAAAAGCAACCCGCGAAAGATCAGCTCTTCCACCACGGGCGCCAGCCCCGCGAGCAAGGCGAGGCTCATCAACAATACGGCCGGCTCGCGGGCGATCTTCAGCGCCTCGCTCACGCCCTCGGGCTCGAGGCCGATCTGGCTGACGGCGACCGACAAGGCCGCGGTTCCCAGCGTGCCCAGCACCACCGGTCGCCAGCCGACGGCACGCAACCCCAGCGCCGGCAGGGCGGCTCGGCCGAGCGGCGCCACCGCCACCAGCACCGCCAAAAGACCAGCACCAAAGAACAAGCCGAGAACCGACAGAAGGCTGCGATCAGGCAGAAGCCAGAAGGCGGGCACCCCAATCAGCGGCAGGGACAGCACGAAGAGGCCGATTTGTCGCCCGCCGATCGGCCTGGAATCATTCTGGATCAAAGGGTTATGGCCATTCGCCAAGTCTTTTTGACTCCGTGCCCGCCAAGCCTTATACCCCGGCCGCTCAATCGGTCGTGCCGATTTCTAAAGGTTCCCCGTCCGGGGAACTCCGCTGATCCGCGAAGGTTCGCGCATCGGCGCGATTTTCGTTTGGGCAAACGGAGTTCTGGAACGGATATGTTCGAAGGTCTGAGCAAACGTCTGGGTGACGTATTCGACAAGCTCCGGGGGCGTGGCGCGCTCTCCGAAGCCGATGTCGAAGCCGCCCTGCGCGAGGTTCGCACCGCCCTGCTCGAAGCCGACGTGGCGTTGCCCGTCGTGCGTGACTTCATCGACGGCGTTCGCCCCAAGGCGATTGGCGCCGATGTCGTCCGCTCGGTCACGCCGGGCCAGATGGTCATCAAGATCGTCAACGATCACCTGGTCGAGATGCTGGGTGGCACCGTGGCGGATCTCGACCTCAACGCCATCCCGCCGGTCGTCATCCTGATGGTGGGCCTCCAGGGCTCGGGCAAGACGACATCGAGCGCCAAGATCGCCTACCGCCTCAGCCAGGGCCCGCAGGGCATGGCCGCCGAGATGGTCGGTGGGGCCTTCGCGACCAGGCGCAAGGTCTTGATGGCGTCGCTCGATACGCGCCGGCCGGCCGCCCAACAGCAGCTTGCCGTGCTCGGCACCCAGACAGGCGTGCCGACCCTGCCGATCGTGCCTCTCGAAATGCCGCTCGCCATCACGCGGCGCGCCCTTGAGACCGCCCGGCGCGAAGGCTTCGATGTCCTGATCCTCGACACCGCGGGTCGTCTTGCGATCGACGAGGAACTGATGAAGGAGGTCGCCGATATCAGCGACCTCGCCAAGCCCAAGGAGACGCTACTCGTCGCCGATGCGATGACCGGCCAGGATGCCGTCACCGTTGCGCGCGCCTTCAACGAACGGCTGGCGGTCACCGGCATCGTGTTGACCCGCGTCGACGGCGATGCCCGCGGCGGCGCCGCGCTCTCCATGCGCGCCGTCACCGGCCGGCCGGTCAAGCTGATCGGCGTTGGCGAGAAATTCGATGCTCTGGAGGCCTTCCATCCCGACCGTATCGCCAGCCGCATCCTCGGCATGGGCGACATCGTCTCGCTGGTCGAGCGTGCCGCCGAGACGATCGACAAAGAGGACGCCGAGAAGCTTGCCGCCAAGGTCCGCAAGGGCCAGTTCGACATGGACGATCTGCTCAGCCAGCTCCGCCAGTTGCGCAAGATGGGCGGTCTGCAGGGGTTGATGGGCATGCTGCCGGGCGCCATGCAGGCCAAGGCGGCGATGTCCAAGGCCAAGGTCGACGAAGGTCAGCTCAAGCGTCAGGAGGCGGTCATCCTGTCGATGACGGCCAAGGAACGCCGCAACCCGGACGTCATCCACGCGTCGCGCAAGAAGCGCATCGCCAAGGGATCGGGCGTGCAGGTTCAGGACGTCAACAAGCTGCTCAAGCAGCACGCCGACATGGTCAAGATGATGAAGCGCGTCAACAAACTCGGTGAGAAGGGATTCATGCGCGGGCTCGGGGGCATGATGCCGCCGCCGGGCTTTCCGCGCTGAAGATATTCATGGAATTGGCGAATCGAACGTATCGAAAGAGAGGATCGAAAGAATGCTAGCTATCCGCATGACCCGGCACGGCTCCAAGAAGCGGCCGTTCTTCCACATCGTCGTCGCCGACTCGCGCAGCCCGCGCGACGGCCGCTTCATCGAGAAGCTCGGGACCTACAATCCGCTGTTGCCGCGCGAGCATGCCCAACGCATCACGCTCGAGAAGGAGCGTATCGCGCACTGGTTGAAGGTTGGCGCCCAGCCGTCCGACCGTGTCGCCAAATTCCTCTCGCAGGCGGAGATGATGCCACCGCGCGAGCGCCGCGAGCAGAGCAAGAAGCCGCTGCCCCGTGCCAAGACGCAAGAGCGGATGAAGGCGGCGGCGGCGGCAGCAGCGGCAGCGACCGCGCCGGCCGAGGGTGCCAAGGAGGCTGCGGCCACCTGATGGACATCGTCTGATGACCAAAGGCCGCGTCCTGTTGGGCGTCGTCGCGGCGCCGCACGGTGTACGGGGCCTGGTGCGCATCAGGAGCTACACGGAGGACCCGATGGCGGTGGCACGGTATGGCCCGCTGTCGGACGAGACGGGACTGAAGCAGTACCGGGTCGAAGCATTGAGTACCGTGAAGGACGCAGTGCTGGCCCGGATCGAGGGCGTAGCCGATCGTACGGCGGCCGAGGCATTGCGGGGGCTGCGTCTCTACGTTGAGCGCAGCGCATTGCCGGCCGCCGAGGAGCGGGAATGGTACGAGGCTGACATCGTCGGCCTCGCTGCGGTCGGCCTGGATGGTCGGGATTGGGGAAAGGTGATCGCCTTCCACGATTTCGGCGCCGGACGAACGATGGAGATCTCAGGAGGCAGCGCATCGCGAAATTCGGTGATGGTGCCTTTCACGGCGGAAGCCGTGCCCGAAATCGACGTCGAAGGCGGCAGGATTGTGGTCGATCCGCCGGCGGGCTTGCTGGCGGGCGGAGAAACGAAGGAGGCATAGAGCAACGTGTGGCGCGCGACGGCGCTCTCTCTTTTCCCGGAGATGTTTCCGGGTCCGCTAGGTGAAAGCCTGGCCGGCAAGGCGTTGAGAGAGGGAGCGTGGGAACTGTCGGCGATCGACATCCGGCAGTTCGCCATGGACCGTCATCGCACGGTCGACGATTCACCCTTTGGGGGAGGCGCCGGCATGGTGATGAAACCCGATGTGCTGTCGGCGGCGATCGAGGCGGTTGCCCAGGCACCGGGGATGGCGGGTGTGCCGAGAGTGTTGCTTTCACCCAGGGGCGTGCCGTTTAACCAGGCGCGCGGGCGGGAGCTGGCAGCGGGACCAGGCGTGCTGCTGGTGTGTGGTCGGTTCGAGGGCGTGGACGAGCGCGTCATCGAGGCCCATGCGCTGGAGGAGATTTCGGTCGGCGATTTCGTGCTTTCGGGCGGCGAGATCGCGGCCATGGCGGTGATGGATTGTTGTGTGCGGCTGCTGCCCGGTGTGATGGGCGAGCCGGAATCGGCGAACGAGGAGAGTTTCGAGGACGGACTGCTGGAATACCCGCACTACACCCGGCCCGCGACGTGGACCGGACCCGACGGAATCGAACGGCACGTGCCGGAGGTCCTGGTCTCGGGTCACCACGGCAGGGTCGCGGAATGGCGGATGAAAGCACGGCAAGAGATTACACGGCGGCGGCGGCCCGACTTGTGGGCCCGGCGCCGAACCGCGACGGAAACCGAAGAGAAGTGACGAAAGGATGGATGCGATGAACATTCTCGATATGGTCGGCCAGACGACGATAGACAAGGTACAGGCCGAGCGGCCGGTACCGCGCTTCGAACCGGGCGACACGCTGCGCGTGCACGTCAAGGTCCAGGAAGGCAGCCGCGAGCGCCTGCAGGTCTATGAAGGCCTGTGCATCGGCCGCAAGAACGCCGGTGTGAATTCCTCGTTCACGGTGCGCAAGATCAGCTTCGGCGAAGGTGTGGAGCGCGTGTTCCCACTGTACGGGCCGAGCATCTGGGAGATCGAGGTCGTTCGCAAAGGTGTCGTGCGCCGCGCCAAGCTCTACTACCTGCGCGATCTGCGCGGTAAGGCGAGCCGCATCGCCGAGGACACCGAGGCCCAGCGCGAGCTGATTGCCGAACAGGCCGAGGAGGCCGCGACGCGTCCGCGCCGCGAGAAGTTCAAGAAGGAAAAGCCCAAGGCCGAAGGCTCGGTCCGCGCCGCCAAGGGCGGCGGCAAGAAGTAGGCGCGTCATGGCAGTCCGCAAGAAGGCGGCGATGCCGCCCGCCGAGCCGCCCGTGCCGCGCACCCTGTTCGAGAAGATCTGGGATTCCCACGTCGTCCACCGCCAGGACGACGGCACCTGTGTGATCTACGTCGACAGGCATCTGGTGCACGAAGTCACCAGCCCGCAGGCTTTCGAGGGCCTGCGCATGGCGGGCCGCCCGGTGCGCCGGCCCGACGCCACCGTCGCGGTGGCCGATCACAACACCTCGACGCTGCCGGTCAGCGCCGGCGACGTGGATGAGGAATCGCGGATCCAGATCGAGACACTCGAGAAGAACGTCGCCGACTTCCACGTGCCCTATTTCGGCATGGACGATCCGCGCCGCGGAATCGTGCACGTGATCGGTCCCGAGCAGGGCCTGACGCTGCCCGGCATGACGATCGTGTGCGGCGACAGCCACACCTCGACACACGGCGCGTTCGGTGCGCTTGCCTTTGGCATCGGTACCTCCGAAGTCGAGCACGTGCTCGCCACGCAGACGCTGATCCAGAAGCCAGCCAAGAACATGCGCGTGGCGGTCGAGGGCAGCTTGCCGATCGGCGTCACCGCCAAGGACGTGATCCTGGCGATCATCGGCAGGCTGGGGACGGCCGGCGGCACTGGCTACGTGATCGAATATGCCGGCCGCACCATCCGCGAGATGACGATGGAAGGCCGCATGACGGTCTGCAACATGTCGATCGAGGCGGGCGCACGCGCCGGCCTGATCGCGCCGGACGAGACAACCTTCAAGTATCTCGATGGTCGTCCCTACGCGCCGAAGGGTGGTGCTTGGGACCTGGCGCTCGGCCAGTGGCGTCGCCTGCCATCCGACAAGAGCGCCCACTTCGACATGCAGCTCGACCTCAACGCCTCGGACATTCCACCGATGGTGACTTGGGGCACCAGCCCGCAGGACGCACTGCCTATCACCGATGTGATTCCCGATCCGGCCAATGCGCCGGACGAGAATCGCCGCGAGGCATGGGCGCGGTCGCTCGCCTACATGGGCCTGACGCCGGGCACCAAGCTCGTCGATGTGCCGATCGACCGCGTGTTCATCGGCTCGTGCACCAACGGCCGCATCGAGGACCTGCGGGCCGCTGCCGAGATCGCCAAGGGTCGCAAGGTCGCGGCGGGCGTGTCGGCGATGGTCGTGCCGGGTTCAGGCCTGGTGAAGGCCGAGGCCGAAAAAGAAGGTCTCGACAGGATCTTCCTGGAGGCCGGCTTCGAATGGCGCATCCAGGGTTGCTCGATGTGCCTGGCGATGAATGCCGACCGCCTAGAACCCGGCCAGCGCTGCGCCTCGACCTCGAATCGCAATTTCGAGGGCCGCCAGGGCCGCGCCGGACGTACTCATCTGGTGAGCCCGGCCATGGCGGCTGCTGCCGCCATCAAGGGTACCCTCGCGGACGTGCGCGACTACCAGTAGGCATCGCGCTCGAACTCACCCGGATTTCGTGGGCGGTGCAGCAATGCACCGCCCTTTTCATTGAGGCAGGAACGGACCGTCACGCTATGGTAGGATCGGTCCGCCTATCCCAAGGGAGAAACCGCCATGGCCAGCGTTCCGAATTCGGGTCCCACCGCCCCACCACCACCCGTCTGGGACGCCCGCCCGGCGGGGTCCGCCACCGTCACCTACGGCGGCTTCTGGATACGGCTCGTCGCCTACATCATCGACGCCATATTGCTCAGTATCGTTTTTGGCATCGTTGGGTCGGTGGCGGGCTACAATATCTTCGAACCGGACATGGAGAGTTACGGCGCCGCGGTCAACATCGCTTCCCTTCTGATCGGCTGGCTCTATTTCGCCTTGCTCGAGAGTTCCGAGCGCGGCGCCACCGTCGGCAAGATGGCCATGGGCCTTCGGGTCGTAACCGACAAGGGAGAGCGGCTGAGCTTCATGAACGCCACTGGCCGCTACTTCGCCAAGATCATATCGGCCATCATCCTGTGCATCGGCTTCATCATGATCGGCTTCACCGACCGCAAGCGCGGCCTGCACGACATGATCGCCAGCACCCTGGTGATCAAGATCCGCTGAATCGGGCAACTTGGTTCCCGGCTTGACGGGGACCGCGAAAGCCCGTTTATTCCGGCGTTTTCGCGAGGGAGATCCCATGGAGAAGTTCACGACGCTCAGCGGCGTCGCGGCGCCGCTGCCGATGGTCAATGTCGACACCGACATGATCATTCCCAAGCAGTTCCTGAAGACCATCAAGCGCACCGGCTTGAAGGAGGGACTGTTCTACGAGATGCGCTGGACACCGGACGGCCAGAAGAAGGATTTCATCCTCGACCAGCCGGCCTACCAGAACGCCAAGATCCTCGTGGCCGGCCCCAACTTCGGCTGCGGCTCGAGCCGCGAGCACGCGCCATGGGCACTGCTCGATTTCGGCATCCGCTGCATCATCTCCGAGGATTTCGCCGACATTTTCTACAACAACTGCTTCAAGAACGGCATCCTGCCGATCAAGGTCTCCAAGGAGATCATCGCCAAGCTGATGGACGACGCCAGCCGCGGCTCGAACGCCATCATCGAGATCGACCTCGACAAGCAGGAGATCAAAGGCCCGGATGGTGGCACGGTCCATTTCGAGGTCGATGCTTTCCGCAAGAAGTGCCTGATGGAAGGTCTCGACGACATCGGGCTGACGATGGAAAAGAAGACCGACATCGACAGTTTCGAAGCCCGCCAGAAGGACTCCCAGCCCTGGCTCCACACCGCTTCCTGACCTGAGAAAGAAGACAATGGCGTCCAACCGCAATCTGCTGATGCTGCCGGGTGACGGCATCGGCCCCGAAGTGATGAACGAAGTCCGCAAGATCATCGCCTGGATGGGCAAGAAGCGCGCGGTAGGTTTCGACATCAAGGAAGACCTGGTAGGCGGCGCCGCTCTCGACAAGCACGGCGTGCCGCTCTCCGATGACGCCATGAAGGCGGCACTCGAGGCCGATGCCGTGCTGTTCGGCTCGGTCGGCGGCCCGAAGTGGGACACGGCCGACTTCAGCAAGAAGCCGGAACGCGGCCTGCTGCGGCTGCGCAAGGAAATGGATCTGTTCGCCAACCTGCGGCCGGCCAAGGTGTTCGATGCGCTGGTCGACGCCAGCTCGCTCAAGCCCGAGATCGTAAAAGGTCTCGACATCATGATCATCCGCGAGTTGACGAGCGGCGTGTACTTCGGCGAGCCGCGCGGCCGCCATACCAACGCCAAGGGCGAAGTCGAGGCCTTTGACACCCAGCGCTACACGGCGCCCGAAATTCGTCGTGTCTGCGCCGTCGCTTTCGATCTGGCGCGCAAGCGCAAGAACAAGGTCCTGTCCGCAGAGAAGGCCAACGTCATGCACACCGGCGTGCTGTGGCGTGAAGAGGCCACCAAACTGCACAAGGAAAGCTATAGCGACGTGGCGCTGAGCCACATGTATGCCGACGCGCTCGCCATGCAGCTCCTGCGCTCGCCCAAGGACTTCGATGTCATCGTGACTGACAACCTGTTCGGCGACATCCTGTCGGACGAGGCCTCCATGCTGACCGGATCGCTCGGTTTGCTGCCCTCCGCTTCGCTCGGCGCGCCCGACGCCACCGGCCGGCGCAAGGCGCTGTACGAGCCGATCCACGGCAGCGCGCCCGACATCGCCGGCAAGGGTCTCGCCAATCCGATCGCGCAGACGCTGTCCTACGGCATGATGCTCCGATACTCGTTCGACCTCGGCAACGAGGCTGACCTGGTGGAGAAGGCGGTCGAGAACGTCCTGGCGGCGGGCTACCGCACCGGCGATCTTCTGGTCGGCGGCAACGCCGACGGCATCAAGAAGGTCGGCACCCAGGAAATGGGCGACGCCATCGTCAAGGAACTCGACCGGCTGATTTAGGATCTACCTGCTGCGCAGGAGCGACCCCAGCATATTACGCAGCACGGCGCCGCCGACGCTGGCGCCGATGCTCGCGGCGTTGCCCTTGCCGAAGATCAGCTTGGCACCTTCACGCGCAGCGATCGTGATGACACTGCGGGTCGCTGCCTTTGCCGCCGTCACGCCGATCGAATCGCGCGACCGTCCAACCGGCACCCGTCGAGTCGGAGCCGAGCCCGGTGGCTGCGCCTTCCTGAGCCTGGGCTCCGGCGGCGGTGGCGGTGATGTTTCGGAAGCCGCTTCGGCCGTCTCGGTCCGACCAGTCAGCTTCTCATAGGCCGATTCACGGTCAACTGCCGTCTCGTACTTGCCAGAGAGCGCGCTCGACGCCGTCGTGGCGCCACGTTCAGCATCGGTGACCGGCCCGATACGGCTGCGCGGCGGCGCAACGAAGCAGCGCTCGACCGGCATCGGCACGCCCTTGGCGTCGAGGAACGACAGCAGAGCCTCGCCGACGCCCAGCTCGACGATCGCCTCGACCGCGTTGAACTTCGGATTGGGCCGGAACGTCTCGGCCGCCACTTTCACCGCCTTCTGGTCCTTGGGCGTGAAGGCGCGCAACGCATGCTGCACGCGATTGCCGAGCTGGCCCAGCACAGTCTCAGGCACATCGAGCGGGTTCTGGGTGATGAAGTAGACGCCGACGCCTTTGGAGCGGATCAACCGCACCACCTGCTCGATGCGCCCGAGCAGCGCCTTGGGCGCATCGTCGAACAGCAGGTGCGCCTCGTCGAAAAAGAACACGAACTTGGGCTTGTCGATATCACCAACCTCGGGCAGCGCTTCGAACAGCTCCGACAGCAGCCACAGCAGGAACGTCGAATAGAGTCTTGGGCTTTGCATCAATCGTTCAGCCGCCAGCACGTTGACGATGCCCTGCCCCATGGCGTCGATGCGGATCATGTCGATGAGGTTGAGCGCCGGCTCGCCGAAGAAGCCCTTGCCGCCCTGCTGCTCGAGCACCAGGAGTTGGCGCTGAATGGTGCCGACAGTCTGCTTGCTGACGTTGCCGTACTCGGTCGTTAGCGTGCCAGCGTTCTCCGCCACCCACTGCAGCATCGCCTTCAGGTCCTTCAGGTCGAGCAGCAGCAGACCCTGCTCATCGGCCAACTTGAAGACGATATTGAGCACGCCTTCCTGGATCTCGTTGAGCTGCAGCAGGCGAGCCATTAGCACCGGGCCGACCTCGCTCGCCGTGGTACGAATCGGATGGCCCTTCTCGCCGAACAGGTCCCAGAACACAACAGGACAGGCCCGGCCAGCAAAGTCGCGTATTTTTAGGAGCCTGGCGCGCTCCAGTGCCTTCGGATTGTCGCCGCCGCGCTGGCTGACGCCCGAGAGATCGCCCTTCACGTCGGCCATGAACACTGGCACGCCATTGGCGGAGAAGCCCTCGGCAATGGTCTGAAGCGTGACGGTCTTGCCGGTGCCGGTCGCGCCGGCGATCAGACCGTGCCGGTTAGCGTATTTCAGGAGCAGATACTGGTCGGCATCGTTCGCCCCGACGAAAATCGCCGCCTCTTCGCTCATGTCGTCCCCTCGATCACCAACTGGACCTTAGCCAAAGACTGTGGCCGATAGTAGGGTGCCCACATGACCCTACCCCGCCTCGCCTTGGCCGTTATCGGCGATGAAATCGGCCCAACTCTCGACGAAATGGTCTCGTTCTGCTCCGAGCACGATGTCCGCCGCCTCGACATGCGCACCCTTGAGGGCCGCAGCCTGATGGGCATGACGCTCAAAGAAGTCGCCGTCATTGCCCGCACCATCGAAAAGGCCGGCCTCAAGGTCCCGACCTTCGTCTCGCCAGTGCTGAAGTGGCCCGCAGCGGGCAAGGGGGCAACGACCGGGAAAGTGGACTTTGCCTTCGATCCGGCGACGTGCCCGGTCGACGATCCGCTGGCGCATGCGTTCGATATCGCCGTTGTGCTCGATGCCCGTCGGCTGCGCGTGTTCAGTCACTTGAGTTATCCGGGTTACAAGCCGGATGACCTTGTCCCGCGATTCGAGGGGCTACTCGATTTGGCACAGAGCTACAGCATCGACCTGGAACTCGAAAACGAGCCGGTTTGCAATGTCGGCACCGTCAGGGATCTCGTCGATTTCTTCGGCGCCTTTCCCGAGCCGCGTTCGCCGATCTTGAAGCCGCTGGTCGATATCGCGAACAGTTGGTCGATGGACAGCCGCCCGACCGATGCCGACATCGCCACCCTTGCCGGGCATGTCGACGCCATACATCTCAAGGACCGCGACATGACGGCGAACCGGACGGTACCGTTGGGCGACGGCGATATTCCCTGGGCCGATGAGCTGAAGCGGCTGCTGCGCGACGTGAAGGTGCCCGAAGTCCTCGCCAGCATCGAGACGCATTGCCCGCACGACGGTCGCAACGCCACCGCGCGTTCCGTTGCAGCACTTCGGCGTATTGCCGGCGAGATTGGCGTAACGGTCGTCTAGATCAGTTCGTTTCCACTTCCAATTTGGAATAGCCGAGATGGCAACCTATCGCTTCGTCACTGTCGATGTCTTCACCGACCGTCGCTTCGGCGGCAATCCGCTGGCCGTGTTTCCCGACGCCAGCGGCCTGACGGATGCCGACATGCAGTCGCTGGCAGCCGAATTCAACTTGAGCGAGACGACTTTCGTCCTGCCGCCGGCCAACCCCGCCAATACCGCGCGCGTGCGCATCTTCAATCGGACCGCCGAGATGCCCTTCGCCGGCCACCCCAATGTCGGCACCGGCTGGGTCCTGGCCGGCATGGGACGCGATCGCGGCGGCGTGCTTCGCTTCGAGGAAATTGCCGGCTTGGTCGAAGTGAAAGTTGAAGACAACAACGTGACGATCGCGGCGCCTCAGCCACTGTCGCTTGGCGCCGAGATGCCGGTCGACCTGCTGTCAGGCTGTATCGGCATCACCCCCGACGAGGTCGTCGTAACTTCGCATCGCCCGGTCATGGCGTCGGTCGGCAACTCCTTCGTGGTGGCCGAAGTGACCCCCGATGCCTTGGCCCGGGTCGTGCCCGACATCGCGCGCTTCCGGGAAGCCGTCGCGGCGTATCCCGCATTGGGACCACGGCGCCTGCCGCTCTACCTCTATGCCCATGCCGGTCGAAGCGTAGATCGCATCAGTCTACGCGCCCGCATGTTCTCGCCCCTGTCGGGCACCGTGGAGGATGCCGCGACGGGAAGCGCCGCGACGCCGCTTGCCGCACTGTTGCTGTCCTTGACCGACGAACGGAAGCGCCACTACGACATCGTCCAGGGTGTCGAAATGGGCCGTCCGAGCCTGTTGCTTGCCTCGGCACACCGGGCGGCCGACGGTATCCGGGCAACCGTGGGCGGGGGCTGCGTCCCGGTCCTGAAAGGCGAAGTCTCGCTATAGCGGCTGGATGACGAAGCCCGCACGCGGGAAATGGACGACCACGTCGCCGATCCGAGGGTCATTGCGGGCGATCGAAATACGATCGGCCGACAGTCCCACCAGCTTTCCACCCACCGGCACCTTGCCGGTGTCGTCGGGCGTGACACTGAGCTTCTGGCCAGCCCTGAAGCCGCTGGGATCATCCGCATCGACGCTCGCCGGCGCAGGCTGAGACGCCTTGGCAATGTCGAGGGCGGCGCCCGCCTTCAGCTCGCTTCTCGTCCCACCACCGAATGCCTTCATGCGCTCCGCCCAGGACACGATCCTGGGCAGTCGATCGAGCGGACTCGCCGCAGGATCGAGCCGCTCCCGGATGAACCACACGGGATTGTAGAGCGCACAGTCTGCCAGAGTCGGCTCGCGGCCGATCAGGAACGGTCGGCCGTCAGCCAACATCGTCTCGGCCAGAGACAGCTGAGCATATGTCTGGTCCCGTGTAACCGGAATCATGGCGCGCATCATCGCCGGATCGAATGAACGGCCGGAGAATTCGCTCCGGTCCTTCTTGAAGGCGTCCGGCAGCCTGTCACCGATCTGGCCCATCACCAGACCGACAGCCGACCAGAAAATATTGCGGTCGATCCACATCGCAAGGGCGCGGACCTCTCCTTCCCTGTCCTTGGGCAGCAAGGCAGGCGAAGGCGCGATGCGCTCAATTTCCGTCATGATGAGCTGGGTGTCGCAGAAGATATCGGCACCAACCTGCATCACCGGTGTCTTGCGATAGCCACCGGTAAGCGGCATCAGGTCCGGCTTGGGCATGACATTGGGAATTTCGACGGATTTCCACGCGATCTGCTTGATGCCGAACGCGACGCGTACTTTCTCCGAGAATGGCGAGGCCGCGTAATGATGGAAGATGATATCGGTCATAACCTCAGGGCCTTGATATTGGCTGCGTACCTGTCGGGGCCGCCACTGAAGACCGCGGTGCCTGCCACGAGGACGTCGGCGCCGGCCTTTATGCAGCGCCGGGCAGTCTCCGGATTTACGCCGCCATCGACCTCGAGGTCGATCGGCTTGCCGAGTCCGTCGATCGCCTTGCGCAGCGCCGCGATCTTGGTGAGTTGGCTCTCGATGAAGGCCTGCCCGCCGAAGCCCGGATTGACGCTCATCACCAGAACGAGGTCGAGGTCGCCCAGAACGGTCTCGATGACCGAAAGCGGCGTCGCCGGATTGAGGACGGCGCCGGCCTTCTTGCCCAGGCTCTTGATGAGCTGGATCGTGCGATGAACGTGCGGCCCTGCCTCGGGATGGAATGAGATCACGTCGGCACCGGCTTCGGCGAAGGCCGGGACCAGCGGATCGACAGGCGCGATCATGAGATGGACGTCGAAAGGCTGCTTGCTGTGTTTGCGCAATGCCTTCACGACCATCGGGCCGATGGTGAGGTTGGGCACGAAGTGGCCGTCCATCACATCGACGTGGATCCAGTCGGCGCCAGCTGCAGTCACCGCTTCGATCTCACGGCCAAGTGTGGCGAAATCGGCCGACAGTATGGAGGGGGCGATGCGGACGGGTTGTTGCGGCATGGCCGACCTCAGGTTCCGGGACGGGTCGGGGCTTCCCAGCCCTTTCGCCGGAAGGGGTTCATGGGGAATGTACCGAACAGCTTGACCTCCTCGGAGAAGAAGCCGAGTTCCTCGAAGGCAAGGAGCACTTCGCGTTGATCAGGATGGCCCTCGACTTCGGCGTAGAACTGCGCCTGCTCGAAGCGCGCGCCGGAGAGATAGCTTTCCAGCTTCACGATATTGACCCCGTTGGTCGCAAAGCCGCCCAGAGCCTTGTAGAGCGCGGCGGGCCGGCTCTTCACGCGGAACAGGAAGGCCGTCATGCACTGCACGGTGCGCCAGTCAGGCGTGGCGGCCTCGCGCGAAAACACCAGCATGCGCGTGGTGTTGTGGTCGGCGTCCTCGATGTTGCGGGCGAGCACCTTGAGATCGTAGATGCGGGCCGCCAGCGACGAGGCGATGGCGCCGACGCTCTTGTCGCCGATCTCGGCGATCTCGCGCGCGGCACCCGCCGTATCGCCATGGACCGTCAGCTGGAAGCGATACTTCTTCAGGAAATTGCGGCACTGGGCCAACGCCTGGACGTGGCTCTTGACCGACCGGATCGATCTGAGCGAGGCGCGGGGAAGCGCGACCAGGCAATGCTCGACCCGCTGGAAGTGCTCGGCCACGATCTTGAGTCTGGTGTGCGGCAGCAGGCTGTGCAGGTCGGCGACGCGCCCTGCGATCGAATTCTCGACCGGAATGATGGCCAGTTCCGCCCGTCCAGCCTGCACGGCGCCCATCGCCGTCTCGAAGGTCGGACACGGCAGGGTCGTCATGTAAGGAAAGGCCGCCCGGCAGGCCATGTCGGAATTCGCCCCCGGTTCACCCTGGAAGGCAATGATGTTGCTGGCCTTGACCTTGCCGCCCCGAGCCTTCGCCATCTCCCGAACTCCCTGCACCCACCGATGGGCGAAAAACCCCGTAAAATCCGGGACTTGCGACGTTCCGCCGCGCGAGCCCGGTGGCGCGATCGGATACTACTGGCGACGGTAAGGGCGTGCTACAGCAACGTCCGAAATTTTGCTGATCCGGGATCCGACTATGGCCAATTTCAACACGGTTGCGGGCTGCGTTTTGGCCTCGGCCCTCTTCGCGATGGTGGTTGGCAAAGTCTCCAACGCCGTGGTCCATCCGCACAAGCTCGACAAACCGGCGATCGCCGTCGTCGACGAGGCGCCCACCGCTGTGGCCGCCGCCCCGGCCGCCGAACTTCCGCCGATCGGCCCGCTGCTGGCCGGCGCCAATGTCGAAGCCGGCAAGGCGCTCTTCATGAAGCAGTGCTTCACCTGCCACACCGCCGACAAGGGCGGCGCAAACAAGGTCGGCCCCAACCTGTGGGACGTCGTCGGCCGCAAGAAAGCGAGCCACGAGGGTTTCAGCTATTCCTCGGCGATGCAGGCCAAGGGCGGCGACTGGACCTACGAAGACATCAATCACCTGATCGCCAAGCCCACGGCGTACGTCAAGGGCACCAAGATGGCCTTCGCCGGACTTCCCAAGGAGCAGCAGCGCGCCGACGTGATCGCCTACCTGCGCACCATGGCCGACTCTCCCAAGCCGCTGCCCTAGGTGGTCGAGCCCCGCCTCGTCGATCTGGCCAACGCCTTGGCCGACGCGGCACGGCCGATCGCGGCCCGCTATTTCCGCACTGCCGTCGCGATCGACGACAAGACCGACAACAGCCCCGTCACCATCGCCGATCGCGAGGCCGAAACCGCGATGCGCGACCTGCTGACACGCCATGTGCCCGAACATGGCGTGTTCGGCGAGGAGCATGGCGCGGTGCGGACGGATGCCGAATATGTTTGGGTGCTCGATCCGATCGACGGCACCAAGGCCTTCATCACCGGCCTGCCGATCTTCGGCACGCTGATCGCCCTCCTCCATCGCGGCAAGCCGGTGCTGGGCATCATCGACCAGCCGATCCTGAAGGAACGCTGGCTGGGCGTCGATGGCGAGCGCTCGACCTTCAACAGCCAACCGATCTCGGTGCGCGCCTGCCCCGCACTCGACCGCGCCTACATGTATTCGACCGCGCCGATCATGTTTCCCGGCGCCTATGAGAAGCCGCACGAGGCGCTCACGAAGAAAGTGAAACTCTTCCGCTGGGGCGGCGACTGCTACGCGTATGGCTTGCTGGCCTCGGGCCATGTCGACCTGGTGGTCGAGGCAAGCCTGAAGCTCTATGACTTCGCGGCCCTCGTGCCGGTAATCAAGGGCGCTGGCGGGTTGATCACCGACTGGCGCGGCCGCGACCTCGACATGGCTTCCGACGGTTCGGTGCTGGCGGCGGGCGATACAGC
>ERZ890510.724-NODE-724-length-24747-cov-5.517698_pt1 | contig 24747 bp, 31 predicted proteins | sample MGYA00521265_ERZ890510 | MGnify/ENA primary metagenome ERZ890510 (study PRJEB32303, sample SAMEA104408624) | aquatic metagenome | biome: Brackish water; feature: Chemocline; material: water | place: Baltic Sea | collected 2014-10-26T21:54:00 | depth 110 m ... | reverse complement strand
GACCGATGTGTTTCATGTGAGCCGCGTGGTGTTCTTTGCGTAGCCGGCCACCGTCGGCACTGTCGGCGCAGTAGATTGCGTAATAGGCCATTGTCTTCCTCCCAAGTTTGGTTCGGTCACTGTAGCGGATCGCGGTATGCGGCGGCCAGCGACCGGTTTTCAAGTTTGGTTGTCTCGTGGCTAACCGGTTTCTGAACGGAACGGGCGATTAAGTAACGCCTCGATCGCGTGCTCGATACCGACGCTGTGATTGAGGATGGCGTCGGCCGCGCGGCAAATCGGCAAATCGATCTTCTTTTCCTGAGCGATCGCCACGACGGCGGCGGCGGTATAGGCCCCTTCCGCAACCGATTTTCGTGCCCCGAGAAAATCGCCAGCTGCCTCACCGCGCGCCAACGCCAGACCCAACGCGTGATTGCGCGACTTCGCCGAACCGCAGGTGAGGACAAGATCGCCTAGACCGCTCAGGCCCATCAACGTCGCGCCCTTGCCGCCCATGGCCTCGCCAAAGCGCAACATTTCGGCCAAGCCGCGGGTGATGATCGCGGCTTTAGCGTTTTCGCCCAGGCCGCGGCCCGAAACGATGCCGGCGGCGATCGCCAACACGTTCTTGAGCGCCCCGCCGATCTGGGCGCCGACGACATCGGTCGACAGATACGGCCGAAATGTCGCACTGCCCAGGCTCTTGACCAGGTCTTCGCCGACCCCACGATCAGCGCACGCCAACGTCACCGCGGTCGGCAGGCCGCGTGCCACTTCGTCCGCGAAGGTCGGCCCCGAAAGGACCGCCGGCAGTGCCTGCGGCGCCGCCTCGTGCAGCACCTGGCTCAGCAGCGCGTTGCTCCCCAGCTCGATACCCTTGGCGCACAGGACCACGGGGAGCCCGTCGCGAATATACGGCGCCGCCTGCTCGGCGACGGCCCGGACGTGCTGTGCCGGCGCAACGAACAACAGCGCCTCGGCATTGCAGGCGTTGGCAAGGTCGCTGGTCGCGCGAACGTGCGGGCTGATCTCGATGTTGGGCAGGAACATCGGATTGCGGTGTTGGTGGTTGATCGACGCGACAACCTCGTCCTCGCGCGCCCATATCACGCTCGCCGCACCGTTGGCGGCGACGACATTGGCGAGTGCGGTGCCCCACGCGCCGGCCCCGATCACCCCGAATTTACGGATCGCCATGTTTAAGGCGCCACGGCGAAATTGAAGGCGATAGAAATCCGCTCGCCGCCCCCGTGGTAGGGCCGCACCCCGTGCGACAGCCAGGCGGGGAACATCAGCATGATCCCGGTTCGTGGACTGAGAAGTTCGGTGGCGCCGACGGAATTGCCGCCCGCGCCGTGAAAACACAGCGACGGCGCATACATCGACGGGCCGGGCCCGCGCGGGTCCATGATGACAAATTCGCCCCCCAGGGACTTGTCGTCGGCGCAGCCGCCGTCATCGACATAGTAGACGCCCGACCAGTAGCACCCGGGATGCACATGGAATTCGTTGCTGTGGCCTTGTCGGTTGATGTTGGCCCACGCGTTGGCCTGCCACGTGACCTCGGCGGGCCGTCCGGTCCGGCTGGCGGTCATGCGGTCGGCCAACAAGCGGCCGGTTTCGATCACCTGATCGCCGGCCGAACCGCCCCATTCGGGAAAATTCCGTTCCGAATGCCAACCGCCAATATTGCTGTCGTAGGTGTCGCGCGGGGTCTCTTTCTTCTCGCGCGCCAAAATGAGTTTCTTGAGCTGTTTGTTGAGTTTTTCGGCGTCGGGCAGCATCGCCATCGCAATCGGCGTGGGAAACGCGTTACGGACCTCGACCCGTTCAGGCATCTGTTCTTCGCTCAACATCAACGGGCTCCCTCTTCAAGAACGCTGTCCACGGTAGCCTAAGCCTTGGCGCCCGCCGCCGCAGCTTCCATGTCGAGTGGCCAACGGGCGCGTGGCGGTGCGGCGAGATTGTCGGTCAATCCAAGCCGCAGGCGCTCAAGCCCAGCCCAAGCAATCATCACCGCATTGTCTGTACACAAGCGTGGCGGCGGCACCATCAGCGCGAAATCGTGTACCGCTGCGACGGTTGCCAGTCGGTCGCCCAACGTCCGGTTCGCGGCGACGCCACCGGCGACCACCAGCGTGCGGCCATCGCCGTGACGCGCCGCGTAGCGTTGCATGGCGCGGCCCACCCGGTCGGCCAGGACATCGGCGACGGCAGCCTGAAACGACGCTGCGACGTCGGCGCGGACGGTGTCGGTCAGCGGCCCGGCGCCGCGCACGGCGTGCAGGACCGCGGTCTTGAGGCCGGAAAATGAGAAATCGCAGGTCTCGGTGCCGGCGAGCGGACGCGGCAATGCGAACGCTTTCGGGTTACCGGCTTTTGCCGCCGCCTCCAACGCCGGTCCACCGGGAAAACCCAGCCCCAAGAGTTTCGCTGTCTTGTCGAAGGCTTCGCCAATCGCGTCATCGATGGTGGTACCTAACCGGTGATAGGCGCCGACACCGGTCACTTCGAGCAACTGACAGTGCCCGCCGGAGATCAACAGCAGCAAATAGGGAAAGGCGGCTTGATGGGTCAGGCGGACTGTCAGCGCGTGGCCCTCGAGGTGATTTACCGCGATGAAGGGACGATCGCTGGCGGCAGCGATTGCCTTGCCGGTCATCAGTCCGACCATCACGCCGCCGATCAAGCCGGGCCCTGCAGTCGCGGCCACGGCATCGAGATCGTGGTAGCCAACGCCGGCCTCGGTCATCGCTCTGGCGATGATGCTGTCCAAGTGGTCGACATGGGCCCGAGCGGCGATTTCAGGCACGACACCGCCGTACGGGGCGTGGTCTTCAAGCTGGGATAGAACGATGTCCGAGCGGATAGTGCCGTCGTCATCGACGACGGCGGCTGCGGTTTCATCGCAGCTCGTTTCGATTCCCAGCACTAACACTTGATTTGTCGATTTCCCTACAAAGTGAGGCTCAAGTGCTCTACACCCGTGTTCGTGACGCGGCAAGTTGGTCCACCTTTTCGCATTGGTACGCGCGGATCGCCGTTGGCCCTGGTCCAGGCGAACGAGGTCCGCGATCGCTTGCTGGCGGCCTTCCCAGTTCTTGCCGAACGTGACATCGCCATCGATGTCATCAAGACCAGCGGCGATCGAATTCAGGACCGCAATCTTGCCGATATCGGTGGCAAGGGACTGTTCACCAAGGAGATCGAGGACGCGCTCCTCGACGACCGTATCGATCTCGCCGTTCATTCGCTGAAAGACATGCCGACTGTTCTGCCGCCGGGTTTGGTGCTGGCTGCGGCGCTACCGCGCGAAGACCCGCGCGACGTTCTTTTGACCGCGGACGGTCGGGCGTTGGCTGACTTGCCGCAAAAAGCGGTGATCGGTACGTCATCTTTACGGCGTCGTGCGCAGCTGCTCCATCGTCGCCCCGATCTACGGGTGATCGATTTTCGCGGCAACGTCGAGACCCGAATCGCCAAATTGAGAGATGGGTTGGCCGATGCCACGGTGTTGGCCCGCGCCGGTTTGAACCGCCTCGGCCGCACCGACGTCGCGTGCGCAACGCTCGAGCCCGACGATTTCCTGCCGGCTGTCGGGCAAGGCATTGTCGCGGTCGAGTGGCGCGACGAGGCCCCTGGCGTTCGTGAGTTCGTCGCGGCGTTGGTTGACGCACCAACCCAATGGTGTGCCGACGCCGAACGAGCAATGCTGTTCGAACTCGACGGCTCGTGCCGTACACCAATCGCCGGACACGCCATCTGCACGGCGCAAGATATTTGGCTGCGCGGGCTGGTCCTCGACCCCGACGGGTCAGCTGCGTTTGCGGGGGAGCGCCGCGGGCCGGCGGTTGATGCCCACCGGTTGGGGGCTGACCTGGGTCACGAATTACTTGCGGCTTCCGGTCACATACTTGTGGAGTTTCGATGAGACTTTTGATTACCCGTCCGCAGCCGGACGCCGACGAAATCGCGGCTGAGCTGACGCAGCGTGGCCATCAATGCCTGGTCACCCCCGTGTTGGAAATTGTCACCTACCCGACCGATCTGAATTTTGACGGCGTTCACGGGCTGCTGGTGACCAGCCGAAACGGCATTCGCGGCTTGGTAGCGGCGAGCGAACGCCGCGATATTCCGGTTCTCGCTGTCGGTCCGGGAACGGAGGAAGCCGCCGCTGCCGCCGGGTTCGTGACCCTCGCCGGGTCTGGCAATGTCACGGGCCTCGATGCGTTGGTCCGCGCCACAGTGAAACCCGATGCCGGCACCCTCCTGTGGATAACTGGCAAACATGTCCGCGGCGACCTTAGGGCGGACTTGCGCGCCGCCGGCTACGACGTCGTGCGGCACGTGCTTTATGATGCACAAATGGTGTCGGAGATTCCGTCGGCGTGTGCCGCCGCGTTGCGGGCCAATGAAATTGACGGCGCCTTGTTTTTCTCTCCCCGCACGGCGCAAACGTTTGTTAGGATTCTGACTATGGCCGGTTTGGAGTCTGCGGCACGGTCGGTAACGGCATTCTGCCTGAGCCCCGCGATCGCCGCGGCGCTGGGGGGCTTACCGTGGCGCGAGGTTGCGATCGCCGGTCGAACCGACCGCGACGCACTTCTCGATCTCGTTAGTCAGAACGGCACTATGATGGACCACGCCGGTTGACACAGACACCGCGCCAAATGCGCGCCCGTGACGGTGATCCCGATGCCGCGCCGCGTCGAACGGTAGCGCCGGGGAAAAGAGCGTCGCAGCGGCCGCCACCACGGCGACAACCGAGGCGGGGACTCTCTCGCCCGTCATTCTTCGCCGGGATGATCGTCGTCTTTGTCGCCGGGCTCTTTGCCGCGCCGTTCGCGCAGTACTACCTCGGTCCGCGCCTCGCCGAACTATCAGGTATCACCGATCTCGCAGCGGGCGGGTCTGATGCCGCTGACTTCACCCGGTTGCGCAGCGTCGAACAACGCACTGAACAGCTTAGCCGGGACATCGAATCGATTCCCCGTCCTCAGGCCGATGGAGCGGCTGCCCGCGTTGGGGCGCTCGAAGATGAAATCGCGTTGTTGCGGCGAGAGATCGCGGAATTGACCAATCTAACGGAACGCACGACGGCCCTTGAAAACAATACGGCGAGCTTAGTGGCGCTGGAGTCGCGTCTTGCCGAGCTTGAATCGCGACCAGTGGCCGGCGACGACGCGGTGGTCGCGACGGTCAATACGCGGCTCGCAGATGTCGATGCGACGCTCGCAGCCGTGCGCGGTGAAAGCGCACGCCTCGCGAACACCGTTGACGCCTTGCAGCGCAAACTTGCCGAAGATCTCAAAGACGCCATGGCGCTGGTCGAGGGCCGACTTTCTGCACTCGATCAATCTCGCGGCCTCGACCGTTCGGTCGTCGACGCGGTTGAAAGCCTACAGTCGCGGACCGGCGCGTTGGAGGGCACCGTCGAGCGATTTGCGGGTCGCTCGGCATTGGTGGTTGCACTGGGCAGCCTGCGGGCCGCAGCCGAACGCGGGCGGCCCTTTGACGCGGAACTACGATCGGTTCGCGCGTTGGCCGTGACGCTGCAAGCGCCGCAACTCGATGATCCGCTCAATCGCCTTGTGGAGAGCGCGGGGACCGGTCTGCCTAGTCTGGTCGGTTTGCAACGCTCGTTCGCAGCCCTCGCGGGCCGTGCCGCGCGGTCATCCCCAACGGGCGATGGCAGCTGGGTTGATCAAACGTTTGAGCGGATGACGTCTTTGGTGACGGTACGGCGGACCGGCGATATCTCCGGTGCCTCGCCCGAGGCTGTGGTGGCGCGCGCCGAAATTCTCCTGAATGACGGTGACCTCCCGGCGGCCGTCGCCGAAGTTGCGGCGTTGGAAGGACGCGGCCCCGAGACCGACACCTGGTTGCGCCGGGCGCGTCTTCGCCTTGCCGCGGAAGGCGCGCTTGACGATCTCGCCGCGCATGTGGTCGCGATAAGCGGCGCGGGATAAAGCATGTCACGCGCCATTACCGCCTTCGTTCTGCTTATCGTTCTTGGGGTTCTCGCCGCGTGGATCGCCGATCGGCCGGGCCAACTCGGTCTGGATTGGCAGGGGTACCGTGTTGAGATGCCTGTTGGTCTTGGCATCGGCACCGCACTCGTTCTTATGGTGGTGGCGGCAATTCTTTATCAGGTGTGGCGCTGGGTCCGGCGGGGCCCAGCTGACCTTGCGCAGGCGCGCGCGAAACGCCGTAACGATCGCGGCCAATTGGCGTTGACGCGTGGCATGGTTGCCGTCGCCGCGGGCGATCGGGCTGCCGCGTTACGATTTTCCCGCGAGGCAGAGCGTTATCTGGCCGAAACCCCGCTCACGATGCTGCTCGCCGCGCAAGCGGCGCAACTCAGCGGTGACGACAAAGCGGCGCGGCGTTATTTCTCGGCCATGCTGAAACGGCCAGAGCTCGAGTTCCTCGGCCTCCGCGGCCTCGTCGGCCAGGCCAACCGGAGCGGCGACCGCGCCGGCGCGCTCACCCTGGCGCGCCGAGCCTACGCGCTCAATCCGCAAGCGCCCTGGGTATTGTCCGCGCTATTCGATCTCGAGGCCCGGGCCGGCAATTGGCGCGAGGCCGAACGCGTGGTGACCCGCGCGGTGACGTCGCGCGCACTGGGCGAGAGCGAAGGCCGCCGCCGCCAAGCCATCGCCGGGCTCCATATCGCCCGCGATTTGCGCGACAAAGGTGACACCGCTGCCGCCCGCAAAACTGTGCTTAAAGCGCACGCGCTTGAGCCCGGTCTGATGCCGGCGACGCTGCTCGCGGTGGATCTGCTCGGCGCCGCCGGCAAGCGCCGGCGCGCACTTCATCTCATCGAGCAGGCTTGGCAATTGGCGCCGCATGCCGAACTTGCCGCCGCGCACCGCCACCTGTTCGTGGCCGAGGATGCGAAATCTTATCTTCAGCGCGTCAATCATTTGGTTGGCCCGGCGCCGGCCCATAATGAAGCGCGGCGTGTACTCGCGGCCGCCGCACTCGAGGCCGGGCAAACCGAACGCGCGGCGGAGGTGCTGGGGGCACAGGCGGACGAACCGAACGCTGAGGCACCGATGGTGCGCCTCAAGGCATCGGTCGAGGAGCACGCGCATGGACCGGCTGCCGCCCGGCCCTGGCTGGAGCGTGTCGCGACCGCGCCGGAACCCGGTTGGACCTGCAACGTCTGCACCCATCGCCACGATGCCTGGGTGGCACATTGTACGCATTGCGAGACGTTTGACTCGCTGCGCTGGGGTGTTGTCGATGGGGTCGAATTGGCCAAACCCGAAGCGGCAAGGCACCTGCCACCGGTCGACGCGGATGCGGCGCAGGCCGAAAGCCCGGGGGTGACGGTGCTGCGGTCGCCACCGCCGCAAGGCAGTGAAGAAGACGACGACCCGTTGCTACGCGCGGCGGGCTGACGTTGACGCCTCCCGCCGCCGCGGCGTAGTTTGCGGGCGGATTGATCGGTCCCGTGCCGCTGTAGCTCAGATGGTAGAGCAACGCATTCGTAATGCGTGGGTCAGGTGTTCGAGTCACCTCAGCGGCACCATTTTTCTTCGTTGGCGTTGCGCCGACCACCGGCCCCAGTTTGCGACCCCACCGGACCCGACTACTGACTTCCTACTGCCCGATGTGATTGAATACCGCCGCACGCCGGATTTCGACCAGGATTCAATCCCGGTCGCATTGGGCCGGTCCGGCTCCACATTACGTCGGCCAAAAGCGGTCGCGCCGGACGCCTTTCGTCAAACGCCCTGAGCGGGCCATTCAGCGGCGCGCGTTGGACCTGTTTCAACGTTTCGGATCACTTTCTTGTGTTAGAGTCGGCACTGATTTTCCTATGCGACGGAAATGGGGGCGAGGATGGCAATCCTTCGACGGTTAATCGCTGTGGCGTTTGCGGCGGTGATCCTCGGTCTGATGGCCACGGCGAGCCAAGCAGAGCCCTCCAACCTGGGCCCCAAGGCGTGCGAAGAGTGCCACAAATCGGAAGTCGCGATTTGGGAGATGAGCAAACACTTCAGCTCGTTCCGCGAGGTGCACAAGGTCGAAAAATCGGTCGCCATTCTTGAGGCGGTCGGCGAGGACAATATGCGGCGCAGCGATGTCTGCGTCGCCTGCCACTATACGGTGTCGATCAGGCCGCCTTCGCGCGCCGCTCGGGCCACCGCGGGTCCATCATGCGAGGGTTGTCACGGCCCCGCATCGGACTGGGTCAATATCCATAACAATTTTGGCGGTGCCAACGCCAAGGTCGAAGACGAGACGCCGGCACACCGTAAGGAGCGCCTAGACGCGTCGCAGGCCGCCGGGATGATTATCGCGTCGGCGAACTACGCGATCGCGGCCCGCTGCATGACCTGCCACGGTCTCGCCAACCCTGATGTCGACGCGGGTGTCCTGGCGACCATGCTCAAGGCCGGCCATCCCGTGAAGGAGTCGTTTGAACTTGTGCAATATTCGCAAGGCACGGTGCGGCATCGCTTCTACCGGCCCAATCTCACGCAAAACGCGCAAATGACAGAGCCCGAACGCGCCCGGCTTTTCGTCGAAGGCCATGCAGCAAAGTTTGTTTCGGCAAGCGTGGCGCTGGCCCGATCGACGGACGAGAAATATGTCGCCGTACAAACGGCACGGCGCGAACACGCCAAGGCCGCCTTGTCGCGCATTGGTAGCGTACCCGAAGCCGCCGCGTTGCTCGCCGCGCCCACCGAGGACAACGCCCGCCGTTTGGTCGCGGCTATCGTGGACCGGGACCTAACACCGGAAGTCGACACTCTGCTGCCTAATCCTTCTACCTACAAATGATGGAAGAACTGCGTGCGGGCTCGGCGATGCCGAGCAAATTTCGCGGGCCGGTAAGCGCCGACGCCTCGACTGTCGCCCGTCGCCTTGGTGAGCGCGTCTTGCGGATGACCGTGGTCCTGACTCTGGGCGTCATGCTGTTTGTCCCCGCCGCGTTGTTTTCCCCGGTATACGCGCAGGAAGATGCCGAGGCGGCGCACGAAGCGCTGTTTGCCGAATCACGTTATCCGTCCGCCAACACGTGCGGCACATGTCATCCAAAACATTTCCGCGAATGGTCGGTGTCGCAGCACGCTTATGCGCAGCTCAGCCCGGTGTATCTCGCGATCAATAACTTCATCAACTCGCTGACCAGCGGCAGCATGGGCGATTTTTGTTTGCGCTGTCACAATCAGGTCGGCGCAAATCTGGGCGAACCTAGCTCGATCTCCAATCTGGAGCGTCACCCGACATCCCGGGAAGGAATCACCTGCGTCGTTTGCCATCGCATCAATCAACGATATGACAAGGCCAGTGGCCGGATCGCTATTGAAGAGGGCGACCTCCTGGCGCCGGTGTATGGCCCAAGAGGGAACGACGAGCTCGCCCGTGTGTTGGCGAGCGGCGATTACCAGGTCGCCACCGAGCCCGATTTGCCGGGGCGTAAAATTCACACCCAGGCAAAGCAATTCAGCACGATCTCGACGCCGGTCTTCTGCGCGCAGTGTCATGACGTGACGCTATTCAACGGTTTTCGGCTCGAAGAGGCATATAGCGAGTATCGGACCTCGCCGGCGGCGGCGCGTGGGGTCACCTGCCAGGACTGCCACATGGCCACTGTCCCAGGCGTAGTCTCAAAGTTTGATGAAGGGCCTGCCGCGATCATCGGCGGCGTGCCGACAAAGGATCGTCGGCTCACCAGCCACTTTTTCTCCGGGCCGGACTATCCGGTCATTCATCCTGGAATTTTCCCGCATAACAGCGAAGCCGCGCAGATGGCGACCATCGAGCAATGGCTCACGTTTGACCACAAGGCCGGCTGGGGGACAGAAGACTTCGAAGAGAAGGTCGACGACGGCGAGATTGAGGTCGCGTTCCCCGCGTTCTGGGCCGATCGGTTCGACCGCGAAGACGCAAGATTTATTCTCGATGAGCAGTTTCAGCTCCTGGAGGAGGCGCGCCAGAATCGGCTCGTTTTGTTGAGGAACGGCTATCTTCTCGGCGATGTCGTCGCTGACGAGGCGAAGCGAGGGTTGCGTTTTCGCGTCCAGGTCAAGAATGGGACCGACGGCCACAACGTCCCGACGGGGTTCACCGGCGAGCGCTTAGTTTGGCTCAACGTTGTTGTTCGCGACAGCGAAGGGACGGTGATCTTTGAATCTGGGGATCTGGACCCCAACGGTGACTTGCGCGACGGCGAGTCGTCGTTCGTTCACAATGGCGATCTTCCGTTAGATAAACAGTTGTTCAATTTGCAGTCGCGCTTTGTCGTGACAAACGTGCGCGGTGGCGAGCGCGAGCGCGTCATTCCGATCCCGTTCTCGACTACGGCATTGCCGATCGTGCGACCCAGCACCCAGTCGCTCATTCTGACCGGCCAGCCGAGCACCGAGCGCAATCACCGCCACGGTATAGAGCCGCTCGGCGAGCGCTGGGCGCGGTACCAAGTTGACGCCGATAAATTGACCGGCAAGGCGCCGTACGCGGCTGAAGTTATGCTCAAGGCCGCCATGGTGCCGGTCAACCTCATCGCGGCGGTGCAGGAAGTTGGCTTCGACTATGGGATGAGTCCGCGTGAGGTTGGCGATGCGGTCGTTGCCGGCCACGAGGTTCTGTGGACGAAGACAATTACGCTGCCGGCTCAATGATCGCGTTGCTGCGTCCCTGTATACAGCGGGGCCCCCACGCGCCGTCGATGGCGTGGCGAAGCAGGATCGTCGTTTGCGTGGTATTACTGTTTGGTTTGGCGACCGTCGGCGCGATGCCTGCACAGGCAGAGGGCCTATTTCCGCTCGGCGACTGATCGGAAGCCAGCCGACTCTCGGACAAACCGATCCCGTTCAAGTCGAGCGACCAGATTCCGCCAAGGCTGCCGCTGCTCGTCGAGCTGGGCGATCCGTTTCTATCAACCGGGAATTTAGGGCCGGGTTTCGAGATCCCAACCGGCGCGGTGTGGCAACCGCGGCTGTGGGTCTTCGCGACACACCGCTCAGCCGTGCAGACATTCGACAACGGCGTGGGCGAGCCGACCACCGAATGGGCCAACCGGCTTGATCTTTTTGCCAACCTTCAACTCACCGGCACGGAGAAACTCGTTCTCGGCATTCGCCCTCTTGATAAGAATCGGTTCGGTCAATTCTCGGGGTACGTCGCCGAGGATGTGCCCGGCGTCACGGGGCGCAAATGGGAAAGCGAACTGAACGCCAACGTTCGGACGCTCTTTTTCGAAGGTGATTTTGGCAGTCTCTTTCCCAATCTCGACCGCGCCGGCATCAAGCCGATCGATTATGGCTTCGCGGTCGGGCGGCAACCGCTGGTGTTTCAGCGCGGCATCCTGATCAACGACACCGTCGATGCCTTCGGAATCGTTCGCAACAACTTACGGCCGAAGGGCTTTTCAAATGTCCGGGTGTCCGGCGTCTGGGGTTGGGGCGAGCTCGACCGCAACGACAGCCGCAAAGACCCACAAGCCAACATGTTCGGTATTTTTACGGCGGCCGACCTGCCGTCCACGACCATTGAAATCGATGCTATCCGGGTTGAGGACCGCGACCCAAACGGCGATGGCTGGTATCTCGGCGCGTCCTCGACCCTACACTTCGGTGGTGTGGGGGCGACGTTTCGGGTCAATGCCTCGTTCGCCGACGACACCGAAACGCCCCAGGTTGCCGAGGGTGTTTTGTTGTCGGCGGAGATTGCCTGGACACCGAAATCATCTGACGACATCGTGTACATCAATCCATTTCTCGCCGAGGAACGGTTCACCCAAGCTGGGCGCGACCCTGTTAACGGCGGCCCGCTAGCGGCGTTGGGCATTCTTTTTGCGTCGAACAACATCGGCAATCATCGCTCCGAATTGAGCGCCGCTGCCAACGATGTCCTCGGCATCGCCATCGGATACCAGGCATTCTGGGATCAGTTCCGGCGCAATCTTGTGCTCGAAGTCGCCGGTCGCAAAGATACCAGCGGCGATGGACTCGACGATGCGGCGGTCGGCTTTCAGCTCCAGCAAAAGATCAAACAGCGGTTTCTTCTTCAGGTCGACGGATTCTACGCGGTCCAAGAGGGACGCGACGACGGGCACGGCGCCCGGCTCGAATTACTTATTCAGTTTTAACGTCTGGTCTGGCGCGAACGCGCTTTAGTGCTTTGCGGCGATGCAGTTGATCTCCAGCAACATCTCCGGATAGGCCAGCGCCTTCACGTAGATCAGCGTCCCCGCCCAAGCGTGTTTGCCGAAATGCCGCGCGCTGGCGGCGACCAGGGCGTCGAGGTCGCTGCCCGGATTGACCATGTAAATCGTGCCCATCACAAGATCGGTGACCGACATATTGGCGTCTGCCAGGACCTTGACGATATTGCTGTACGTGTTCTCGGCCTGGGTCTCAAAATCCGGTGGCAGCTTGCCGTGCGCATCGAAGCCGGCCTGCCCGGCGATGTACAGCGCCCGCGCGCCCGCCGGCACTTCGATCGCGTGGGTCCATTTGCCCTCGGGTGTGGGTAGGGTGCTGGGGTTATGGAATATGTTGGCGCTCATCGCGGCTCTCCTCGGTCTGGTTAAGTCCGAGCCATGATGGCATTCGGTGAGCGCTATGCGTACCGCATCGGGGCTGGCGGATGCGGTATTTCATCCGCCATACTGGCGGTAACCTTCATCCAAAGGATTTCCCCATGCCCGCCGCTCAGCCCACGGACGCTCAACGTCAGACGTTTCTCGATACCTGCGCGGCTGCGGTCCCGGGCCTGGACGCCGGAAAGAAGCAACGTATCCGCTGCATCGGCTGGGATCAGGAAACCTCTGAAACGATCGCCAAATTGGTGATCGACGGCGAGAAGGTTGGGACGTTCTCACTGCCATGGCTGCATGCCGCGCACCCCGAACTCAAACCTGAGATTGGCGAGTTCATCATTCAAACCGCCTATGACGGCGCCCCCCAAGCGCTGTTGCAGACCGTCGGGCTGGAACTGCTGACCTTTAAGGACATCGACGCGTCCTACACCGCGCTCGATGGACCGGGCGTGCGCGATCTGACGGTGTGGCGCGGCATCCACACCAAGCACTGGAACGGTCTACTCGCATCTCAAGGCAAAACGGTTGTCGACAACATGCCCGTGGTGGTCGAGCGCTTCGTCTGCGTTTATCCGACCGGGTGAGCAGTTTCGTTTACGTTTTGCGCAGCACGGGGGATCGCCCAACAAAGACCTATGTCGGATGGACCAACGATCTCGACAAACGATTGCGTACGCACAACGAGGGTTCCGGCGCGCGGTCGACTCGGGGCCGATCGTGGGAACTCGTTTATGTCGAACGCTATGTAAACCGGGGCGAGGCGATGAGCCGGGAATGGCATCTCAAGCGGGAAAAGGCGTTGCGTGCTGCGCTGCGCGGTTAAACTGAATACTGCCTCGTCGGCTGCGACGGGGCCCAGCGACAACGATTGAAACCAGAACGGAGTTCGCGATGCCCGCCTACATGTTTGTCCGCGTCAAGGTGACCGACCCCAAAAGTTTCGCCGAATATGGCAAGGCGGTATCGCAACTCGTGCCGAAATTCGGCGGCCGGTACCTGGCGCGCGGCAAGGTCGCCGCCGTTCTCGAGGGCGATTTCGATACCACGCAGGGGACGCTCATTGCCGAATATCCGTCGGTCGAGAAAATCAAAGAGTTTTGGGCCTCGCCCGAATATGCCGAAGTCAAAAAGCTTCGCGAAAACGCTGGCGAAACCCATGTCATTGTTATTGACGGCGAGCTACCCGGCGCGCGCTAGTCTGATCGCGTCTTCCGGACAGGCATCGACGCACAGTCGGCACGCGCGGCATTCGTGGGCCAGCGTGGCGAAGGATTGTTTGCCGCCGTGGGCGGCCACTTTAAGCCGGGTCAAGAACGGCAGCGCGGCACGCTCCGCCCCGGTCAGTTTGCGAATCTCGAATACCCCGTAGGGACAAACTTCGGCGCATTTCGCTTTGCCCTCGCATAGCAGCGCGTCGATTTGCGGCACGAAGGTCCCGGCGGGCTCTCGGCACTCGGTGTCGTCGCTATCGCTCATAAGTCCCCGCGAGTATTCATCAGACGTGCGCGTTCGGCCCCGTCAGGTCAAGGCACAACCGACTGAACGACCTAAATTTGCCATATTCGAGCCGATGATGCGGGTATGGATCATCTGTCGCTGGGAATTCGGCTGAAACTCGCTGCTGCCATCTTGCTGCTTATTGGCGGCGGGGTTGCCGCACTGGCAACAAATCCGCTCCGTCCCGACATTTCGGCCGAACAAACCTGCCTCGCGCAGGCCGTCTATTTCGAGGCCCGCGGGGAGCCGCTTGCCGGCCAATTTGCTGTGGCGTCGGTTGTGCTGAACCGAGTTGCGCATCCGGCCTATCCCAATGCGGTGTGCGCCGTCGTTTTCGAGGGGTCGTCGCGGCGTGACGCCTGTCAGTTTTCTTTTGCCTGTGATGGTCGGGCCGATCGCCCGGTGCCCGGTCGCGCGTGGCACCGGTCGCTTCGCGTCGCTGGGCAGGTCGCAGCGGGTCTGCGACCGGACCTAACGGGTCGCGCCACCCACTATCATGCCGAATCCGTCGACCCCGCCTGGGCTGCGACGCTCACCCATACCCTCACCATCGGCGGGCATCGTTTCTACCACACCCGCGGGCCCACGCTGGCGCGTCGGTAGGTGGTTTAGTCCTTCCCGGTAGCCGGTGCCGCGGTACCATGCGGCTGACATCACGGGAGGACCGCATGGGCGATAGCAACGCGCACCGAATTCGCCGCGACAACGACGAGATCCACGACCGATCGCTGCTTTCCGCGGGCTTTCGCGTTGGCAATATCATTTACATTTCAGGTCAGGTAGCGGTGAATGATGCCCGAGAAATCGTTGGCGCCGGCGATTTCAAAGCCCAGGTCCATCAAACCTTTGCCAACATTAAACGTATCCTCGAAGCGGGCGGCTCAGGTTTGCACAAGATCGTGCATACGACGACCTACGTCACCGACATCGAGACCGCACGCAAAGATTGGCTAGATCTCAAGAAGCAATATTTCACGTTTCCCTATCCCGCGGGCACCTTCGTCGAGATCAGCCGCCTGGGCAGCAAAGAGGCGATGATCGAAATCGACGTCGTCGCGATTGTCGATGGGGAGACCATCGCGTGACGATGAAGCTTCTGTTCAGCGGCAACGATTACATCCATAAGGTCTTGGTGGTCGCCAGCGAAGCTGGTGTGCTCGACCAACTCGAATTCGTGGTGAACAACCCGGTCGGCACAGATGAGATCATCTGGAACTACACGCCTCTCGGTAGACACCCGGTTCTCGTGCTCGAGGATGGCCTCACGCTCTACAGCGGCCTCCTGGTGTGCGAGTACCTCGATTCGCTCGGCCGCGGTCCGCGACTGTTTCCACCCGATGAAACCCGCTGGCGCGCCTTGACCCAAATGGTGCTGGGCGACGGGTTGTTCGACGCGGTCTCAGCATTATCAATCGACGCCCTGAAGCCGCCGGCCGATCGCGTGGCCTCGGCGATGCAACGCAATCGCCGCCGCATTTTCGGCACCCTCGATCAAATGGAGCGCGAGGCGGCGGCGTTCTCCGAGCGTGTTTTTCATATCGGCCACGTCTGTTTCGCAGGCGGGCTCTCGTTTCTCGATTTGCGCCGACCCCTGCAAAAGCTCGGGATCGACGCAGCGGACGCGGCCTTCGACTGGCGCGACGGACGGCCCGCTTTGCAGCAATGGTATGATCAGGTGATCGAGCGGTCCTCGCTCAAGCTACGCCCCGCCGATTTGGGCGTTGTCGGTACCGAGCGGCCGAAGCCTAGTTAGGCTGGCCGCAGCCACGCCCGCGCCGTGGTGACCCAATCGTGGTCACGGTCACCTTGAGCCAAGTTCATCGCGTAATGATCAAGCCCCGGGTAGACCCGGTGAACAACCGGCGCCCCAGCGGCCTCGAGCGCAGTCACCATGCGCGCGCCCGTCGCCACGACGTGGGCGAAGTCCTGTTCGCCGTGCGCGATGAAGAACGGCACCGTGTTGCCCAGCACGTGATGGATCGGGCTTGCGTCCAACGCGTCGCCATCAGCGGTGTAGAGAAAGTCGCGGTAGGTGATGCCTCGGTTGCCTGGCGCCATGTCGGTGGCGCGAATCTCGAACGACGTACTGGTCACCATGCAACTCTTGACGACACCCTCGGGTAAGCCAAAGCGCGGATAAAGATCACGCCGTAGGGCGAGCAGCGCGGCCAGCGTGCCGCCCGCCGACCAGCCCGCCACATGGATCTGCGTCGGATCGCCGCCGTACGCGCCAATGTGTTCGTGCACCCAGTGCAGCGCGGCCAACGCATCGTCTAGCGGTGCCGGCCATTTGTGCTCGGGGACGAGACGATAGGATGTCGATACGAACACCGCCGGGGCGTCGATCAACGCCGGCGCCATAAAGCCATTCCACTCTTTGTAGCCATGCGCCCAGGCGCCGCCGTGGAAAAACACCAAGACCGGTGCGCGTTCCGCTTCGGCGGACCGGTAAATATCGAGCGTCTGGTCGGGATCATCGCCAAAGGCGATATCCATCGTCGGTGACAAGTCACGCGCCGCGGCATTCGAGCCCGCGAGGGCCGTCTTCGCATAAGCCAAGGCGGCTTCCGGCACGCGGGTGTTTTCCGGCGTTCGGGGCGGTTGGGGGCGCAGGCGGTCAAAGGCCATGGCGTTTTCCTTAGCACGTGGTGCGGGCAGCCGCACACCGTGCGTTGTGCCCCGACGGGCGGCTGTGGTTCGATGCCCTGGGGAGGAGCATGAAGTGATTGTATTCGTCAGCGGCGCCGGGGGCAGGACCGGGCAATCGATCGTGCCTGCGCTTACGGCCGCGGGTCACACGGTGCGTTTTCTTACCCGTCAAACCAAGTATGGCGGTCCGTTAGCCGATCTACAGGGTGCCGACCCCGTTGTCGCAGATCTCGGCAGCGACACGGATATCGCCCGTGTCATGAAAGGCGTCGACGCGGTCTATCACATCCCGCCCAACATGCATCCCCAAGAAGTCGCGTTCGGCAAACGAGTCGTTGCGGCCGCGCGGGACGCCGGTGTCACCCATGTCGTCTATCACTCGGTGCTGCACCCTCAGGTTCAAGCGCTGGCGCATCATTGGAACAAGATTTTTGTAGAGGAAGCGCTGATTGAGTCGGGTCTGCCCTACACGATTCTGCAACCCTCTTCCTACATGCAAAATACTGCTGGCGATTGGAAGGGCATCCTGGAACGCGGCGTTCATACGCTCGCGTTCTCCACGACCGCCAGACTTAGTCTGGTCGATCTTGAGGATGTCGCGGCGGTCGCCGCCCGGGTCATTGGCCACCCAGAGCACTATGCCGCCATTTACGAACTCGCCGGTCCGGCGATGCTGTCTTGCGAAGATAAGGCGGCTGTTTTGTCAGACGTGTTGGGGCGCCCGGTTCGCGCCGCGCAAGATTCTTTGGAAGATTTTCGCGGCAAGGCCCAAGCGGCAGGCATGCCTCAGCACGTGATCGACACCCGCGCGCATATGTTCGCGCATTACGATGCGCAAGGACTTTCGGGGAACCCCAACGTACTACGCTGGCTGCTCGGGCGCGCCCCGGCGACATACGAGCAGTACGCGCGCCGCGAATTATTGCCGTTGATGAAATGATGACAGCCCGCGACTTCGCCAGAGTCACCGCCAAAACAGGGAGAGCATGATGCCAGAGTTTATCGAAAAACGGTTTTCGACGCGCGACGGCCTCAGCCTGTATTACCGCGACTTCGCGGGCCCGCCGGGCAAAACGCCAGTCCTTTGTTTGTCCGGCACGACCGGTAATTCCAAACAGTATCTCGAACTCGCGACCCGGTTGAGTGCCGATCGTCGTGTGTTGTGCATGGACTGGCGGGGTCACGGACAATCCGATTACGACCCGGATTGGGAGCACTATTCTTTCTTTGTCGATCGCGACGACGTTCTCGATTTATTGGCGCACGAAAACCTGGATCAAGTGGTGATCATTGGGACTTCGTTGGGCGGCATCGTGACGATGCATATCGTCTTGGAGCGACCGGACGTGATCGCGGCGGTTGTCATGAACGATGTTGGCCCTGTCATCGGCGCGGTCGGCCGTCAGCGGTTGCACGAGAACATGGGAAAACCGATGGTCTTCGAGAGTTTCGAAGAGGCTGCCGCCGCACAAAAGGAACGCGCCGAACAAGGGATCACGCTGAGCGATGCGGAATGGCTTGAGCGGACGCGGCGAATCTACCGCGAGCGCGAGGGCAAGGTGGTGCCCGACATGGATCCGGTCTACGGCAAAGTATTTCGGTCGCGCAAACGCCCGCCCGATTGGTGGGACAGCTGGGAAGCGATGAAAGACAAGCCCGTCTTGATCGTGCGCGGTGCGGTGTCGGACATTCTCGATGAGGAGGTTCTGGCAGAGATGACGCGCCGCAAGCCCGACATGCGCAAGGCCGTTGTTCCAGGTCGCGGCCACTGTCCCACGCTTGTCGAACCGGAAGCTGTCGCAGCGATCGACGGGTTCTTGGCCGAAATCTAGGCGATCAGCGTTCGCCCGCGCATTGGGCGATCATGAGGCTCAGTCCGGCGGGCCGCTTTGGCGCGCCGGTATTGGTCAGTTTGGTCTTAATAGCGGCGCGGAAACTTGTCGGCGTTTCCTGTCGCAAGATCACTTCCCACTCACCGTCGACCTCAAGCGTGCCCTCGGCGCCTTCGCCGTGGAAGGCGTAGTGGCCGTTCGGATCGCGCTCGTGGAGTCCGCGTTCGAGGCAATGCCCGACGTGCTCGAAGTCGCCGGCAAGGCGGACGGTCTCGATCGGCTTGGCCTCTTCGAGCGGCTCATGCAAGCTGGTGCAGGCGCCGAGCGCGAGCGCTCCAAGGAGTACTGAAAGACGGATCACTATCTGTACCCGTTACTCGAACGATCCGAACGCGTCATCGGCCGCACTATTTTCTGGCGCTCGACCTTTCGCCAGAGTGACCGCGCGGCCTTGAAAGTAAGCGGCCCGCAGCGCGGCGTAATAGTCGACCGACCCAGCGCGCAACTCGTCCAAGGGTTGGATGAACGCCTCGCGTGCCACGATGCCCTCGGTGAGGCCGACGGCAACCCTCGGATAGGTGTCGAGGAGGTAAGTGAGCGGATCGAGGAAATTGTCGGCGCCCAAGCCAAAACCGTCGCGAACAGTACTCGGTCCCAGGACCGGAATGACAATATAGGGACCGCTGCCGACACCGTATCGGTTCAAAGTCTGGCCGAAATCCGCCGGGTGGTGCGGCATGCCGAGACGATCGGCAACCTCGAAGAATCCGAGGACACCAACGGTAGAATTGACGACGAAGCGGCTGCCGGTGGTCAGCGCGCCGCGACCGTCGAGTTGGATAAGATCGTTCGCAAACCGGATCGGGCCGCGCAGATTGCTGAAGAAGTTGCGGACCGATTGTTTCACCGGGGCTGGCGTCACATAGCCGTAGCCGTATGCGATCGGGCGAATGAGGAATCGGTCCAATACGTCGTTGAAGGCGAACACGCCGCGATTGAACCCTTCAAGTGGATCGCGGATCGCCGCCACACCGCTCACCCCCGCGGTCGCCGGCTCATCTAGTTGCTGCGACGGTGCCCTCGGGGCCGCGGCAACGGCGAAAGTTGCCACTGGCGCGCGCGGCGCTGGCACAAACACCGGCGGCGTGCCGCCGACCGCCGCATAGATCACTGGCGCGAACGCGGGATAGTTGGTCGCGGCGGCACTGAGGATGTCGTCGCGCAGCTCTGGTGCGGCGTTGATCGCGGCCACGATAATATCGCCGGTGTGGGCGGCGTCGCTGGCGATCGCGCCGACCACGGTCGAGATGACGTACAATCGGGCGGCCTGATCGGCCTTTTGGACGACTTGAACGCTTCCTTGCCGATCGCTCAGATCACGCGCCATCGCGCTGCTGCGCGCGCTGGCGGCACCAGACTGTTGCAGGATCTGCGTGATCTGGTCGCCGACCTGTTGCGCGATCGGGCTTTGCGCCCAGGTCGCACCAGTCCATGCCGCGGCGAAGACAAGACTCAATATGACGCTACGCATGATCATGACCCTATTGCGTCGGGAGTGTGGGCCGGAACCCGGAAACAGAACGATCCACCCGGTCGACGATGCGGGCCTCCAAGGTTTGAACCAACGCCTTCCGCGCTTCGACGGCGCGGGCCAGTCCCTGGGCGGCTGCCAAAGACGTCCAATAGAGTGCCTTTTCTTGATCTTGGCGCACGCCCTCGCCTAAGGCGTAGCGTTGACCAAGTGCCGCTTGTGCAGCGGCATCGCCTTGCTGCGCCGCGCGTTCATACCATTGTGCGGCGCGCTCTAGATCCTTCGGCACGCCCTCGCCGTCACGATAAGAGCGGGCCAGGTTGTATTGCGCCCGCGGGTTACCCAAGCTAGCCGCCTGCTCGAACAGCGCGACGGCCTTGCCACCATCGGTCGCGACGCCAAGACCATAGCTATACATTTTCCCCAGCGTGTAGACCGACCGGGCGAACCCTTGATCGGCTGCCCGCTCCAGCCAGCGCACCGCCTCTGCGTAGTCCTGGGCAACACCGTCCCCGGCGATCAGGCTATTCGCAAGATTGTGGATCGCGGGGGCATAACCGCCTTCTGCCGCCGCGCGCCACCAGCGGACGGCCTCCGTCGCATCTTGACCGACCCCTCTGCCTTGGTCGTACATGATGCCAAGATTGTACTGTGCGCTTGAATCGCCGCTATCTGCCAACGGTCGCCACAGTTCCACTGCCTTGGCGAAGTCCCCCCGCTGGTACGCCTCCCATCCAGGCGTGACATCTGCCATCGCGGCCGCGCCGAGCAGGGATGCAGCACCGACAATCGTCGTGGCCAGGGAAATGAGCCGTCCAAACATTCTCATGCGTGCTCTAGCTCCGCGCTGCCGTTGCCGAGAGTTTCGATGATCTCGCTCGTAGTACTTCGATGAGACCGTTCATCCCATTGCGACCGATGACTGATGCGAACTCAGAGCGTTGCGTCAGCGCCATGCTCACGCCCGCTACTTCGACATCAATTATTTTGAAACCGGTTTCGGTCGCCCGCACCCGCCAGTCGGCGTTGATCGGCGGGCCGCCGGGACGGTCGATCTGCGTGCGCACGACGGTGTCGCGGTCGCCGGCCGCGCGTTCGTCGACAACGGCCAGGCGCTCGCCGGTGTATCCACCCAGGCGGCGGGAATAGGTCAAGACCAGAAAATCTTCGAACAAGGCGAGATAGTCGGTCTGTTGTTCCGGCGTTGCCACGCGCCAGCTTCGCCCGAGGACAAATCGGCCAATGAAGGCGACGTCGAAATTCTGTGCCAAGATTTGTCGGAAATTTTGTTCGCGTTGTTCGAGGCTGCCGGACGTTGACTGCAAGATGGTAATCGCCTGTTGCCCCAGCTGTCCGATGAATTGGGATGCATTTGTCTGAGCTTTCGCTTGGCCTGCGAGGACAAGCGAAACAGCGAGGGCAATAACGATCAGGGATGGGCGAAGATAAGAGGTGTACACGTGCATCTCGAACCACTGCGATGGAGGCATGGTTTCATTTCATTCCAGTTGGCGCAACTATGGCGTGGGCGGATTCGGCAGGGAGAAAAGATCATGAGCGAGCTAAAGACTGAAATTGGCGCGTTGCTTGCGCGCTATGTCGCGCACTGGAATGCCTGGGAAATGGACGCTGTTCGGGCGCTGTGGGATCCAGACGAAGCCGAGCCGATCTACGTCGCCGAAGAATCCCCCGCTTTGGTCGGTTGGGAAGCGCTCGGCCGCTATTGGCAGGTCTCGGAGCCGCGCCGTTCGGAACACTTCATCGCGTTGTCCGATCTGCGGACTCGCGAGATCGCACCAGGCGTCGCGCATGCGTTCTACACGCTCAGCTGGAACGTCTTCATTTATAACAATCGGCTTTATCCCCGCCCGATCGGCGGTACCGTCCGGGCCACCACGCTGATGCGGCGCAAACCAGAGGGATGGCGCCTCTTTCATCATATCGAGGCGCCGTTGGCCTCGCTCATTCAGCTCAAGGACGCCCACGAAAGGAACGTCGATCCGGCGCTTTTCAAAATGCTGGCTGAAAAAGGGCTGAAGTTTGGGGCGTAGTGGCGGTTCGCGTCTGTTGAAACGGTTTATAGCAATGCAGTGAGCTGGCGCATGTCGTCAAAAACGATGTCCGCGCCAGCGTCGCGCAGTTTGTCGGCAAGCGCCGGATAGTCGTGTCCGCCGCCGGTGAAACCAAGGACACGCATGCCGGCGGCCACGCCCGCCACGACGCCCGGCGCGGCATCTTCGATCACGACGCAGTTTTCGGCTGCTACCCCGAGCCGCTCTGCGGCCAGCAAAAAAACATCCGGGGCCGGTTTGCGATTGGCAACCGCCGAGACGCTGTAAACATGGGGCGAAAAAAAATCGTATAGGCCGGTGCGCTTAAGTTTTAAATCAATGCCCTCCGGGACGCTGCCCGACGCTACAGCGACCGGCAGGCCAACGTCGCGCAGCATGTCTTCTACGCCGGCGACGGCGTTGAGGTCGGTCGCGTAGGCAACGTCTAGGCGCGCGCGAAGCTGGATGACGAAATCATCAGGCAGAAAGACCTCGGACTCTTGCGTGACCGTCTCCGCCATACGCTCGAGGCGCACATAGTGAAACTTTGCGTGGTAGTCCGTCGGGTCCAACAGGTAGCCATGAACCGCCAGCGCTGCACAAACCTCTCGTCCGATCAGCAACTCGCTATCGACTAAAACGCCGTCGAGATCAAAAATAAGCGCCGCTGTCATTGTTCTCGCTATCCGTTCAGACACTTGGCTTGCCGCCGTTGGGCATTGCCGTGCTCCCTCGGGCGCGGGATGTCGCGGCGCTGCGCAACGATCATATCGTGGTCTCGCAGGGTTAACGCTGAAAAAAGTCAGCCCACTCGCGCCGGGCGTTATGACGCAGGCGTCGGGTCCGGACCGCTACGAGCGCGTGGTGTCCTTATCGGCGCAACGCGCTGCGCCCAGTACCGGTCCCTGCGCATCGGTCTGCACCAAGACCACACAGCCGTGTCCCGCCTCCAGGGTCACAGCTGCTGAAATCGCAACTCGCGTGCCGGTCCAATCGCCGACCCGGTCCATCCGGCGCACGATATAGTTGTTGGCCAGCGTCTTGCCCTTGTTCTCGCCGCCCGCAACTTCGGTAACGTGGGACTTGAGATAGGTGACAATCCAGATAGCTGCGACAGTGTCCTCGGCTGGGCCGTCGACGGTAATGTCAATCATGCCGTCGGGCCTGGTTTGGGCGCTCACCGCTAGGCGCACTTCGCCAGCCAGGTCGCGGATGGCCGCAGACACGTCGCCGCGGTTCGATCCGACGGCCTCGCGCTTCCCGTCGATAACCATTTGCGGGGTGTAGGAGTAGCCTCGGCCCTTCAGTTGGGTGGCGTAAATCCGTTGGCGTTCGGTAAACGCGGCATCTGAAAAAACATCTTTCCAGGCGCTGCCGCCGTGGACCAACCGGTCCCAATAGTCGACGTGCCATTCCAACGCGATTACATCGTCTTTGGCTTCGATCAGCTCGCCGAGATAGGCCTCTGCCGCAGGACACGAGTAGCAACTCTGTGACGTGAACAACTCAATGACGACCGGTTTGCCGCTTGATGCAGCCTGTGCCGGGGCCCTCTCAACCGGCGACAGTGCGGCGACGCCGATGACCACCGCAATCACCCCGCCGGTGACGAAAGTCTTCCAAGTCCAGAATGCCATTGCGCGCGCTCCATGGGAAAACGGATTTGTCCAAGTTTAGGGGTCCTTGTGAGACCGAATCCTCACGGTTCGCTATGATGGCTTCACGAGTGCGAGAGGTGCCATGAACCGAAAAATCATCATCGAAGCACGAATCAACGAATACATGATGCGCGACGAAAACCCGCATGTGCCGTGGACGCCGGCGGAGATCGCCCAGGCCGCGGCTGACTGCCGCGCCGAAGGCGCGTCGATCGTGCACTACCATGTGCGCAATCCAGACGGATCGCCGAGCCATGACCCGGCGGTCTATAACGACGCATTGCGCCGCATCCGTGCTGCCTGCGATATCATGGTCCACCCGACGCTGGGTCAGGTCACGATCAAGGGTGATGAGGCGCGCTTGCGCCACATTGTCGAGTCGCAGAACGATCCAATTCTCAAACCCGACTTCGCACCGATCGACATGGGCTCGACCAATGTCGACCGCTATGACGCGGACGCCGGCGCCTACACCTCCGACAACCTCGCTTATGTGAACACGATCGGCACCCTGCAATTCTTTGCCCGGCGGATGCGCGACTTGGGGGTCAAACCGGAACTGGTCTCATGGACGGTGCCATTCACGCGCACGATCGAGGCGTTTCTCGACATGGGCCTGGTGGATGAGCCGGTTTACCTTTTGTTCTCGCTGACCGATAGCGGCATTCTTGGCGGGCATCCGGGCACTATTCGGGGGCTCCAGGCCCATCTCGACTTCTTGCCGCGCAATCGCAACATTCTTTGGTCTGTGGCCAACAAGATTGGCAACCTGTTCGGCCCGTCGGCCCTGGCGATCGAGCAGGGTGGCCATATTGCCGTCGGGCTCGGCGACTACGCCTACCCGGAACTGGGGCACCCGGCCAATGGCGCGGTTATCCGCGAATTCGTCCGGCTGGCCCGTTCAATGGGCCGAGAGCCGGCAACGCCGGCAGAAACCCGCACCCTCCTAGGGATGGCCTAAGGCCTTGTTTCATTGCCAGGT
>ERZ890510.719-NODE-719-length-24853-cov-7.120292_pt1 | contig 24853 bp, 22 predicted proteins | sample MGYA00521265_ERZ890510 | MGnify/ENA primary metagenome ERZ890510 (study PRJEB32303, sample SAMEA104408624) | aquatic metagenome | biome: Brackish water; feature: Chemocline; material: water | place: Baltic Sea | collected 2014-10-26T21:54:00 | depth 110 m ... | reverse complement strand
CGATGACGACTACGCGATTGCCGACGGCGAACGCTTCAGCGCCCAGGTCGGATGCAAGCTCAGTCGCGTTGGGGTCGATGTGCACGCGAACGGCGGAGAGATCGGCGGCGACCCAGATCTCACTGGCGTCGAGCCGGAGGATCGTTCCGATGACTGCTCTACCGGCGATCTTTCCAGACGAGCTTCCCAGGTCGCCGGGTGCACGGTCGTCGTTGGCGTGGGTCTTGGCTCGGCTAACGGCGACGTTGAGCGTCTCTGATGTGCCGCGGGCGTTGGAGGAGTCGGTGACCGTCGCGTTGATAGCCAGGGTTACCGTGGTGGAGCTCACGGGAACCTGTGGCATCGGAACGCCCAATACATACGTGAACTGAGGGAACTCGTAGCCGTCGCTGGGGCCGACCATCGTGAGGATCACTCCGTCGATGAAGAACGTAAGCTCATTGAGGGTGGCGAGTTCCTCGCTGGAACCGGTCACGAGGGCCTCTATGTAAACGATTTCGCCCTCGGTTGCGGTGATGCTGCCGACGGGCGATATAGCTACCTGCGGGGTGGTTGGCAAGTTGTCAGACGCGCCGGTTGCTGGGCCAATCACGATGACGGTTGCGGTATCGACCGTGGTTTGGCCTGAGTCATCGGTCGCTTCCACGGCGACGGTGAACGTGCCTACCGCAGTCGCGGAGAAGAAGACCGTTTGGCCAATGAAGTCGTCGAATGCCGCGTCGCCGCTTAGGGTCCACGCGTAGGAGACGGGGCCTCCGCCAGAGTCGAAGCCCATCGCGCTGAGAACTATGCCCTCGCCAACGTTACCGGTGTACGGCCCACCGGCATCCACCTCAGGTGGGGCATCGATGACGGTGATGGACGTCGTGTCTGAGCCAGTGTCGCCAAAGGGGCCCGTGACGGCGATCGTGACTTGGTACTCGCCGAGGTCGGCGTAGATGTGGGTGGGCGCGAGCACACCGGTGGAAGCGGGGACCGGGGTGTCTGTCACACCATCGCCCCAGTTCACTTCGGTGGACGTCAATTCGGGGTTCAGCGTGGTGACGAGCGCGGCCAGGGTTGTCGTCTCACCTTGGCCTACGACTTGGGGCGCTCCAGCGTCAACGATGATGGAGGCGGTCACCGTGTTGGCCGCGTCGGTGACGGTCACCTCCTGGGCGAACAGTGGCGTGGCTCCAGATACGGTTGCGACAGCCAGGAGCCCGAGTAGTGCGACAGCACGTCGTAGTTTCACTTGAATGAGGTCTCCCATCTTTCGTGTCGGCGCAGCGCACCTACGGCAGGTAAACGGCCGTGATGACGATGCTGTCCTGTTCGTTGGAGGCGACGCTGGCGACTACCTCGATGATGTTGGCGCCGAACTCCAGCGCAATGGTCGCTTCAAAGCGACCGCCAGCGTCAGGGATGGCAACCTCGTCGTTGATGGTGACCACTGCGTCTACTCGCGTGCGTCCTGAGACGACGAGAGTGGCGTCGGTGGTGATGATCTCAAGCTCGGTGGGCGTGAGCAGTTCCAGGAAGAACTCGGTGCCTATCGATGACACGGTGGGCGTAGGGAATGGAGTGGGGGTGAAGGTCGGCGCAGGCTCTGGCGTTGCAGTCGCCGTGGGCACGGGCGTCGCCGTGGCCTGTTCGGCTGTTGGCGTCGGCTCGTCCATGGGCGTGGCCGTAGGCTCCGGCGATGAACACGCGGCGAGAGTGCCCGTTATCGCAATCGCGATAAGAAGCCCGATACGGTGCAGACGGAGGTTGCCCATGCTCACGAGTCTAGGTTGGGCGAGCGCCGACAACTACCGGGTTAGCACCCAGGAAAGCCCACAAGTGCAAAGGCTACCCCGCTGTGGACGGCTCTGGAGGCTCCCAACGCAGGTGCGGCTGGCGGGCAGCGCGTGCCTCGTCCATCCGGGAGACGGGCGTGTTGTAGGGTGCGCCGTGCAGGAACGCTTCGTCCTCTGCGGCCTCCGCGTCGATGGCGAACAGCGTCTCGATGAATGCGTCCAGCGTTTCCTTGGACTCGGTCTCCGTGGGCTCAATCATCAGCGCTTCGGCCACGACCAACGGGAAGTACATCGTGGGCGCGTGGAAACCGTGGTCGAGCAGGCGCTTGGACACGTCCAACGCGCTGGCGCCCTTGCGACGCTTGGCGGAGAAGACGACCTCGTGCATCACCGAGCGATCGTAGGGGAGCTCGAACACAGGGCGAAGCTTGGCCAGCAAGTAGTTGGCGTTCAGCACGGCGTTGCCTGAAATCTCAAGCATGCCCTCGTCGCCCAAAAGCGTGATGTAGGTGAGGGCGCGGATCAGCACGCCGAAGTTGCCTTGGTATCCACCCATGCGGCCGATGCTGTGCTCGGGCATCACGGAGTGGTACGTGGCTTCTTCGCGCTTCTCGACCACCGGGCCCGGCAGGAACGGCGCGAGTTCTTCGACGACGCAGATCGGGCCTGCGCCCGGCCCGCCACCGCCGTGGGGGGTGCTGAAGGTCTTGTGGAGGTTCATGTGGACGACGTCAAACCCGATCTCACCGAGCTTCACTCGACCGAGCAGCGCGTTCATGTTGGCGCCGTCGCCGTACACCAAGCCGCCCGCGTCGTGGACGATCTTGCACATCTCGATCGCGTTGCGGTCGAACAGCCCCAACGTCGTTGGCTGCGTGAACATCACTCCCGCCAAGTCGTCAGTCGCCTCGGCGCGGAGGGCGTCAACGTCTATGTTGCCGTTGGGGTCGGATGGCACGGACACGACATCGAAACCAGCCATCGCAGCGGACGCCGGGTTGGTGCCGTGGGCCGTGTCGGGGATAAGCATCTTGCGACGCTGGCTTTGGCCTCGGGCGTCGAGGGCAGCACGGATCGTTAGGATGCCTGCCAATTCGCCGTGAGCACCGGCCAATGGGGTGAGGCTGATAGCCGCCATTCCCGTGACCTCACGTAGGTGCTCTTGCAAGGTGAAGAGTGCCTCAAGCGTGCCCTGGCTCTGGCGCTCTGATTGCAGCGGGTGGGCCATGGCGAACCCAGGCAGCGCGGCGACGGCCTCGTTGATCCGTGGGTTGTACTTCATGGTGCAACTACCCAGCGGGTAGAAGTTGGTGTCCACGGAGAAGTTGAGTTGGCTGAGGTACGTGAAGTAGCGTACGACTTCGCCCTCTGTCACCTCGGGCAACTCTAGGTCGTCGCGCAGCATGGACGCTTCGGGCAGCATCTGCGGGGGCACGTCTGAGGCGGGAAGCGCCGCGCCCGTGCGACCGGGCTTGCTGCGCTCCATGAGCGTGCGGCGCTTGTTGTGCGCCTCTTCTTGAAGGTTTGCGTTGATGTTTGCCATGACTATCGGATCCCCTCCAGCGCAGCGACCAGTTCGTCTATCTGCTCGCGAGAGTTGACCTCCGTAACGCAGAACAGCATGCCGTTCTCGATGCGATCCGATACGTCCAACCCACCGATGATCCCGTGTTCTTCGAGCCTCAGGTTGATCTCAGCAGGAGGCTTTGGACATCGGACGACGAACTCTTGGAAGAACGTGCCTTCTAGGGCGATGTCGTAGTTGGGCAATTCAGCTATGCGGCCCGCTGCGTAGTGGGCCTTCTGGTAGGTGAGTTCAGCCACATGCCGTAACCCACGCTTGCCCATGAGCGCCGTGTACATCGTGGCCCAGAGGCCGATGAGCGCGGTGGACGTGCAGATGTTGGATGTGGCGTGTTCACGCCGGATGTGCTGCTCGCGTGGTTGGAGCGTGAGCACGTAGCCGGTGCGGCCCTCGGTGTCGACGGTCTGACCCACGATGCGTCCGGGGAGTTGACGTATGAATTCCTTGCGACAGGTGAAGATGCCGACGTATGGCCCGCCGAAGCTCATGGGCACGCCCAGCGCCTGACCTTCGCCAGTCGCGATGTCGGCGCCGTAGGCACCGGGAGGCTTGAGCATGGCTGCGGCGATGGGGTCTGCTGAGAGGCAGAACAGCGCGCCTGCTGCGTGTGCCATGTCCGACAGGCGCTGCAAGTCTTCGATGTAGCCGAAGAAGTTGGGGTTCTGTGCCAGAACCGCTGCGGTGTCCGGCTGGAGCTCAGTGGCGTCGGGCTCGATGGTGTAGACCTCGATGTCCTGCGGGCCAGCGTAGGCTCGGACGGCCTCGGCGTAATGGGGGTTGACCGTGCTGAGGATCGCCACCCGCGCATGCTTCGTGACGCGACAGGCCATGAGGGCTGCCTCGGCCAACGCGGACGCGCCGTCGTACATCCCGGCGTTTGAGACTTCCATCCCGAATATCTGGGCCATCATCGTTTGAAACTCAAACGTACCCTGGAGCGTGCCTTGAGAGACCTCAGGCTGGTAGGGCGTGTAGGACGTCAGGAACTCACCACGGGTCACCAGCGGCGGGATCACCGCCGGGCTGTAGTGGTTGTAGACGCCTGCGCCCAGGAAGCTGGGGTGCGCGCCCGCGTGGAAGTTGCGGGAGGCGAGGCGCTCCATCTCCTGACGGAGGTCCATCTCAGACATGGGCGCCGGGATCCGCAACACGGGGTTGCGGAACTCAGCAGGGATGTCCGTGAACAGATCGTCTATGGATGCCGCACCGACTTCCGCGAGCATCGCTGCGCGGTCTTCATCGGTATTGGGAACGTACGGGGAAGCGAAGGGTAAGTCTGACACTATTTACTCGGTGATCGATTTGTATGCGGTCGGGTCTAGGAGGTTGTTGAGGTCGTCGGCGTTGTCGGGCTTCACGCGCACCAGCCAACCGCCTGTGAAAGGGTCTTCGTTGACTAGCTCTGGCTTGGACTTGATGTCGGCGTTGATCTCGACGATCTCACCGGTGATGGGGGAGAAGAGGTCAGAGACGGCTTTGACCGACTCGATCTCTCCCATGTGTTCGCCCTGCGTGACGCGCGCGCCAACCGCGGGAACCTCAACGAAGATGACGTCGCCCAACTCGTGCGCCGCGAACTCGCTGATGCCGACGCGTACCGTGCCGTCGTCCTCAAGCAGAGCCCACTCGTGCTCTTTCGAATATCGCCTGTCGGCTGGAATCTCCATGCGCCACCTCTAATGGTTGTTGGTCGCCCGGTTTACGCCGGGCCTGGGATGTTATCGGACGTTATCTGCGGGGTCTTGAGTAAAACGGGATGGGCACGACGATGGCGTCCAGGAACTTGCCGCGCACTTCTAGTTTGAGGGCCGTGCCTGGTACCGCGAACCGGTTGGGAACATAGCCAAGGCCTATGTTCATGTCAAGGGTAGGTGAGAACGCGCCAGACGCTACTTCTCCGATGGGCGTCGACTCAACAAGGATGGGCGCGTGGCTGCGCGGGACTGCGCCGCGCTCCACCGTGCGGAAGCCCACGAGGTGCCGCTGCGTGCCCTTTTCTAGCGCCGCCTTCACGGCCTCTTTGCCGCAAAAGTCGGTGTCCATGGCGACGAACCGTTCGAGACCAGCCTCGATGGGGTTCACCGTCTCGTCCATGTCTGACCCGTGCAGCAACAGGCCCGCTTCAAGTCGCAGGATGTCTCGAGCGCCCAGGCCGCAAGGCACTGCGCCCGCCGCCATCAGCTTCTTCCAGAGCCGAGGGGCATCACCCGCGTGCGGCATGATCTCCACGCCGTCCTCGCCGGTGTAGCCCGTGCGTGCGACCAGCGATGGGCGGTCGTCCACCAAGCAACGCGTGACCCGGAAGGGCTTGATCTCGTCGGGGTCGAACTCCGAGATGTTGGCCACCAACTCGATGGCCTTCGGGCCTTGCACGGCGATCATCGAGATGTGGCTCGTGGAATCGTTGATGCGCACGTCGGGGAACCGTTCGTCGCGCCAGTAGTTGAGCCAGTTGAGGACTTTCGCGGCGTTGCCTGCGTTGGCGATGAGCATGTACACGTCTTCGCTCATCCGGTAGACGATCCCATCGTCGATGATGCCGCCGTCGCGCTTACAGATCAGACCGTAGCGGGCGCGACCGAGGGGCATCTCTTCGTTGATGTTCGCCGTGTGCACCCAATCCAGCAGCTCACGAGCGCCTTCGCCATCGATGAAGAAGCGGCCCATGTGCGAGACATCGAACATGCCGACTCCCTCGCGTACCGCTTTGATCTCGGCGAGGATGCTGTCGTACTGGACGGGCATGTTGTACCCAGCGAAGGGAACCATGCGGGCGCCGAGTTCGACGTGGAGGTCGTAGAGCGGCGTTGAGAGAAGAGGCTGTTCGGTCACGGTGGCTCCTTGAGGTGCCTGGGGGTGCGCCCAGATATGGTAGAGACGGCATCCGGCTCGGTCAACGAGTGCCGCCTAGCGGTTGGCACCCTCAGGACAGACGGCGTAAGGTGTGCGCAAAACGGTAAGTAATTCGGGAATTAGGCGGAGGGATTCGAACATGGCTGAGTTGGAGTTTGGGGCCTGGGGGCCAATCAGCAATCACATCATTGACACGAGATTCGGCGGGATCGCAGCGGACGCCTACGACGATCACATCCGCCAGGCCCGCATGATGGACGAGTTGGGTTACAAGTATTACTGGATCATCGAACACCAGGCGTCCTACGTCGGATCGATCACGTCGCCGACGGTTTTCCTGACGGCTATCGCGAGCGCGACCAAGAATATTCACATCGGCGCGATGATCTGGGTGCTCCCTTTCCACAACCCGATGCGTCTTGCCGAAGAGGTCGCAACGCTCGACCACCTTTCGCACGGTCGCGTGGAGTTCGCAACGGGCATCGGTACGCACGAGCACGAGTTCATCCGACTGGGCCTCAACTATGACGACCGCCAGGCCATGGGCGATGAGGCGCTCGATGTCATCGAGAAGGCCTGGACGCAGCCTGAGGTTACGCACCACGGCCGGTTCTGGGATTTTGAGGAGATGCTGCCGAGGCCGTTCCCGTACCAGAAACCCCACCCCCCGTTCTGGATCGCTGCGCATAGCATGCGAGCGTTCGAGTTCGCGGCGGAGCGCAACTACAACGTGGCCACGAACATCTCGACGGACGATCAGTTGGTCGAGAAGTTCAAGCACTTCCGCCATGTATGGGAGGAGTGCAACCACCCTGGCCCGATGCCACGCCAATTGCTGGTGCGTGCCGTGCACGTCGCGGAGACGGACGAGAAGGCGCGAGAAGAGGTAGAGCCCTACCTGCTGGGATCGATGGGACTCGGTAGAGACATGATCACGAACACCCGTATCGGGATGGGTAGCGACCCAAGAGGCAAGGGGCGGGACAACACCCGTTACACCAGGGGCAACGGTGAGGTCTTCGCGGCGGCGCGCAAGTCCTACGACTTCTGGATCGACAGTGGCCTCGCGGTGATCGGTAGCCCCGAGACGGTCATCCGGAAGCTCAAAGAGAAGCAAGAGAAGCTGGGATTCTCAGTATTCGCAGCCAATCACGGGATCGGGGATATGCCTACGGACTTGGTGGACAAATCCATCACCATGTTCGGCAAAGAGGTCATCCCCGCCTTCGAGCAGCCCAAGGGAGACACGAGGCCAGTCAGCCTAGCGGCTCAGCGCATGGGCGGCCCGTCGTACTCAGGGATGGCCCCGTAACCTACGCTGGATGATAGATAGCAAGAAAGGCCCCGGCATTGCCGGGGCCTTTCTTGCTATCGGATGTCTCAGCCCTAGCCGATCACCGAGAACGGCCCATCCCACGCATCGCGGCCCGTGGCCAGCAGCGCTAAGCGGCCCGCGTGTGGCGTGTCCACCGCGAGATCGGCGAGCAGGCGCAACGTGGATAGCATCGCGTCACGTGGGGGATCGCCCTGGATGCCGGTCGCGGCTTGCAGATCGAGCGTATGCACGACCAATTCCACCGTCCGGGTTGGTAGGTAATCGACGAGCGTGATGCCGCCGATCAGAGACGCGAACAGGTGGTCATCTGGCAGGGTATCGATGAACGCCGAGACCTCGCCTGCGATACGAGCTACTGCTGACGGCAGGTCTGGACCCAGCGCCTGCGCGGTCTGACGCCCCCGCTCGGCGACACGCGCATTCGTGCCCTCGCCCGCGAACGCGCGCTGGTAGTAGGCGACAGACGACGGGACTTCAGCGATCAACGTTGCGTCACTTGACGCGAATTGCTGAACGGTGAGCATGGCGCGGGCGGTGTGGCCGACCAGATCGCGGACGGTCCACTCACCCAAGCCTGGCATATCCCACTGGTCATCGCCGACGTGGCTGACGGTGCTCACGAAGAACTCCATCGCGTGCTTGTACGCTTCCCGTGGCATGGCTAGCTCACCACGCCTTGCGCGCGTAGCTCTTCGATCCGCGCTGGGTCGAGCCCGATCTCCGTCAGCAGTTCGTCCGTGTGCTGTCCCATATCAGGAGGCAAACGACGAACGCCGCCCGGCGTCCGTGAGAGTTTCACGGGTGTGTTCGTGAACGTGACGGGGCCGATGGCCGGGTGCTCCAGCGCTACGAACATGTCCCGTGCGTTGAGTTGCGGGTCAGCCGCGACCTGGGGAACGTCCTGCACCGGACCTGCGGGTACGCCCTTGGCAGCGAGCGCTGTGACCCACTCGTTGGTGGTGCGCTCGGCCATCGCGGCTTCGAGGATCGGCCGCAGTTCGTCGTAGTTCTGCGTGCGAGCCCAGCCGGAAAGGAAGCGCTCGTCGTTCGCAAGTTCGGGATGGCCCATCTCAGCGCACAGGCTTCCCCAGTGACCGGTCGGGCCATCTGAGACGGCGATCGCCACGTAACCGTCCTTGGTGCGTAGCGCCTGCACGGGCGCGACGACGGGATGGCGGGTGCCGATACGCTCGGGCACGTCGCCGACTGCGAAGTAGCGCATGAGTGGGTTTTCGAGGATGGCAGCCTGGCAGTCGAGCATGCTCATGTCCACGTGTTGCCCCTCCCCGGAGTGCTGGCGTTCCACCACCGCCGATAGCAAACCGATCGTGGAGAAGAGCGCTGCCGTCATGTCACCCATGCTCACGCCAGGGCGCACGGGCCCGCCGTTCTCGTCGCCAGTGATGCTAAGCATGCCACCCATCGACTGAACGATGATGTCCAGGGCGGCGCGCTCGTGGTACGGCCCGGTCTGGCCGAAGCCCGATATCGAGACCATGATGACCCTTGGATTACGAGCGTGAACCGTGTCGTAGCCGAGCCCCAGCTTGTCCATGGTGCCTGGCCGATAGTTCTCGATGAGTACGTCGGCTCCGTCGATGAGCTCCAGAAGCACGTCTTTTCCTGCGGGCTGCTTGAGATCCAGCACCATGCTGCGTTTGCCGCGATTGATGCTCATGAAATAGGTGCCGTAGGCACGAGCGTCTCCTCCATCGCTTGGAGGGATGAATGGCCCCGTGCCCCGCGCCTGGTCGCCTCCTGGCGGTTCGACCTTGACCACGTCGGCGCCGAGGTCAGCGAGCATCATCGTGGAGAACGGCCCGGCGAGCACGCGGGTGAGGTCGATCACACGCAGTCCCGCGAGTGGTCCTTGGTGAGTGGTTTGTGTCATACCTGCTCCTCTAGAAAATCAATGGCAACAATCAGACTGACGCGTGCATGGTACCCCCCAAGAACATTCGCGCCGCGTTCCTTATAATCAGACCACGCAGTATTCGCAATGCGGATTTCGGAGGTGGGTATGACGACGACTAAGGTGGATCTGGCTGATCTGCCGTTCTCCTGCGCCGCCGCGCTCAAGGAATGGGCGGTGGCCATCGAGGCGCTCGGCCAAGGACGACTTGCGCTGATCATCCGTAAGGGTGGTATCCGCGAGGAGAATAACCGTTTCGAGGTCAAGTTCCCGGAGTTCCTACTCTTCCCCTCGTTCGAGCACCAGCAGAGCGAGCTACTGCGCCCCGACCACGCCGAAGCCCTCGCTGATTCGATCAACGCAGTGCCAACGGATGATGGTCTGACGTTCACCCACTTCGCGAAGGTGCACTCGGCTTTCCCGGTAACGGAGTTGCCGCAGCTAGAAGCGCTGGAGTCGCACCACATCTGGACGAAGGAGTACGCGGAGAAGCGCTTGCGATGGCGTCCCCGTGTTGCCCTCACCGCCATGGTGCTGCGCGTGTATCGCTTGCCGGTCGCCAAGCAGGCGCCGTTCAGGCCCGAGTACGTGGGCTGCAAGTCGTGGTTGCCGTTGCTGGATTCCGTCAACATCGACTCCCTCGAACCCGCGATGTCCGACGATGCGTTCGCTGCAGAGGCGGCCGCGATCGATGCAGCGATGTCAGCCGCCGCGCAGGTCGCGGTCTAGGGCCGTTTAGTCTTACGTAAAGTAATTATTACAGGGGGAACCCTTTGAAGTACCGAAAGCTTGGCACAACTGACCTGTCCGTATCTGAGGTAGCGTTCGGCGTTTGGACCGTCGCGACGGGCTGGTGGGGCAAGGTCGAGAAAGACGATGCCATCCGCCTACTCCAGGAGGCTGAGAACCAGGGCGTAACGCTGTATGACACGGCGGATACCTATGCTGATGGTTACGGCGAGGAGTTGCTGCAGTACGCGTTCCCCAAGAAGAAGCGCCAGGACATCATCATCGGCACCAAGTTCGGGTACGACCTGAAGACGCCACGATGGGGCCATCACAAGGAACGCGCCCAGCGCTGGGATCCCGAATTCATCCGCGAAGCATGCGAGGACAGCCTGCGTCGCTTGGGCACGGACTACATCGACCTCTATCAGCTCCACAACCCGCGCATCGAGACCGTCCAAGATGACGAGGTGTTCGACACACTCGACGCCTTGGTCAAGGAGGGCAAGCTCCGCCACTACGGTGTGGCGCTAGGCCCCGACATCGGCTGGCGCGCCGAGGGCGAGGCAGCGATGGCTGAGCGTAAGGTGCCCAGCATTCAGATCATCTACAGCATCATCGAGCAGCAACCCGCTCGTGATTTCTTCCCCTTCGCTCACGACAACAACACTGGCCTGCTCGCTCGTGTGCCTCACGCGTCTGAGATCCTGACCGACGAGTTCACGAACCAGGTCAAGGTTGAGTTCGACGAGTCAGACCACCGAGCGCACCGCAAGCAGGAGTGGTTGGACACGGCGTTCGAGAAGCGCAATCGGGTGCTGTTCATCGCGCAGGAAACCGGTCGAACGCTGGCCCAGGCGGCCATCCAGTTCTGCCTATCCGAGCCCAACATCGCAGCAGTCTTGCCCAACATCGTGCGCAAGGATCAGCTTGACGAGTTCACCGTTGGAAGCGATGTCGCGCCTCTAGCCGCAGATGAAGTCGCTGAACTCTACCGGCTCTACGATGAGGAGTTTGCTAGTCTCGAAGAGATCCAGCCCCAGCGCACCTAGGCAGGGCAGGGTACTCCCTGCACGCCGCCCCGGGCTCGTTGGTAGGCAAATCGTGTAGCCAGTCGGGGCTCGCCCTCGGAACTCTTGGCTTTGCCGCTAGGACTAAAGGTCGCTTGGCCGCTCCGGGGAGGGCTTGCGAATGAGGGCACTCCGGGTCGCTGGCACTGCGCAAGCAGCGTAAGAGGGCTGGGTGGGTGGGCACACTCACGCCTGCCCTAGACGTGGAGCAAGAGAGAGATTCTCGCGGGCTGCGCCTCGTGTCTGAATGACGTTGGTGGGGGCCAAGAACTGAAGGTCGCTTGGCCGCTCCAGAAGAGACAGGGCGAGCGCTCTGTGCGCTCGCCACTCGTGAACGGGCAGTATGTGGGTGCAGGGCTGTGCCCTGCTCAGACGGCCATGATGTTGTAGCCGGCGTCTACATAGAGGATGGTGCCCGTGATGCCGGTGGAGAGTGGGCTGGCGAGGAACAGCGCCGCATCGCCTACCTCATCCTGCGTGATGTTGCGACGCATGGGTGAGTGGTCAGCGTGGATCTTCTGCATGTCGGTGAAGCCGGAGATTCCGCGCGCTGCCAGCGTGTTGAGTGGGCCTGCGGAGATCGCGTTCACCCGGATGTTGCGCTGACCGAATTCCGACGCCAGTTGCTTGACTTCGTTCTCCAACGCCGCCTTGGCCACCCCCATGATGTTGTAGCCGGGGTACACCTTGTCGGCGGCGTGGAAAGTCAGTGTCATGATGCTACCGCCGTCCGTCATGCGCTCAGCGCCGAGGCGTGCGACCGGTAGCAGTGAGTACGCGCTCACGTCCATGGCCAGGCGGAAGCCGTCGATCCCCGTAGCCGAGAAATCGCCAGCGAGATCGTCCTTATTGGCGAACGCTACGCAATGCGCGACAGCCGCAAGCGGGGCTCGCGATGTGGCGGCATCGAACGCCGCTGCGACGGATGCTTCGTCGAGCACGTCGCACTCTACTGCCTGCGTATGGTCCATGTCCTTGACCAGATCAAGAACCGTGCGCCCCATGCGCTCGTTCTGGTAGGTCACGGTCAGACTTGCGCCTGCCTCATGGAAACGTTGGGCGATGGCCCAGGCGATGGAGCGATGATTCGCGACGCCGAAGACTACTGCTGACTGGCCGGAGAGGTCGATGGAAACAGCCACTGTTTACGCCTTCGTTGCCAGACCGTCGAGAGCGCACCAAGGGTCGCTGTCGTTCCCCAAGGCAACGTCGGGGCGCTTCACGCCCTTCGCCATCTCGTCCTCGATCAAGGCAAAGTCTTGTTTGGGAACCAAGTGGAGCAGGCCTTGGAAGGCCAGAGGCCACTGTTCAGGGGCCCACTTCTTCACGTACTGCATCCGGGGTGCGATGAGCCGGGCGTCTACCACGTGATCATCATCCAGGATGATGTCAGGCTTCAGGTTCACGCGCCAAGCGAAAGTCTCGTCGGGTTCAGTGGTCGGCCAGGTGGGGGTTGGGTCTTCGAAGTACGTGGAAGAGACCGTCGCAACGACACCGAACACGAGGCGAACAGACACGTAGAACAGCACGCGGTCGCCGATCTCCATCCGCTGAACGCGCTTGCGCTGGTTCCTCCCCATGCCGAGCAGAGTGAAGCCTTGCTCGACGCACTTGTCGTAGTACTCGGGGCGGACCGCGATCATCCAATAGTTCCTAGGTGTGGCCGTAACCATGCTCAAATGATATCACGGAGGGCAGGGCCAGCAGGGGCGATTAGTTGCACAGAAGGGACTCCGGAAAGTGTTTCCGACCACGGCCGGATGGCCGCTTCGGGGTCGCTCAGATAGAATGACTGGGTTAGACACTGCCGGACTGTCCTGGCGCCCCTTGCCCTGGAGTATGCAACTTGGCCATCGCTACCAACCTCGGTTTTCCGCGACTCGGTGCCAACCGGGAACTCAAACGGGCCATCGAGTCCTATTGGGCAGGCAAGATTGATGAGAGTGCGCTCCTCCGGACGGGCGCAATCATCAGACGGGATAACTGGCTCGTGCAGCAGAAGGCTGGGATAACCCACGTTCCTTCCAACGATTTCTCCCTCTACGATCAGGTTCTCGATACGACCGCGATGCTCGGGGCCATCCCCGAACGATTCGGCCACGAGGGTGGGCTGGTGAGTCTCGACACCTATTTCGCCATGGCGCGAGGTACCGTGGGCGATGACGAAACGCCCAGTGTTCCAGCGATGGACATGACGAAGTGGTTCGACACGAACTACCACTACATCGTCCCTGAGCTTGAGGCAGGGATGAAGTTCAAGCTCTCGAGCACCAAGATCGTCGACGAGTTTGTCGAGGCGCGAGAGATGGGGATACTCACTCGCCCTGTGCTCCTGGGCCCCGTCACCTTTCTTATGCTCTGCAAGACCAGGGAGCCGAAACTCGACCCGCTCGCCATGCTGGAGTCCATCCTGCCGGTCTACGAAATCGTTCTGAAGCAGTTGGCGGCCGAGGGCGCTGAGTGGATACAGGTCGACGAACCGATGCTTGGTATGGATCTCGACGACCGTGAACGTTCAGCGTTTGGCCTAGCCTTCGCGCGCCTTTCGTCGGCTTCTTCGTCGTTGAAGTTGCTCGCCACGATCTACTTCGGTGACCTACGAGACAATCTGCGAGCGACATTGGCCCTCCAGGTCGCCGGTATCCACATCGATCTCGTCCGCGGCCCTGAACAACTCGACGAGATGATGGCGAAGCTGCCACCGAACATGGTTCTCTCGATTGGTCTGGTCGACGGGCGCAACATCTGGAAGACGGACCTGACCCAGGCAACGGCACTGGCCACAAAGGCAGTGTCCACACTAAGTAGCGAGCGAGTCATGATCGGGCCGTCTTGTTCACTCCTCCACTGTCCGGTGGATCTCAATCTTGAGACGGGCCTGGATGCTGAGATGCGGTCGTGGATGTCGTTCGCGAAGCAGAAGGTTCGGGAGATCGCGGTGATCGCGGCCGTTGCCGGTACGCGGGGCGTCGGCGCTGGAGCACTCCTCGCCGAGAACGCTGCCGCGATGGAATCGCGGCGTTCGTCCCGGCGGATCCATAATCCGTTGGTTGAGGATCGGGCCGCGTCTGTGACACCGGAGATGTACGGACGCACGAGCCCGTACGAGGAGCGACAACCGCTTCAGAAACAGTCCCTCAAGCTTCCTCAACTCCCTACGACAACCATTGGTTCGTTCCCGCAGACTCCCGAGATACGCAAGGCGCGCGCCTCACTGCGCAGCGGGCAAATGAGCCCGACGGCGTACCAACGATTCCTGAAGAAAGAGATCGAGACGGTCGTTCGCTTTCAAGAAGAGATCGGCCTAGATGTCCTGGTCCACGGCGAAGCTGAGCGGAACGACATGGTGGAGTATTTCGGCGAGCAGCTGGAAGGCTACATCTCCACGACCAACGGTTGGGTGCAGAGCTTTGGGACGCGCGCCGTGAAGCCGCCCATCATCTTCGGCGATATCTCTCGTCCAGAGCCCATGACGGTGAAGTGGGCCGCCTACGCGCAATCGCTGACCGACAAGCCGGTGAAGGGCATGCTTACGGGCCCCATCACCATGCTCGAATGGTCCTTCGTCCGCGACGACCAGCCTCGGAGCGACACTTGCCGCCAGTTGGCGCTCGCCATCCGCGACGAGGTGCTGGATCTGGAGAAGTCAGGCATCCGCATCATCCAGGTCGACGAGCCCGCTATGCGGGAGGGCCTGCCCCTCCGCCGGGCCGATTGGGCCGGTTACCTCGCCTGGGCCGTCGAGTGTTTCAAGCTCACCGTCGCTGGCGTCACCGACCGCACCCAGATCCACACGCACATGTGTTACGCCGATTTCAACGACATCATCGAGTCGATCGGTGAGATGGACGCAGACGTTATCTCTATGGAAGCCTCGCGCTCTGGGATGGAGCTGCTGTCCGCATTCGGAGAGTATCGCTACCCCAACCAGATCGGGCCTGGCGTGTACGACATCCACTCTCCGCGGTTGCCATCTGCCGATGAGATGAAGGACCTACTGGTTAAAGCACTAGACGTGCTGGGCGCAGATCAAGTGTGGGTGAATCCCGATTGCGGTTTGAAGACTCAAAGCTGGGAAGAAGTCAGGGTGTCGTTGGGCAACATGGTCGACGCCGCGAGATCGCTGCGGTGACCCTCATCCTGTGAAGCCCGAACGCTAGATGACCAGAACGCCCGGCCACCAGAACGCCCGGCTAGAGGTAACGATGAGCAAGGAAGCATTCCGTCAGGCAGGCAGTTTCTTCGCAGACACTGTGGAGAAGATCACTTCGAGCCAGTGGGACGAGTCCGCGCTCGGGGTTTGGAACGTCCGCGACCTAGTTGGACACACCAGCGCGTCACTCGGTCGTGTAGCGGAGTTCAGCAAGCAGCGCGCCGACAAAGTTGATATCGCCTCTGCCGCTCAGCACTACCACGTGTCGCTGGCTGCACAGGGCATCAACGACGCCATTGCCGACCGTGGGCGGGAAGCTGGCCAGGAGCTCGGCGACGAAATCGCGGCAACGATTCGCACGTCCCTCAACAAGGCACTCACCGCGCTGGATGCTGTGCCTGACGGCACGATCATCGCGTACCCCAACGGTGGCATAAAACTCGAACATTACCTGGAAACTCGCGTGCTTGAACTTACCGTTCACACGCTGGACATCCTCGCCGCCACGGGCATCGAGGTCGAGCCGCCACGTGAAGCACTGTCCTGCACGCTCCACCTCCTCGCCGATCTCGCCGTTGACTCGGGCTACGGGGGCCAACTTGCGCTCCTCGCGACTGGCCGTGGCGTCATCGCCGACCGCTTCTCTGTCCTGGGTTAACGCGGGCCTCGGCTAACGCAGGCAGGCCTCGCCCTTCACCCACTCGCTGCCGCTTGGCAGCGGCCATCGCCAAGCGCCGATGATCGTCAGCGGAGCGCCTCGATCGCTACTCCTACGTGCTATCCGATTTCTACGCGGCCGCCAAGCATGCGCAGATAGTTCGCGGTGGTGACCTCTGCCACCGTCTCGATGTCCACGCCCTGAAGCTCAGCGAGCTTCTCAGCGACCTGCGGAAGGTGCCAAGGCTCCGTCCGGCGTAGTGGGTTCTTCTTGAACGGCTGCGGATAGGAGTCGGTCTCGATCACCAGACGGTTGAGAGGGAGTTGCGCCGCAACCGCCTGCAACGGCTCCTCGCGCAGTAGTGGCTTGGCCAACGAAACGTAGAACCCGATGTCCATCGCCTGCTTCGCCAACTCCATGGAACCGCCGAAGTAGTGCCACGCACCACCTACGTCGCCTGCGTGCTCCTCGTTGAGGATGCGCACGGTGTCCGGGTCTGCCTCGCGTGAATGGATGACCAGCGGAAGGCCAAGGTCGCGCGCCATGCGTATCTGGATACGTAGCGCGTCTTGCTGCACGGCCTTGTCTGGCGAGTGCGGCATATAGTCCAGCCCACACTCGCTCCACTCAACGACCTCGGCATGCGTGGCGAGATCGTGCAAGTGCTCTGCCGTGGCGTCGTCTAGGGGCCCTGTCAGGTCTGCCGGATGAAGGCCGATCCCTGCCTTGATGAAAGCGTGGGACTCGGCCAGGACAAGCGTGTTTTCGCAGGAGGAGACGGTCGTGCCCGCTGCTATAATCAGCCCGACATTTGCCAGGCGGGCTCGTTCTAGCAGCCCTTCCAATTCATCGGGGCTGTACTGGTCAACGTGGGTATGGCCGTCGATCAGCGGATGGCGGGTGGTTTTGAGCTCTTCTTCGAACGTCATAGTGTTGCGAGATTGTAGCCGGTCGAAAGAACCCCAGACAGGCTGCTTGGAGAGCACTTGCTCCTGACATCTCCCTACGAATCGGCGCGCGCACTCGTCAGTAACCGATGGGTGCAACTCGCGGCCGGCGCCGTCTTCAGCGTCGGCTTAGGGTACGCAGCGTTCAGATCTATCGCGTGGCGCGATGTCATCGACACGTTCGTCCATTTCCCCGTTGGCTATGCCCTATTGAGCCTCGTACCGCTGATCGCCGCTATGCTGCTCAGGGCCGGGCGATGGTCGGTTCTCCTCAAGGGCGAACCCGTGACGTTCCGGCAGGTCTTCATCACCCAGAACGCGGGCATCGGCCTCAACAACATGCTCCCCGTCCGGGTTGGCAGCGAGGCGCTCCAGCTTGGTCTCGTGACACGCCGCTACAAAGTTCCCCTGCCACGTGCACTAGCGTCTTTAGTGGGCGGCAACGTCCTGGACATCTTTGCGACTGGCATCCTCATGACCGCCGGCGTCCTACTGGTGCCGGGCCTGCGCGATTCCAAGATAAGCATCCAGCTATTCGGTGCGGTCGTCATGCTCACCGTCAGCATGCTGGTGATGCTGGGCGTTTCGCGCGGCATGGGATCCATCCCGATCGCCAATCGATTCAACTTCTTCCACCGGCTCATCGGCGCTCTGCGTGACCTCCGTGGTGAACCGGGCCGATTGGCTCTGTCGTTCGCCGCGACCTTCCTCCACTGGTTCCTCATGGGCGTCACGGGATGGGTGCTGGCGCTCGGGCTGGACATCGACGTTGACCCGCTGACGATGGCGACAGTCTTGGTCGCGGCGACGTTCTTCACGTCGGCGATGCTGTCGCTACCGGGAGGCGGAGGTACGTACCACTTCGCGCTCGTGTCCATGCTGGTCGCGTTGGGCGCGGATCGAGAGCTCGCGTTCAGCTTCGCGTTCGTCATGCACCTGCTGGTGTTCGTGCCGCCCATGCTCGTCGCGCTCGTGGTGATGGCCCGCTTCGGCACTGGCGCACTCCGTGGTCATGGACCGTCCGCCGCCGCACTTGGAGGCGACGCTGAGGACGTCTCTGGCGAGATGCCGTCATCCTAGGTATCGTTCGACTTTCCGGTTTGATCGTTTTGGCGCTCGCCTTGCTGGCGGCGTGTTCAGCGGATCCAACGCCCACGCCGATCCCCGCGACCCCGACTCCCACGTTGATCCCCACGCCGGGGCCACCGCCTGAGGGAACGCTGCGCGTGGCCGTGATCGGCGCTGCTCCCCACCAGGACCTCCACCGGCTCGTCAGCGAATGGGCCATCCTGTTCGGCTCGGGTCTTGGGTACAACCGACTGTTCAGGTTCGTCGCAGACCCCAGCACCGAGCTACCGAGCCTGCGCGTGGAGTGCGACCTCTGTCGCAGTTGGCGATTTGTGGATGACACCACCCTTGAGGTCAAGCTGCACCCCGACGCCTGGTGGCAAGGCGCCGACGACTACGTGTCCCGGCCTGTTGCCCCGCTGGACGTGTTGTGGAGCCTTGAACGCTTGCGTGCGCCCGGCTCCCCCCACGAACGCCTTCTGGATTCGGTCGACGTCATCGAGGTAGTCGGCGAAAACGCGGTGCGCTTCCGGCTCCACTACCCAGACGCCGACCTGCTAGTGAAGCTCGCCAGTCCCTACGCCGTGATAATGGCACCTGACTCGCTGGACGGCGTGAACTTGCGGACGGGGCGTGTGCTGGGCGCGGGTGCGTGGCGCTACGTGCGTGGCGGCACGGGGCAGGTGACGCTGACCGCGTGGGACGACTACTTCCGCGATGGCGAACCCGCCGCCAACGCAGTCCAGTTCCTGCCCGTCTCCGACCTGGCGACGGGTGTCGTGTTGTTGGATCTCGACCGCGCAGATATGGCGCAGGTCACCGAACAGCAGTGGGCTGAGATGGACCACGAGCAGTACGACTCGGTCGTCGTGGACCGACAAGGGCGTGGGGTGCTCTTTGGCATCAACGCTGATCGCCAGCCGTTGGCTGACCAGGCTGTTCGCCGGGCCCTCTTCGGCGCGCTCGACCCGCAGGCCGCCATCGCCGAGTCGTTCGGCATCGGTTGGGTAGGGTCGGGGATGCCTCTTGTTGAGCCGTCGTGGAGGCTTGATGACGCAACGCTAGCGCTGCAGTTCGACGCGCCGGGCGTCGCCATAGACGCACCCCTCACGCTGACCATAGGCAATTTCGGCGAGGCGTTCGTCACCCACGGTGAGGCCCTCGCTGCGCAACTGCGTGACGCTGGTTTCGACATCACGACCGATGTGGTTTCGCGTGGAGCCTACCTCGATCGAGTGTGGCAGCAACGCGATTACGATCTGTTCGTTGGCCCCATGCCACCTACCGACACGCCCAACGCGTTCATGCTCGCCCTGCTCCATAGCCGTGGCGCGTCCAACGTCACCGGGGCCGGGTCTGCCGAGCTTGATGCGCTCATCGAGGCGTTCTCCATCGAGCTGAACGCGGCCAACCGAGCGGACCTCGCGAGACGCACGCAAACGGCAGCTCTCGACGGCGCTTGGCTGTTCATGGCGGCTGGCTTATCCGAGCGATGGGCATTCAACGAGCGTGTTGTCGATCCACCACGAGCGTTTCCCCAAGGCTCGGGAGACGGGTGGAAGTACGTTAGTGTTGAGTAGGCGCTATAATGCCGGAAATCGCTCCCCCAGAAGGTACGGTTGGCATGGCCACCATGCACCGTCCGCCCGGACACCGCATCTGAAGTAGTGAGCCCGAGGCAATGGGGTAGAAGCATTGGAGGAAGCACATGGCAAAGCCTGAGCACGTAACAGACGCAGAATTTCAGAAGTCGGTTCTCGAATCCGACATTCCGGTTTTGGTGGATTTCTGGGCTGACTGGTGTGGCCCTTGTAAGATGATCGCCCCTGTCGTTGAGGAGCTCGCCGAAGAGTACGACGGTAAGTTCGCATTCGCGAAGCTGGACGTGGACTCGAACCCGCAGACCGCGATGACCTTCGGCATCCGCAGCATCCCTGCGCTGCTGTTGTTCAAGAACGGTGTCGTCGCTGAGCAAGTCATCGGCGCGGTTCCGAAGGCGATCCTCAAGCGCAAGATCGACAAGGTTCTAGAGGACTAACCCTCAGTCCTGGTCGAAGACACAGACAAACTGAGCGCCCCGCCGAGTCGGGGCGCTTCTGCGTTCGTCATGAGCTTCACGCGAATGGAACGCTAAGCACATATGGGGGTGGATGGGTCCCGGTGGGTCTCGCGGTCTTCAAAACCGTTGCCGGGCTAGCTTCCTAGTCCGGGGTGGGTTCGACTCCCACGCACTCCCGCCAGCGCTTGAACGGCTGCTGAATGCGCTTTTCACATCTTTGCAGGCCGGTTCAGATTTTGACCTGATCGGTCTGATTTTCTACCATTCGCTCCCGCCGTTGCTTCGTCTAGAATCGCCCCTACCTTGGCGGCAGCGGTAGCGTCGGCGCGCTCATACAAGTTGGACTCCGGGTAAGCCAACCCGTACCGAAAACGGGAGAGCAAGCCGTCACGACAGAATTGCTTCTTCAGCTGCTTCGAAGGGCTTACATAGGATCCTCGCGTCGCTCTATATTCCCTATCATCCCCAATCCTGAGGAGCAGTGCGAGCATGGCCCAAGAGACGAGAGACATCGTCATGAATTGGTGCGTCGACGAAAAATTGGTGCCAAGTCTGGCCGAAGCAGGGAAACTCCCTGCCAGTGCCGAATGGATTATTGGGACCGCCCCCGCTCCTGGACGCCATATCTCGATCGCACAAGGTACGGTTATGCCCGATCGAATTCAGCTCAGTGCAGGGCTAGCTTTGGCGAAAGGCCATGCAGACTCTTTCCTCGCGCTTGAGCCGGTGCAGCGTCAGCGGTTTCTGTACGCTCTTCGCAGAGACACGATGCTTCTCGGGGTGCTCTATCAAGGCATAACTGATCCTCTCCAGAAGGTGGGTTTCACCCAGCGTGTATACGTCGAAGCCTTGACGAAGACCTCGTTCATGTCTGCCTTCAATGCTGTGCAGAACGCCCTGATACTTGCGCGCCAGATAGTGCAGATTAATCTAAACTTCGGCGACGTCGGCGGAGGCAGTGCCGATCTTGAAGCAGATGGCCCCTTCGGAGACTTCCTTAGCGGGCTTGATCTCGGCGATTTGTAACCACTTAGAGATTGTTGTCTAACGAACGCGTTGTTGGTAGACGGGCTCTCGGGTCCCTGAGCGGAGCGCCAGCGCAGCCGAAGCGCCTCTCACCCCTCCCTCGCATGTTGTCCTCCTGTTGCTTGCCCGGAGCACTCTAAGTATCGGCGGACCATTTTTCGGGGTGCTGGCCGGCCTGTAAAAGCCAAGAGTATGATTCAGCCCCAGCTTCGCCCTAAGGATGACTACCATGCTGACGCCCCAAGAGAATGAGCAGCTAACCCAAGTCGGACGTGGTACTCCTGTCGGTGAATTGATGCGCCGCTATTGGCATCCCATCGCGGCCGCAGTAGAGCTCGATGAGAAACCCACCAAAGCCATCCGCGTCCTCGGAGAGGACCTCGTCCTTTTCAAGGATCGCTCAGGAACCGTGGGTCTCATCGGGCGCCTGTGCCCCCACCGCCGCGTCGATCTGTCCTACGGCATCCCAGAAGAGCATGGGCTTCGGTGCATGTACCACGGATGGATGATGGACGAGACCGGCCAGTGCATCGAACAGCCCTTTGAGGAAACCGTGCACCCGGACGGGCGCTTCAAGGAAAAGGTCAAGATTGATGGATACCCTGTCCAAGAGCTAGCCGGAGTCTTGTGGGCATACATGGGGCCTGATCCCATTCCCCTGCTCCCTCAGTGGGAGTTACTGGTAAGGAAAAATACCGTACGAGAGACCACCTTCAGGGAGCTCGCCTGCAACTGGCTACAGTGCCAGGAGAACTCGGTGGATCCGGTCCATCTCGAATGGCTCCATGTCTACAACACCACGTACCGCAATGACCAACGCGGCGTCACCGGAACGTTCCTGCCGCATTCCATAAGGACACGACGGATCGCTTTTGAAACGACGCCTTTCGGTATCCAGCGATACCGAATTCTTGATGGGAATGCCGAGGATCACAAGGATTGGGTTGTAGGACATCCAATGATGTTCCCCAATTTCAACTACTCAAGTGCCGGGATACACGAATTCATCCAGTACCGAGTTCCGACTGACGACACGCACACCCTTCATGTCACGTGCTACGCCTACTCAGCCGCTCCCGGCGCGGACGCTCCACTGCAACCGAAAGTCCCCTACCGATACGAGCCCACCAGAGACGATGCGGGACAAGCCCGCTTAGATCTCATCCTGGATCAGGACATGGTTGTCTGGGAGTCTCAAGGAGAACTCGTAGATCGAACCCGCGAACATCTCGGGGAATCCGATCGCGGGCTCTTGATGTTCCGAAAGCAGCTAAAGGACCAACTGATAGTGGTTGCCGACGGTAAAGACCCCTTGAACGTTTTCCGCGACGGCGCACCTGGGCCAGGCGGATCGGGCCCTGAGATCGAACACCTCAACTTCGGCCAAAGCAACGCGGACTTGGTACGCAATTTCGTTCAGATCGAATCGGGAGACAGCCAAGCCACAGACGACATCCGACGCGTTCTCGATACGTGGCTGACCTAAGCTACCGCTCGGAACTTGCAGTAGGGCACGATTGGAGTTGTGCCCACACGCCGGGCTTCGTTGATCAGCCGAAAGGTTTCCACCAGGCTGTCGCCTGCTGGAAGGCTCAAGTTCCACGCACTCCGGCCATGCCTAATAGCTTGTAAGAGGCACTAACGATTTCGCCGGTGTCTCTTCTCTTCTATGCCGTAGAATGTGCAGGTGCAGCCACCTTAGTATCCTTCAAGTTATGTTTTGTCCAGAGATGCCCGTAGTGGGAGGTCTGTCGCAATGACGAGCCCGATCATCATGTTCATGAATATGAAGGGCGGGGTAGGGAAAACTGCCCTCGCTACTAATTTCGCGTACGACTTGAGTTGGTACTACGACAAGGATGCGCTGGTGATCGATTTCGACCCTCAGGCCAATGCGTCGCTGGCACTTCTGGGGCCGGAAAGATATTTCGACCGTCTTGAAAAAGGGCAGAGTCTCGCCGCCGTCCTGACGCCTGGAGTGGCACCTAACGATCCATTTACCGTTGTCCAAAGCCCCTCTCACACGGCGGCAGCGCTTGATGACGTGGTTGTCAACGTCCGCAGGTGGACCATGAGAGGGCCTGAGGGTGGGGTGATAGACGCGGGTAAAGTGGATCTGGTGCCCGGGGACCTAGACTTGATGAGGTTGGCATTGAACCCTTTGTCAATTGACCTCGAGCATCGGCTGACTGCTAGGTGGTTGAATCTTCTGAAGCAGGCCCGCTTGAAGTATGATTGCGTCATCATTGACTGCCATCCGGCAGGTTCATTTTTCACCAAAGCAGCCGTGCTGGGGTCGGATGTAGTGATCGTGCCGGTTACGACCGACGGCTATGCCGAGGCTGGCCTGAACATGATGCGACAGTTCATCGATACGTGGAGTGCCGCAGGAGGCGCTAGCGAGTATTTTGTGGTTTTCAACGACGCACAGGGCGAATGGGATCAAGCAGCGGAGAATACAATCCGATTGGACAAGAGGCACGCAGATCGGATTCTCAGCCCTCGAATCCCCCATTCCAAACTGATTCGGAACGTGGTTCGATCTCGGAAATTTGTTCGCGAGCAGAAAGTCGCCAACCGGTATGCAGTGAGTCGCGTGCTGAATCGCCTCACTCGAAACCTTGTTAGTCGCCTGGTCGATGCAGGTGTGTTGAACTCCACGTGGGAGGCTCAGCGATGAAGCAAGAAATATGGAGACTGGCAACGGCCATTGCCCACGCAGCAAAGAGTCCGACGGACTTGTCCCGACTTATGCGGACGCTGGACGATGACGAGCAGCGATACATGTTGCTTGACGTCTTGCGGCGCTGGGCAGAGCCGCTCGATGACAATTCCGAATCGAAGCTGATGCCGATGACATCAAGCAGCAATCTGGCTGCAGATACGGCGGAGCTTGAGACTCTGCTCCGCCGCCGACTGGGGTGGAGCACCGACCGGATTGAGCACTGGCTTTCTGAGCGGTTCGGGGTAACTGAGCGAGTTAATCGGATGGCGCTCGGCAAATTCCTCAGCATGTTGTTGGAGCGTCGCGGTCCGGGGTTCTTTGATAGCGTCCACGATGCGGCAATTGGAGAGATGAGCAGTCGGGGGCCGATACGTGAGGACGTGAAGGCATTTGGTGATAGGTTGGCGGATCGCCGCGGTTCAATCAGGGGATGAGCGACTATGCGGATGAGTTGCTCAAGTTTCCTCCCAGCCGTACCGAGCTAAAAGAATTCGCCCGTTCGGCAAGCTCCAATAGACTAATCTCTGCGTTCGAACGTCCGTTGATCTGGCGTGGCCTCTTGGGACAGGTGTTTCGAGACGACAGCTGCACGGCCCTGCTCGCTTCAGCCCATTGCAAGATACTTGAGTGTTGGGCGTTGATTCCCTTCGGGCTCGAAAATTCAGCGTACTCCAACTTGAGAGGTATCTACGACAGCTTGGTGGCGTTCAGCTATTACGCCCATCACCCTGTCGAATGGGCAGCGGTTGTCCGTGAGACCGCGTGGTGGATTTCTCGAGCTGACGCGCTTGAACAGCATTCGAGATATACCCGAGGCTTCCGAGATGCAGCACGGAAACTCGGGCTGCTTGAACGCCTAGATAAGCACTATTCCCTTCTTTCCAAGTATGTTCATGGCATACCACCCGAGGGCATCGGCGGTTTAACGGAGTTCACGAGGAATCCGCCAACCGCGGA
>ERZ890510.718-NODE-718-length-24862-cov-5.490910_pt1 | contig 24862 bp, 19 predicted proteins | sample MGYA00521265_ERZ890510 | MGnify/ENA primary metagenome ERZ890510 (study PRJEB32303, sample SAMEA104408624) | aquatic metagenome | biome: Brackish water; feature: Chemocline; material: water | place: Baltic Sea | collected 2014-10-26T21:54:00 | depth 110 m ... | reverse complement strand
GTCTTCTCGCACCGCAAACATGTTCCCGAGCGCAGCGAGGAGGTTATGTGCAGGGGATGGGGGAAGACGAATAATAGGAGCGTAGGGTAGTGTAAAACTTTTACACCGCCATGTGGCCTGGTTTTACTCCGCCCTTGACAGTGGTTGAAGTTATGGCAACTTTCGCACCCGCTTGCTTTAACAGCCTCGCTGTGGCAAAACCAATACCGTCAGCACTGCCTGCCCCTGTCACCAACGCAACCCGATCTTTAACACCTGCCATGCAGATCTCCCGATCTTCAATGAATGTTATTCATTGCTTGAATTAACCATTTATAATCATGATCTTCAAGTAAATTATGGAACAGAAAAACTGGATCGATTAGTTTTCTATGTCAAACCTATTTCTGCAATTGCTTCTCTGGCATGTTTAGTGCTAGCTTGGATAATCCAAAAGGGGAACAAGACATGTATGAACTAAATAAATTAATAAAATCGCCATTTATCGTTGCCGCGTTTCTAATTGTAACTCTTGTTGCATGTGGCCCATCAAATCCTCCTGACCATCAGATCAGCGCAGATACCGTATACAAAAATGGTCGGATTTACACAGTCGATTCTAATCATAGCTGGGCTGAGGCCGTCGCAATTACAGGTGATAAGATTACTTACGTTGGAACTAATGCGCAACTTAGCGATCATATTGGCGCAGATACCAAAGTGGTTGACCTTCATGGCCGCATGATGTTGCCTGCGCTTCAAGATAGTCATATCCATCCAATATCAGGTGGAGTAGAAGCTTTAAGTTGCGACTTGAACAGTCTTGTAGGACTAGAAGATTACAAAGCGGAAATCGCAAATTATGCGGAAGAAAACCCTGATCTGGACTGGATTCTTGGTGGCGGGTGGTCAATGGCAGTATTTGGAGCAGGCGGTGCACCGAGCAAAATCATACTTGATGAATTAGTGCCGAACCGCCCCGTGTATCTGACTTCGCGGGACGGTCATAGCGGTTGGGCGAATAGTTTAGCACTTGAAATAGCGGGCATCACCAAAGATACCCCAAATCCGGTGGACGGGATCATCGATCATGACCCGATAACAGGAGAACTCGTGGGAAGCCTACAAGAAGGGGCTATGTCATTAATGACCAGTCATGTACCACCTACTTCGCTAGAAACAAAGATCGCCGGTCTGCGTTACGCGATGGAGATGTTACACTCATATGGTATTACGTCCATTCAAGACGCTTCGGTTTTTCGAGGGGACTTTGGAGCTTATGCCGCAATGGATGCGCGTAACGAGCTTAATTTACGTGTCGTCGCATCGCAGTGGTGGGACCATCATTCAGGGACTGAGCAAATTCAAGGTTTTATTGCATCAAGAGAAGAATTTACAAAAGGTCATATTAATGCCACGACAGTCAAAATAATGCAGGACGGTGTGCTAGAAAATTATACAGCAGCAATGCTGGAGCCTTATTTGAAAGGCGGTGGAACAAAGGGCATTCCAATGGTCGAGCCTGAACTTTTGAAGCAGTCTGTTGCAGAATTAGATGCGGCGGGATTTCAAGTTCATTTTCATGCGATTGGCGATGCGGCAATCAGACAAAGCCTAGACGCGGTTGAACATGCACGAAACGTCAATGGTCCGCTTGGGAACCGACACCACATTTCCCATTTACAAGTCATTCATCCAGACGATATTCCACGTTTTGCGGCTCTGGATGTCGTCGCAAATTTCCAACCGCTTTGGGCTAATGCGGATGAATATGTGACAGAGATGAACGTACCTGACCTTGGCGAGGAACGTGTAGGCTGGATGTACCCAATCCTGAGCATCGAAAAAACTGGTGCTACGGTTGCATTTGGCAGTGACTGGTCCGTATCTACGGCCAATCCTTATGCAGAGATGGAAACTGCAATAACTCATCTCGGCGCGTTTGATGAACCTTACCCCGAATTTATCCCGGAAGAACGGATAAGTCTTCAATCGGCCATTGAAGCCTTTACCATTAACGCGGCCTTCGTCAACAAACAGGAAAAAGAAACCGGATCTATCGAGGTAGGTAAGCTAGCCGATCTTATCGTTCTGGATCAAAACTTGTTTGATATTGCACCGTCCAAAATTTCCGACACCAAAGTTTTGCTTACTCTATTCGGCGGCAAACCCGTCTTAGGTGATCCGGGAGACCTTTAAACGAAGTAGTGACAACAATAATGAGGTAAATAACATTTGAATTATCCATCATTTATTTTACGACAGACGCTACTATAATAATTACAAATCCAAATTTTAGCGAGTTGACTTTATCATGATACGAATATCTATTTTATTTATTCTTTCCCTCTTTATTTCTCCTGTGCTGTTCGCAGATGATCAAACCGTTCGTGCCCGCGACCTCGGAATACCCTTTGAAGGGAAAACGGGACCGTTGAATGCTATTACAGATGTGGAAGGGGTTACTGTAGGACATGAGACAATAATCCGTGATTTAGCAGATGGCAAAGCGGTCAGAACAGGCGTTACTGCGGTTTTACCACGCGGCAAGAAAAGCAATGTTCTGCCGGTTTTTGGTGCTTCCTTTGCCTTAAATGGTAATGGTGAGATGACAGGAACAGCATGGTTAGAAGAATCTGGTTTATTAGAAGGCCCTGTCATGATAACCAATACCCATAGTGTCGGGACGGTTCATCAAGCTGCCATTGAATGGAGGGTAGAAGCTGGTGATGCAGACTCCAGCGGTTATTGGTGGTCTTTACCGGTTGTTGCTGAAACATGGGATGGGTATCTGAATGATATCAATGGCTTTCATGTAAAATCACAGCATGCCAAGGCGGCCTTAAATAACGCAAAAACTGGCCCCGTTGAAGAAGGGAATGTTGGTGGTGGTACCGGGATGATATGCCACGATTTTAAATGTGGTATTGGCACATCGTCCAGAGTTGTTGAAACAGTTGACGGGTCATTCACCGTTGGTGTTCTTGTTCAGGCTAATTACGGTACTCGAGAAACTCTGCGAATTTCAGGAGTTCCTGTCGGTAAACATCTTCAGGACAATCTAGCTTATAACGAACCAGATGCCCCTAAATCTGATACTGGATCGATCATTATCGTCGTCGCCACTGATGCACCGCTTTTACCACATCAAATGAAACGGATTGTCAAAAGAGCGGCGCTTGGTCTGGCCAGAAACGGAAGCTACGCAGGTAATGGTTCTGGTGATATATTCATAGCTTTTTCAACTGCAAATGAAGAGGCCAGCCAAAGTGGACCAGCCTCAACCGTCAAAATGATATCAAATGATGAAATGGACCCGCTATTTCTTGGTACCGTTCAAGCGGCCGAAGAAGCTATTATCAATGCTCTTGTTGCAGCTAAGGATATGATCGGAAAAAATGGCAGAACTGTAAAAGCCATTTCTCATAAAGACCTCCAAAAAGTAATGTCCCTGTACAACAGATTGAATAAATAAAGACTTCACAGCGCCTTAATCCTGATTGACGATTAGTTCTTCGCAATAGTGTGTGTGGGAATTACTAAAGCGTCGAGTGCAATGCAGCCTTTTGCCATAACCTTGACAGGATTTAGGTCGATTTCTTCCAATTGGTCACCAAGGCTCTGAACCATAGCAGAAAAATTAGAGGCAGCTATGGCGAAGGCTTCTATGTCAGCCGGTTCTTTGCCCCGTTGACCATCTAGTAAAGGCGCCATTTTAAGCCTGCGAACCAACTGTTTCGCTTCAATCGCGCTAAAAGGCGGCATAGCAAAAACTATATCCTTGAGAATTTCAGTATGAACGCCGCCAATTCCGATGGCGACAATTGGCCCAAAATCAGGATCCTTGAGCATGCCTAAAATCATTTCAGTACCGTAAGCGCTTACCATTGGGGCAACCAATACCTTGGCACCCAACCGCGTTTTAAGTTCGTTATAAACCTCACGTACATTGTTCTCATCTTGAACATTGATGAATACGCCGGCTTGATCTGATTTATGGTTGATGTCGTCTTCAGCTGTTTTAATCACCACAGGAAATCCGATTGTTTGCGCGGCTGTAACAGCATCGCTCTCGGTACTTACCAGTATGGAGAAAACGGCCGGAATGTCAAAATCACACATCATGGCACAAGCTTCATGTTCCCCGAGCGCGACGCCAGTTTTCAAGCGGGTGCGCCATTTAATCGTGGCATCCTCATCAACTATGGGCATAACTCCGCGCCTTTGGACGCTGAAATCTCGGTAATCAAATACATGCTTTAAGGCCTTAAGAAAATTGCTGTAGCCGTCGATAACGGCGAAACCCTCATGGGTGACGGCGGCGGCAAGCGGTTCTGAACCTGTGCCCTGATGGCCCGAAACAAAACAAACGGGCTTGCCTGTGCGCGCGTGGGCATGACGAATATAATCGATATATTCGGGATAAATGCTGCTGTTGGCATCGCGCGCCTGCATTACAGCACCAATGGCAGCTGTTGGTTCAGCAAGCATCAAGGCTAAATGTTCGGCGGCTTTTTTTGGAAAATCACCTTCGCCTGATCCCCAATTGTCTAACGGATTTACCGCTGGTAATCCTGGATCGAGAATGGCCTTAAGATCGGTTTTACAATTGTCCGAAAGCTCCGCATACGGTACGCCGGTTTTATCGGCGAGATCAATCGCGAGTTGGCGCATGCCGCCCGAATCGTGCAGCGAAACCAGACCGCCGGGACCAACGGGATGCGGCTGAGCCATCAAAATAAGCGTATTGGCAAGTTCATCACAATCCTCTACGCGCACAACACCATAGCGGTCAAACAGTGCCTTGTAAGTATCGTCTGATCCCGCCATGGCGCCCGTGTGTGACGATGCCATTTCTGCCGCAAACTCTGTCCGGCCTGATTTGACCACAACAATGGGGATTTCGCGCAAGTTTGCTTTTTCAAAGGCAGCGCGCAGCGCCATCGGTTTTCGACTGGTTTCCATAAATAGTCCGACGACTTTGGTGGTATCTTGTTCAAGAACAAAATCCAGATAGTCCTCTAACGTCACGTTCAGCTCTTGGCCCGTCGAAACGGCAAAATTAAAATTGATTCTGGCTTCGGTATCAAGGATGCCGCTCATGCCTGAACCTGACTGGCTGATGAGGCTAACATTACCTGACGCGTTGTGCGCGCGGGTCTCAAAAGGGCCTGTCCAAACCTTGTCGGTAAAATTATACATACCCATACAGTTGGCACCGCAAACCAAAATATCATGCGCGTGAATTTTGGCTATGATACGGTCTTTAAGACATGGTTCGCTATCCTTTTTAAGCATTAACGTCGACGCCATGGTCGCGGCTTTTATGCCGTGGCGGATTGCTGCGTCTAAGGTTGCCTCAATGCCTGCATCGCCTATGGTGAATATTGCGTGTTCAATTGTTTCAGGCAAGGCGTCAAAATCACTAAAACAAGGGATACCTTCCACCTCTTCATATTTGGGATTGAGCGCATAAACCTTGCCCGCATACCCTGCTTGTTTTAGGTTTTTGAGCACTTGATTGCCTAAGGAACCATTACGCTGGCTTGCGCCCACAACAACGATGGACTTTGATCGAACGAGTGGATCTAATTTATGACGCATGTTTGTCCTCAATAAAGTCATGGTGGGTTCGCGCTCTTGCGCGGTATATTTCAGAAAGAAAAAGGCCGTAAACGTATGAACAATTGGAATAGGTCCACTTTACATATTGTTTCATTAGATTTTTACTCCTTTAGTAGTCCCGTTGCTACAGGCTAGATGATCCTTGAGGCCTTCTTCAAGCACTTCAACTGTGGTTGCAACGCCCTGCGGGTGTGGAGGGTAGCAGGCCTCGCAAAATAGGTCTGTTACTGTTTCGTACCCACGGTGCGTTAGGTTTTCAATCAGTGCTAATACATCATCTTGGGCGGCTATATCATAGGTTATGCCACGACGGATCAGAATGAGATAATAGGTCACGAGATAAACCCGAACCAGATCATATAAAAGGGCAATTTCTTTCATTTGCAGTGGTAAAACATGATGGTAGCCACGCAGGAAATGTCGGGCCTTTGAATAGGGGGCTGGCTCCGGTTGCATGATGTCAGCGACGGCGATCGCTACATCCTGAATGAGCGGACCATGGTGCATGTCACCAAAGTCGATAATACCACTCACAATTTCAGAGTCAGGGTCCGCAACCACCATATTGTAGCGTGACAAATCCATATGGGCAATTTGGACACGTAACTGGTCTAAGCCAGGTTTGATGACGCGCTCGAAGTTCTCGATGATTCCCAATATGAGGGCGCGTGTGTCAGGATTAACTATTTTTTCGGCGATCGGTCTTAAAGTCCCAACTTCACGTATATCCCATAGCAATTGCCTACTTTTTGCTGCCGGATGAAAAAAACCTTGCAAGGCGAGAGCCATCTCAGCCGCAATCTTACCCTGATTAAACACGAGGGTATCTGTCCGCGCGACGTCCGCCAAGGTAATACCTGGTAGGAAAGTCAATAAACGGACTTTATGTTCGACACCACTTGCTGCATAGGTTGAACCTATGTCGCACCCACCTGTTGTATTTAGTAAACGAGGAACAGGTAGAGCGGGCCGGGTTCTAGCAATATGAGCTAACGCGGCGTTTTCAAAATTGATCGTGTCGAGCGCTTCTTCGTCGTTGGATATCTTGAGCAAAAATTGCCTACCATCCACTGCGATGACATGGAAATTGACATCCCACTCACTGTCAAGTGGCTTCAGTTTTCCAGAAAAACCATACAAATCATTCAGTATTTTTTGAGCCTTCTCTATTGAGATGGCTGGCTTGACGATGTCTAGAAAGCGGACTGTATCAACATCTATTTTTTTCAAAATCCTACCCTTTGTTATCTCTATTTTTACCCAATTGAGGTCATTTTTTCTCTAAAGCGCTTAAATACCACGTAATTAGACTTTCAATAGAGTCCTCCATATTTGAGAGTTTGCCAGGGGCATATTTTTTGCTATTCACACCTTTTTGGTTATCGACGATGATACGTTCATCGGCGAGGGTTGTGACATGCCAAAGCCAAGTTAATTTCTCAATATCATAATCCACGCCCTCTTTTGCGTCACCGCGCACCAACCAGTAAATATCGCAGGCGGATGTTAGGTGGGATGTGGGGGTAAAGACATAAACCACCACATGATCATTATAAGCCAGCATCCAGGTCAGCGGCCCTATGCCGAAATCAGACGCGCCATGATCGAACCCTTTTATATTGCCGAGTAGCGGTGCTAATTGTTCACCGTCTTGACTACCCGTTTTATATTTTTCAAAAAGCGCATAACGACTGTATGCATATTGTTCTTGTCCGTCTTCTTGTTGACTGTGCTGCTTATCGACCTCATGTTTTTTAATGCCGCAGGCTTCCATACGAGATAACATCGGCTGTTGTAGGGCATCAAATTTATCAGGGTTAGCTTTAAACGTGTGGCTTAGGGAATATTCAGGATGCGACGGTGCGCAGTGATAACATTCCTGATAATTTTCTACCGTAATTTTCCAGTTAGCGGCGATGGGGTAATTTTTATGTGCTGCCACTTTCATATTTTCAAAATCGTACATCTCAAGTGCTGGGGCCAGATCACGTTTTGCATTTTCTAGTGACTTGGGATTGTCAGAAAGGTTGACGTAAATCATACCGTCTATAATCTCGAAGGCGCATTTGTGTAAGCCGATGTCATTCTTATCAAAATCTTCAGGCATGCTGTGTGCAGCAAAAAGGCTGCCGTCTAGTTCAAAACTCCAAGCATGATAGGGACAAGAAAAGCGTTTTGAATTGCCTTTTTGTTCTTTACAGACATGAGAGCCGCGATGCGGGCAAACATTGTAATGTGCGGCAATATCTCCATCTTTCTTTCTAACGAGGATGATGCTCTCATCCAGTAGGTTAAATAAGAAATAATCGCCAACATTTGGAATTTGCGAGACGTGTCCCGCAAATATCCAACTGTTATAAAATATGGCTTCTTTTTCACGCTCAAAGATAGCAGGGTCTTTATAATATTTACCAGCGAGGGACCAACCATGTTTTCTGCCATTTGCTCTTATCTTATTGAATTCTATTTGATCCATTTTCTATTCTCCTGAACGGGTCTTGATTGCTCTCTAACCTATTGCTTTAATTTCAACATTTGAGAAGCAGGTTGATGTGATAACCTTGTTGCTACAAATCCAGAGGTGGCGTCAGTTTCTTGCGGTCTGGATTATAGAACGGTTTTTCCGTGACACGACACTTGTAAACCTCTCTTTCCCACTTGCATTCGCGGTGCATATACACTTCGACCCACATGTCGTTATTCCCTTCAAAGTACGGTGCATCAAGATAGGCCAGAGCGATATTCTGTTTCAGGATTGGCGACCACAGGGCGGATGTCACTTCACCAATCTGTCGTTCACAGTTTTCACTGTTATAAATGAGCGCACCATCCGCCCGTTTGTTCCAGTCGATATCAATCCCGACTAGTTTGTTTTTTAGACCTTTTTGGCGTGCCTCGACAAGTGCTCGGCGTCCGATAAAATGGCCTTTATTCATATCCACCACCCAATCGAGACCAAGCTCAAAAGGAGTACGGTTACGGTCATACTTTACGGTGTGGAAACACGACATGAACTCGACATCCACCATGATTAGCCCCGCTTCAATGCGCAGCATATCGAGTGCTTCTGAGCCGATCATCCGAATGCCGTGCGGTTTTCCCGCCTTGAATAGGGTTTCCCATAAGTCCGCTGCGTTAATGGCGTTCGTCCAAAGCTCATACCCTAGATCACCTGTAAATCCCGTCCTGGAAACCATAACCTCATATCCATTTAAAGAGAAAGATTCCAACTGAAAGATCTTGAGCTTTTCGACTCCATCAAATCCTGTTTTTTTGAGAATTTTGCAAGAAACTGGCCCCTGTACGGCGAGGCCGACGATAGCATCAGTGACCTCGGTAATGACCAGATCATAGCCAATGGCACAATCCATTAGCCAGTCTATTTGCCGATCGGCACAGCACAGGCGAAACTCCGTCGCGGACAAGCGAAATACAGTGCCATCCTCGATAATGTGCCCCTTGTCATCGCACCACACGGTATATGTTACACGTTTAGGCAGCAATTTTTTGACGTTACGGGTGATTAGTCGGTTCATATATCGTTCGGCATCAATGCCGCAGATATCGTATTTGATCATCGGACAGAGATCATAAACACCACAGGTATTGCGAACCGAAAAATACTCCTGCCCGACATCCGCAAAGGATGCCAAGGTCGTATAACCTGCCCATTCCTCATAGTTGTCGTTTTGAATTAGATGCTTATAAGAGGGATAGAACGGTGTTTCCAAAATCGGACGTTCAGATAAAGGCCGCTCATTATTTGTTATAATAGATGTCATTTTATTTGCCTCCTTTTAGAATAAGTTGGGCGGCATTACGGCCCGCTATACCCATGACATTACCGCCAGGATGACAGCCCGCTCCACACAAATAAAGATCGGTAATCGGCGAAGTATGGCGCGATAGCGCTGGGATTGGGCGGTTAAACAAAAAGGTTTCAAACACTAGCTCCACATGGTGCCAATGACCACCCGTCATGCCGAATTCGCGCTCAATATCGCGCGGCGTCAACAACTCAGCCTCGATGATCTGCTTGCGAATGTCGGGTGCGTAACGCTCCAATTGATCAAGAACGGTTTCAAGGAAAGCGGTGCGGTTAGCCTCCTCATCCGGAGTATCGTCGTAGGGCAAATACTGCACAACAGCCGACAAAAGATGTCGACCATCAGAGGCAATGCTTTCGTCATTAACCGATGGCATGATAATTTCCAGTACTGGCGCAGTCGGATATTTCTTGTATTTACTGGGATTAAAAGCCAGCTCAATCTCATCCATAGTTGGTGCGATGATCATGCGTGAACCGAGATTAACCGTATCGACACCCTTAAATTTTGGCGCGCTAGACAAGACTAGATGCAACTTGCCTGCTTTTCCTCTGGCGCGAAGGTTTTTGATCTGGCGCACAAAGCCTGTATCAAGGTGATCTGGGCTAACGAGTTTCATAAAGGTTTGTTTCGGATCTGCGTTCGATATCACTCGATCTGCCTCAATCCGTTCACCTGTCTCTAATTCGACACCAACCGCGTGGTCATTCTCAACCAAAATTTGTTTTACTCGGGCGCCCGTTCGAATGTCCGTTCCTGCTGCTTTCGCCGCTTTCGCTATAGCTGCCGATACCGCCCCCATACCGCCTTTCGGCTGGGCGATGCCCACGTCCCCATTTCGAGCGTAACCAGCCATACGATACAAATAAGTTAAAACGCTACCCATCGAACGCGCACCCCATTCGCCGCCCCAGAGTGCATCCATCGCAATAGCGGCTTTCATCTGAGGGTTTTCGAAATATTCGTCAAGTAGATCATAAAAATTCATACCGATGATACGCAAAAACTCTCGCATATGGTAACGGCCTAATTTGCGAATGGACCACCCCAAACCCATAAGGTCCAGCCTCTGCTTCCAGGTTTCAATGGCGATTTCAGGCGCCAGTTTCTCCAGTGCGGGACCGAGTGCTTTTGTGAAACGGTGCATATCCTTGTTGAAGCGGACATAGGCTGCTTTGTCCGCATCCGATACGGCCGACCCAGTCACCGTATCGCCATCGAAGGTGATTGCCTCCCCGTTTACAGCCAGCGAGACGGTATTCAAGTCCGTTGCAGCCAATGAGAGGTCGTGCTCGGACAAATTAAGTTCACGCATCAGGTCCGCTGGCATAGCATGCAGAAGATGGGCGCCAGGCGACACTGTCACACCAGGCGCGAGATCACGATTTCGTGCTGCGCCACCAATAACGTCGGATGCTTCTAGCACGAGGACGGATTGACCAGCGCGCGAAAGATAAGCAGCACAGGCAAGACCATTGTGTCCCGCGCCAATAATAATATTTTGAAAACGACGTGTCATGGCACCATCCTCTTACCCAGATCAAGTAGAACCTCACGCGCTGCGTTTGCGCCTGGAGCTCCCATCACGCCACCTCCTGGATGTGTCGACGACCCGCACATATAAAGCCCTGAAATAGGTGTGCGGTATTGCGCATAGCCAGGAATTGGACGGTTAAACATCAGCTGATCCATGGTGAGTTCACCTTGGAAGATGTTACCTTCGGTAAGGCCTGTCTCGTCCTCAATGTCTTTTGGCGTTCGAATTTCCATGTGCAGGACCTTTTCTTTGAAATCAGGACTGAATTGGGAGATACGGTCGATAATATGATTGCCAAATGCATTCTTGCGATCCTCATTCCAATCGCCTTCCGCCAGCTTATAAGGACAATACTGGATGAAAACCGACATCCAGTGTTTGCCCTGGGGCGTCATGGTAGGGTCGACCAATGATGGGATGAGCATGTCGAGATACGGGTCTTGGGACCATCGGCCTGCCTTCCAGTCGTCATAAGCTAGTTCCAATTCATCCATACTTTGCGAGATATGCAGATCACCCGTCATGCACGGTGAATCCTTTGGAATGCCGTAAAAACTCGGCAATCCGTCTAAAGCAATATTGACTTTGCCGGAAGAACCGCGGAACCGGAAATTCTTGGCACGATCCACCACCCACTGCGGCAGTTCATTGGCGTCAATCGCATTAAACGTGCGGCGAACATCCATGCCGGAGACCACAAGGTCAGCCTTAACGGTTTCGCCGTTTTCCAGCTGCATCCCTTTGACTTTGCCGTGTTCGACGGTGAAATTTGAGACGCCGGCATTGAGCCGGACATGGCCGCCCGCTGCTAGGAATGAATCATTGAGAGCTTTGGATATCGCGCCCATTCCGCCTCGAGCAAAGCCCCAGGCACCAACATTGCCGTCTAGGTCACCCATGGCATGATGCAGTAAGATATAGGCGGTGCCCGGCGAATAAACGCCAAGGGCGGTTCCGACTGTCGCACCACCTGCCAGATATGACTTTAACGCATCATTTTCTAGGTATTCATTCAGATAATCAGCCACACTCATAGTATAGAAACGCATAGTTTCGTGCATTTGCTCCTTACCAAGACCATAAAACCGTTTCCCCAGATAGAGCAATTCCATCAGGTCTCGAGGTTTAAATGATGTTGGATCAGCCGGTGTCCGCATCAAGAGCGGCTTGATGAACTTACACTGACGTATAATATCTCTGTTCAGGCGGTCATAGGCATTGGTATCCCGCTTGGAGAAGCGTTCAAGATCCCGCCGATTGGCATCATCATGCCAATATGTACCCATTGCATCATAGCTGCCATCGTCGTTCTTAATGATCTGTGCACCGCCCGCGTAGGGAATAACCTGTAGACCATATTTATAGAGCTCCAAAGATCGAGCAATTTCCTGCCGGAACAGGCTACAGACGTATGAGCAATTTGAATAAGTAAAATCTTCGTACCTAGAAATACTCGTCGTCGCGCCGCCAATATGATCGTTGCGTTCAAGAACAAGCACCTTGAGACCAGAGCGTTGCAAATACCCCGCTGCGACCAACCCGTTATGCCCGGCGCCAATGATGACGGCATCATATTGTTTCATTAGCTTTTTACTCCTTTAGTAGTCCCGTTGCTACGGGCAAGATGATCCAATGTGATTTTGAAGCCCTCTTCAAACGCTTCAAGTGTGGTTGCAAGGCATGCATCGTCGTGAGCTTCACAGATAAACCATGGCTCACGACTGTCTGGTTCAACAAGCAAGCCGCGGTCATGCAGATGCGGTGCCATCGTGTCATAAATGGTATAGTCGGTGCGTATCCAGTCTCGGTAATTGGTTGGGGGTTCTTCGGAAAAAAACATCCCGCCCATCGAAGGATGACCCGTAAAAGAATGCGGAACACCTTTCTGGTTTAAAATCTCGCTAAGGCCCGCCTGCAGACGGGTGCCATATTGGGCGATATTTGCGAGTGCATCGGTCTCGTCAAGAATTTCGAGCGTTTTCTCTGCTGCTGCAAGTGAGACTGAATGTGCTGTGTAAGTACCACCGTGGGCAACACCGTCACCGATATTTCCCATGATGTCAGCCCGTCCTGCAAGGACAGAAATGGGATAGCCATTGCCTATGGCTTTGGCGAAAGTGCACAGGTCAGCTTTGACGTTGAATAGCTCCTGAACTCCACCTCGGGCGACACGGAAACCAGTTTTTACTTCATCAATGATCATAACGACGCCGTATTTGTCGCAAAGAGAACGCACATCATGGAGGTATTTTTTATCAGCCGTGAGCGAGCAACAGTTGCCCATAATAGGCTCTATTAGCAGCGCGCCAATATTGCTATGATGTTTTTTGAGTGTTTCTTCAAGACGGTTGGCATCATTAAGTGGCACTGAATGGATTAGCTTTTTCAACATTTGCGGCACGCCGCCGCCGTATGACCTTAAAGGGGGATCTTCTGGACCGCCGTCCCACTCTTCAATCTCTGTTTGCCAAAGTACAGCATCAAAAAGGCCGTGGTAGCCACCTTCAATCACAACATAACTGTCTTTGCCAGTAAATGCGCGGGCAAGACGCAGCGCTGCCATCACCGCTTCGGTTCCAGAATTTGAAAAACGGACAAGTTCTGCCGCAGGCACCATTTTTGAAATGCGTTCTGCCACAGTAAGTTCGCGTTTGGTTCCGAGGGCAAAAACACCGCCAACTTTCATTCCTTCAATGGCCGCGTCGTCCACGCGTTTGTCCTGATAACCTAGAATGGCCGGGCCGTAACCTAGTCGGTAATCAACATATTCATTGCCGTCAATGTCCCAAATGCGGGCACCTTTAGCATGGTCTATATAAATAGTTTCATCGTCACCCCAGTAACGGAAATTGGACGACACACCCAAAGGTAGTTTTTTGGCTGCCTTTTTAAAATGAGCATTGGATTTAGTTAGAGTTCGCATGTCGATTCCTTTTTATGGTGTGTGTCAGCGGTAAACGTTGGTCAAGTAACCAGAAAAAAACGACTGAGACGTGCTTGAGTCGGAATAAGATGCTATAAAAATTACATTCTGTCCACTAGTTATTGATTGAAGGATCATTCAATAACTAAGAATAAACATTTATATTGACAAGGGTTAGATAAAGTTCATGATGATTAAAGGTTTATATTTGGAAAGATAATTATGGTTAAAGAAGCCGAGGAAAAACCACAGCGACGTGCCTCGAAGGAATTGAGGCGGCGGCAACTGATATTAGCAACAATTAAATCGATTGCGAAATATGGTCTATCAGATACAAAACTTTCGCATGTGTCGAAAGCAGCTGGCCTTAGCCAAGGTATTATCAATTTTCATTTTAAATCCAAAGAAGATTTGCTGATTGAAACACTGAAATACATTCGCGATGATTATGAAGAAACTTGGTTGAAAGCATTGGCGGCTTGTCCCGATGAACCTGCGGCCATGCTTGCAGTACTTGCATGTGTAGATTTTGATGCGTCGGCTTTTGATCGTAATAAGCTAGCGGTTTGGTTTGCTTTTTGGGGCGAAGCAAGTGCGCGTCCAATCTACCGACGCATTTGTAAAGAACGAGACGAAGGTTATTCGCAAATGATTATAGATTTGATGACCCGGCTAGCGGAAGAAGGCAGTTACGAAGCTGTGAATCCAGTGGCCGTCTCTACAGGGTTTCAGGCATTAACCGAAGGGCTTTGGCTGGCTATTCATTTATCGCCAAAATCCGTTGGCCGAGAAGATACCAAGTTGATCGCCTTGGAGTATTTAGCGCTATATTTCCCACAACATGCCCATAATTTTAAGGAATGAATAATGGATCTTGATCTCTATATTGATGATAATGTACGCCTTTGGCAGCAAAAAATTCGCGCCTTTGCCGACGAACACCTGATACCTTATGAGGTGGAGGCGGAACTTAATGACGGTGTCTTGCCCGATGATGTGAAGCGACGACAGCATGCCGTTGCATGTGAGCTTGGTCTATCGCGCATGGACGCCCCTAAAACGCATGGTGGGTTGGCGCTTGGCCAGAAAACACAAGTTGCGATTTGGGAGCAGTTTGGCCGCGTGACCAATGGGTTATCATGGTGTTTTGCCGAAGTTTATGACTGGATGTTTGAAAACTGCACAGCTTTGCAACTTGAAAAATATATTTTGCCGCTGATGCGCAATGAAACCCATGTAGCTTATGCGATCACCGAAGCCGGACCGGGTTCAGATGCCGCTGGTATCAAAGCAACAGCACACTATGAAAATGGTATGTTTCGACTTAACGGTGAAAAATGGTTTGTCACCGATGCCAACCTCTCTGATTTTTTAATCGTTCAGGCTTTGGTAGTTGGCGGCGATTCTGACGGCGAACACGCGTTTTTCTTTGTTCGTATCGATGCTGATGGGTTGACGATAAATGACAACCCGCCTTTTTCCCACACATTCGCCGCTCACCACCCGACATATGGTTTTAGTGATGTGATGGTTCCCGAAGCAGACCGCATTGGCAAAGCGGGTGATAACATGACTTTCACCTATAGCTGGTTTCGCCGTGAACGGTTGATGATTGCAGCACGTTGCTGCGGTGCGGCTGAACGATTAATTGAAGAGATGCAAGAATTTGCCCGTACGCGCGAACTTTCTGATGGGCGGCTTCTGGACAAAGATTGGGTCAAGTTTGCCATCGCAGATGCGGCGACTGATCTTTATGCCGCGCGGTTGATAGTTTATGACACCGCCCATTCCATCGACACAGGCGCGGATTTAAAAAAACAGCATGCTCGCTGTTCGATGGCCAAGTTGTTTGCTTCCGAAATGGTCAATCGAACCGCTGATGTGGCGGTACAAATTTTTGGAGGGCGCGGTTATATGCGCACTAATGCGGCGGAGCGCTTTTACCGCGAAGTACGGGTGGATCGTATTTGGGAAGGCACCAGTGAAATCCAGCGGCTTATCATCGCGCGCCGGGTTGAAAAAGACGGGCTCAAGGGGTTATAGAAGGGTAAAATACATGACCGGATTTATTCACAGCATAGTGGCTGCCGTGCTCTTAATGGGTGCGGCGCATGCTGCTGATGATCCGGTAATTAATATCTATAGCTGGACCGATTATATCGCCCCTGAATTGCTGAGCGAATTCGAACAGGAATTTGGTATTCGCGTCAATTATGACACGTATGAAAGTTCGGAAATCGTCGATAGCAAACTTCTTGCTGGCGGTACGGGCTATGATGTTATCATCCATAGTGCACAATTGGTGGGACGCCTTTTACCTATCGGGTTATTCGAAGAACTAGATTTTAGCAAAATCCCCAATGCGCACTATATTGATCCAAAAATTGCGGCCTTGACCAACGGTTATGATCCTGGCAATATCCATAATATCCCCTATATGTGGGGTTCTGTTGGCTATGCCTATAATATTGATATGATCAAGGCGCGCATGCCAGACGCACCAATCGGTTCCGGCGACATGGTTTTTAAACCCGAAATCCTGTCAAAATTTGCAGACTGCGGCGTTTCTTTCCTTGATTCTCCAGACGATGTCTTGCCAATGGCGCTGGCTTATTTGGGGCATGATATTAATTCAGTTGATCCGGCACACTTAGATGAAGTTGAGGCGCTTCTTAAGGGTGTGCGCCCTTATATTAAATATTTCAGTTCAACCAAGATGATTCAGGATCTACCAAACAGCGAAGTTTGCCTTTCCATGAGCTGGTCGGGCGATTACGCGCAGGCTGAACAGCGTGGCATCGAAGCTAATTTGGATATCAAACTTGCGTATGCTGTTCCAGAGACAGGTGGGCCACTTTGGTTAGACGTGTTGGTAATACCAAAAGATGCGCCCCACACTGATAACGCTCATATTTTTTTGAATTTTATAATGCGCCCTGAAAATATGGCGCGTATTTCCAACCTCACTTTTTACGCCAATGGCAATTTGGCCTCAAAGGCTTTCTTAAATCCTGAGGTGATCAATAATCCGTCCGTTTATCCCCCCGATGATATTATGAGCATCTTGAAGGCAAGAGCTATCCTTAATCCTAAAGAACAGAGGTTGCGCACCCGGTTGTGGACGCGGTTCAAAACAGGAATGAGTAAATGATACAAAGTCAGCCGCTGCAAAAATCCAAAGATGATCATGATGCCACTCGCCCCTTCGTCGAAATTCAGGGGGTGAACAAATATTTTGATAATTTTTGTGCCGTCAATAATGTCAACTTGAATGTTCGTAAAGGTGAGCTGTTTTCGATCTTGGGCGGCTCGGGTTCGGGCAAAACGACCTTGCTACGTATGCTGGCGGGTTTAGAACGACCAGACCATGGCCGGATAATCATAGACGGTCAGGATGTGACAGATCTGCCGCCCTACGAGCGACCGGTGAATATGATGTTTCAGTCCTATGCTCTGTTCCCGCATATGACGGTGGCGCAGAATGTTGGCTATGGCTTAAAGCGCGAAGGCGTTGCCAAAGGCGAAATTTCAGAGCGGGTTGAAGCCATGCTCAAACTGGTTCAATTGCAGGGTTTTGGAAAACGAAAACCCGATCACCTATCTGGGGGGCAATGCCAGCGTGTGGCGTTGGCACGTTCGCTGGTTAAAAAACCAAAACTATTACTTCTGGACGAGCCCACCGGGGCGCTTGACAAAAAACTTCGAGAGCAGACCCAGTTCGAGATTGCCAATATTCAGGACAAACTGGGAATTACCTTTATCGTCGTGACCCATGATCAGGAAGAGGCGATGAACATGTCGGGCCGGGTTGCGGTGATGAATGAAGGGCAATTTGTCCAGATAGGCACGCCCCATGAAGTGTATGAAAATCCGGCCTCTAAATTTGTCGCAGACTTCATTGGTGGCATCAATCTCATCGACGGCACTGTCGCCGGGCCAGTGGTTGACGGTTTTTGGCCCATTGAGTTGCCCCAACTGGGATTGACGGTGCCAATCACGCATAATGCAACCCTTTCTGAAGGGCAGGCGGTAACTGCCGCTATTAGGCCAGAAAAGTTGTTTGTCGCTACAAGTGCCAGCACCGAGCCTAGTTTTGTTTCGGTGCCGGGCGTGTTATATGATCAAGGGTATTTTGGCCGTATTTCGCTTTTTAAGGTACGCCTGCCGTCAGGACGCATCATAACTTCCACGGCACAAAATAGAGTGCGCTTTGCCCGCCGTGCCCTCGACTGGGATGAAAATGTTACTGTTTCGTTTGACCCTAAAAGCATGATGGTGTTGACACAATGAATGCGCTAGCAACATCAAAACAAAAAACAGAGCAGGCGGGACAGTCTCGCTCAATCGGTTTTTTTGACCGACATTGGAAGCGGATCGTCATTGGCTTGGCTTTATTATGGCTTACGCTCTTCTTCCTGCTGCCGTTTTTGATCGTACTGAAAATCAGCTTCGCTAACCCGATCATTGCCCGCCCGCCTTATACCCCACTTATCGGCGAGGATGGACGGCTGCAGGCGACCTTAGAGAATTTTTCCTTCATCCTGTCAGATGGGCTTTATGCCTATACTTATCTGAACAGTCTCAAGCTTGCGGCTATATCTACGGTGCTCTGCCTGTTGGTTGGCTATCCGATGGCGTACGGCATTACCCGCACCCAAGGTAGCACGCGTTTAATCTTGTTATTTTTTGTTGTATTGCCATTTTGGACGTCGTTTTTACTTCGGGTTTATGCCTGGATGGGGCTTTTGGGCAATCACGGACTGATCAACGGCTTCCTATTGAGGCTGGGTTTAATCAATGCGCCAATCCAGATGCTTTATACCGATTTTGCCGTTTATGTGGGCATCGTCTACAGCTATTTGCCATTTATCATATTGCCGCTTTACGCCAGTATCGAACGCTTGGGCGATACCCTTAATGAAGCGGCTGCTGATCTTGGTGCCGGACCGTTTCGTACTTTTATGGATATCACCCTACCCATGACAGCACCGGGTATTTTGGCGGGTTCGCTTTTGGTTTTTATTCCGGCGATGGGCGAATATGTTATCCCGGCTTTGCTTGGCGGGCCTGACAGTTTGATGATTGGCCGGGTGCTTTACGATGAATTTTTCTTCAACCGGGATTGGCCCGTCGCTTCTGCGGTGGCAATTCTGTTGTTGTTGATCCTGATAATCCCGATTGTCTGGTTCCAGTATATCAATGGAAAACATCAGGAGGAAGGCGCATGAAAAAACGGTCGATATTTCTGATCAGCAGCCTCGCCTTTGGGTTTTCCTTCTTATATGTGCCAATTTTGGTGATGATCGCCTTTTCCTTCAATGAAGCCAACCTGTCGACGACTTGGACCGGATTGTCGTTAAAGTGGTACCAAAAATTGTTTGAAAACGAACAGGCCCTGAAGGCCTTGATGCTGTCACTACGCATTGCTTTGATCAGCGCCACATTTGCTACCATTCTTGGCACGCTCGCGGGTTTGGCGCTTGCACGGTTTGGGCATTTTAAGTCCCGTCTTTTTTTGGCGGGTATGGTGTCGGCACCTCTGGTGATGCCGGAAGTGATAACGGGGCTTGCGATGCTTTTGTTTTTCATTTCAATAGGGGGGTTGATCGGCTGGCCGTCAGGGCGTGGTGTTACCACGATCACCATCGCCCATATCACATTTTCTATGGCCTATGTGGCGGTAGTGGTGCAGTCACGGCTTAGTTCGCTGGATCAGTCGCTGGAAGAGGCGGCGATGGACCTCGGGGGTCGACCTATTCGAATTTTCTTTGATATCACTCTTCCCCTAACAGCACCGGCAATGATGGCGGGCTGGTTGTTGGCGTTCACTCTTTCCCTTGATGATCTGGTTATTTCCAGCTTTGTATCCGGTCCTGGTGCCAATACGTTGCCGATGTATATTTTCTCAAAAGTAAAACTTGGTATCAGCCCGGATATTAATGCGCTAGCCACACTGATGATCGGCACTGTGGCTTGTACCATTGGCCTTGCTGGCTATTTGAGTATGCGCCATCGTGCTAGCCGAGGAAGCGGTGACGGATAGCATATACTACTTGTTTAATCCCGTTTTATCATCCAATTTCACCACAAGCTGAATTATCTTCATTTTGTCTGAGGCGGAATAGCTCATTTGCAAACGCTTTACAGTCGTGTCAGACCTTCATCCAACCGATCCAAAAGAACGTCGGCATGTTCTTTGTTAAAGACAAGGGGGGGCCTTAGCTTTATCACATTACCATAGGGTCCGTCCGATCCCATCAAGACGCCCAATTCTGACATTATTTGCAGCAGGCGGTTCGTTTCGCGGGCCGCAGGGACTTTGCTATTTTTATCCAATACAAGCTCGGCTCCTAGGATCAAGCCGCTGCCACGGATGTCACCAATAATATCGTGTTTCACGGCCAACCGTTGAAGGTTGGATTTAAGATACAGTCCAGTGGCGGCGCTATTGTGCCGCAGTTCGTCGTGGTTATATATATCTAATACAGCACTCGCCGCCACAGCTGCAACGTTGTTGCCGCCAAAGGTGGAAAATATGGCACCGCCTTTTGAGACGGCCTCCAGAACGTCAGGCCGGGTGATGACTGCCCCCATTGGGTAACCATTCGCCATGGGTTTGCCTAGAGTTACGATGTCCGGTACAACTTGATGCAGGTTAAACCCCCACATATCCTGCCCCATACGGCCAAAGCCGGATTGTACTTCATCTGCGACACATAATCCGCCAGCACGACGCACTTTGTCAAAAACCATCGCGAGATAGCCTGGCAACGGTTCAAGAATACCATTGGTGCAAAACGCAGAATCGACAATACACAGGGCCGGTTTCAGCCCCGCCTGCGCGAGACTATCAATTGCAGTATCAACCTGCTGACTGTAATGCTCCAGAAGGTCAGCCCTGTTCTTGAACGGGGCTCGGTACAGATCAGGCGCAGGAATAATGCGGACATGAGAAGCGATAGGCGCGTCCGGTTTCCCGGAAGGCGACAAGGCTGCTACAGCCTTGGTCCAGCCGTGATAGGCGTCTTCAATAATGATCGCCCCGCTATTACCTGTGTAAGCCTCTGCCATTAACCAGGCCAGCTCATTGGCTTCTGACCCTGAATTGACAAAAAAGGCATTGAAAAGCCCTTGGGGCATGGTTGATGTGAGGCGCTCGGCATAAGCTATAATTTCATCACAGATATATCGGGTATTGGTGTTGAGCTGACCAATTTGTCTCGCTACTGCCTGCGCAACATAAGGGTGGGCATGGCCGACAAGAGGAACATTGTTGTAGACATCCAGATAGGCCCTGTCAGCTGTATCGTAGAGCCAAGCGCCGTCCCCACGTATGATGTTGAGCGGTGGATCGTAGAAAACATACAGCGGTTCACCCATAACTGTCTTGCGGCGTGCGACGAGCGCATCCACATTTCCAGTTGCGACACCCTCGGGGCGTGGGCGCCCGCAGGCCTCACTAAACAAGTCTGTCACCGTGTTTTGTCCACGGTAGGTGAAGTCCTCAATCAGCGCCAATACATCAACCTGTGCCGCTTCATCGTAGGTTGCGCCACGACGGATCAGAATGAGGTAATAAGTCGCCAGATAAGCGAGAACCAGATCATATAACATTGCAATCTCTTTCCTCTGCAGGGGCAAGACATGATGGTACCCACGCAGGAAATGTTGGGCCTTTGAATAGGGGTTCGGTTCCGGTTGCATGATGTCAGCGACCGCGATCGCAACATCCTGAATGAGCGGGCCATGGTGCATGTCACCAAAGTCGAGAATTCCGCTTACAATTTCAGAGGCAGGGTTCGCAACCACCATATTGTAGCGCGTCAGATCCATATGAGCGATTTGGCCGCGCAACCCGTCAAGGTCGGGTTTGATGTCGCGCTGGAAGTTCTCGATGATCCCCAGTATGAGCGCGCGTGTATCGGGGTTCGCGAGCTTTTCGGCGATCGGCCTTAAGGCACCAACTTCGCGTATGTCCCATAGCAATTGCCGACTTCCCGCTGCCGGATGAAAAAACCCCTGCAAGGCGAGAGCCATCTCGGCCGCCATCTTGCCCTGATTAAACACGAGTGTATCAGTCCGTGCGACGTCCGCCAGGACTGTACCCGGCAAGAAGGTCAACAAACGAACCTTAAGCTCGACACCACTTGCCACAGGGACTGATCCTATGGTGCACCCATCGCTGGTATTTAGTAAACGAGGAACAGGGAGAGTCGGTCGGGTTTTGGCAATATGAGCCAACGCGGCGATTTCAAAATTGATTGTGTCGAGCGATTCTTCTTGGTTGGAGATCTTGAGTAGAAATTGCCCGCCATCCACTGCGACGACATGGAAATTGACATCCCGCTCACTGTCAAGTGGCCTCAGCTTCCCCGAAAGTCCATACAAATCTTTCAGTATATGACGGGCCGTCTCTATCGAGACGTCGGGTTTGACGATGTCCAGAAAGCGGACTGTATCAATATCTGTTTTTTTCAAGACCTACCCTTTATCACCTCGACTTCACCCCGATTGGGGTCACTGAACCGGTCCGGATTGTCAGGACAGTTTGACAGCAATATTAAGGTGTTTCCTGTTTCATGTTATGTTGCTATTTTGTTATTGGTTTGATGACAGAATTTAGATCATCCATTATATTGGTCTTTATTCCTTTATAGCGCTTAAGTACCACGTAATAAAACTCTCAATAGAATCTTCCATATCTGCGAGCGGGCCGGGGGTGTATTTTTTGCTATTCACACCTTTTTGGTTATCAACAATGATGCGTTCATCGGCGAGGGTGGTGACATGCCAAAGCCAGGTTAATTTCTCAATATCATAATCGACACCTTCTTTTGCGTCACTTCGCACCAACCAGTAAATATCGCAGGCGGATGTTAGCTGGGATGTTGGGGTAAAGACATAAACCACCACATGATCATTATAGGCTAGCATATAAGTCAGCGGCCCAATGCTAAAATCAGACGCGCCATGATCGAACCCTTTTATATTGCCGAGTAGCGGTGCTAATTGTTCGCCGTCCTGACTGCCGGTTTTATATTTTTCAAAAAGCGCATAACGACTGTAAGCATATTGTTCTTGACCGTCTTCTTGTTGGTCGAAATGCTTGTAGCTTTCATATTCTTTAATGCCGCAGGTTTCCATGCGGGATAACATCGGCTGTTGTAGGACATCAAATTTATCAAGTTCAACTTTTAACGTGTGGCTTAAGGCATATTCAGGATGGGACGGCGCGCAGTGATAACATTCCTGATAATTTTCTAACGTGATCTTCCAGTTGGCGGCGATGGGGTAGTTTTTATGGGCTGCCACTTTCATATTTTTAAAATCATACATTTGAAGCGCGGGGGCAAGATTACGCTTGGCATTTTCAAGTGATGTTGGATTGTCGTTAAAATTGACGAAAATCATACCGTCAATAAAATCAATGGCGCATTTATGTAGTTTAATGTCGCTTTTATCAAAGCTTTCCGGCATACCGCGCGCGGCAAAAAGGCTGCCGTCAAGATCATAGCTCCAAGCATGGTAAGGGCAAAGGAAGCGTTTTGCATTGCCGCTATCTTCTTTACATATGTGTGATCCACGGTGGCGGCAAACATTGTAATAGGCGGCGATACTGCCGTCATTTGTTCTAACAATGATGGCGCTTTCATCCAGTAAGTTAAACAGGAAATAATCACCGGTGTTTGGTATTTGAGAAACATGCCCGGCAAAGATCCAAGTATTAAAAATTATTTTATCAATTTCTTTTTGGAATATGGCAGGGTCTTTATAATATTCACCAGCGAGAGACCAACCATGTTTGCTACCATTTGCTCTTGTCATATTGGATGTAATTTGGTTCATTTTTTAATCCCCTGAACTCGTCCTGATTGCCAGAATAGTTTGTCAGCAATATTAAGGTGTAACCTGTTTCATGTTATGCTGCCATTTCTAGTGTTTTAGATTACCAGTAAACATCATGCGGGGGTATTTCGTCAAGTGAAGAATGGGGCCGGATAATATTTAAAAACCATCTATTCATTGGGCCCCGCCGTACATTAAATCCATCACTCAGTATCCCACTTTCCAAAAAATAGTTGGTCATTGTCGAATACATAATCAACATCTTCTAACGCTTGGTGTTTCTACTGATTAACCCCAAAGTTCCGTCGTTGGCAAACTCACGACGCCACCATCTTTATATTCTAGACCATTTTCTATGTCTTGTTTTAAAAATAGAGGACCGTCGATGTCAACGAACTGACAATGTTGTCCGATAACATAGGATGGTGCCATGGAGAGGGATGTGCCGGACATGTTGCCGACCATAAGGATTTTGCCGTCGCGTTTAGCCAGTTCAATGATTTTTAAAGCGTCAGTTAAGCCACCACATTTATCCAATTTAATATTGATAATGTCATAACGCCTTGCGGATAAGGCATATTCTGAACTATCAAAGCAAGATTCGTCTGAACCGAGCGGTACCAGTGATTTATATCCTTCTAATTCTTCATCCTTGCCACGTGGTAACGGCTGTTCGATCATTTCTATGCCTAATTTTTGCGCGGCGGGGGTATATTCTTTTAATTCTGCGAAGGTCCAGCCTTGGTTGACATCAACGATCAATGAAGCGTCAGGCCTGACCGCGCGGATGGCTTCTAGGCGGGCGATAGGATCATCTTCGCTGAGCTTGATTTTAAGCTTTGCATATTTCGAATGTTCCAAGGCCTCGTCTGCCATTTTTTCAGGAGTATTGATGCCAACGGTGGCAACAGTTACTAAAGGTTTTGGTGTTAAATTTAAATATTGCCAAATGGATGTGCCTGCTTGTTTCATTCTTAAATCCCACAAAGCGCAGCCAAGGGCATTACGCGCACCGCCGTAGGGCAGTAATTCTTGCACTTGATCGAATGTTATATCATTTGAAATTGAAGAATAAGGTGGTCCTGTTTGTTTGGACAGGTTTGCAGCTTATTTAAGGTGTATCCT
>ERZ890510.717-NODE-717-length-24871-cov-7.192537_pt1 | contig 24871 bp, 18 predicted proteins | sample MGYA00521265_ERZ890510 | MGnify/ENA primary metagenome ERZ890510 (study PRJEB32303, sample SAMEA104408624) | aquatic metagenome | biome: Brackish water; feature: Chemocline; material: water | place: Baltic Sea | collected 2014-10-26T21:54:00 | depth 110 m ... | reverse complement strand
CCCGTGAACACCACGGCCATCACGAGCGGGATCACGACCATTCGGATCGCGTTCATGAAGACGGTGCCGAAGGGGGCAGCCCCCATAGCGACGACCATGAGGAATTCGGAGCCCGTCGCGGCGGCTAGGGCGCCAGTCGCGAGCCCGAGGGCGAGCCCAATCGCAATCAAGATGTGGAGCATTTTTAGTGACCTAGGTTAGACCATGACCAATTGTGCAGCGGCGAAGTTCTGACGAGAACGGCTGTGACGATGATGACCAAATGAACCAACGCAAGCTCGACAACCGCGCTTCGCCGCATCGCAGCGGGTCCATTTGGGTCCCCGAGGCGAGGGGTGAGCCGCCTCCAATTGACGGCTCCGACGCCTAGAACCGCCAGGACCAGCAGGATCTTGGTGGTCAATAAGCGGCCGTAGGAGGTCGTGAAAAGGGCGCCCACAGTCTCAACGTGCAACCAAGCACCCAGGGTGCCGGTCACCAGGATCACGGCCACGGACCCCATCGCGATCGGTGAAAACAGGGGCACGAGCGCCGGAAGCAGCGACACTTCCGCGCTGCCCATGTGACGGCGCCAGCTCCTGTCGGCGAGGACAACGAACAGGAGGCCGCCCATCCAACTGCCCGCGCCCAGGACGTGCAACGTATCGGCCGGAAGGGAGAGCCAGCGCAGGCCCTCGGTGCCGGCCGCGTGTCCGCTGTACGCAGGGAACGCGCAGAGCGCCGCGGTCAATGCGGTCGCAGCAACCCAGCCTGCGCCTCTCAGTCCCGAGCCCGCGCGAGAATCCGACGCCGCGAAGAAAGCCAGCGGGGTCATGATCGCGGCTGCCGTGGCCCACAGCCACATCCGGCCCCATGCCGTTTGCCACAGGAGCAGCTCTGCGTCCTCGGTCCAGGGAGCGAAGGGATCACGGAACTCGGTCAGCTGGCGCCAAAACACCAGGGCCATCGCTACAGGGAGACACATGCCCGCCCAAATCCCTACACGACGGGCAGCGGCAACGAGGAATTCAGCGTCTTGGCCCGCACGGGGGGCGATAAGCCAGCGGCCGGTGATGGCTCCCCACGCTGCGATAAGCGCGGCGTATAGAAGCCAACCGGTGACCGCGTTGACTATTGGACGGCAACCGAAAAGGTGAAGTCGCCCCGGACGACGTGCCCGTCGTCCCCGATGGCCCGCCACGCGACGGTCAAAAAGAGGAGCAACGCGAGGAGGGTCGTTTTGCGCTTCATCGTGTTACCTCTGCGAGTCACGGTCGATTTCGGGGGGAAGCTAACCCTGGGCATGGCTCTGGACACGCGCCAGGCGAAGCATGCTTGCGATACCCGCGACCGGACCCAGTGCCAGAAAAGCGAACGCCCAGCGCCACCCCACGAGTTCCGCCACCACGGGGACTGCTTGGATCGTGACCATGGTCAAGAGGAACCCCAGCGACGTCTGCAGCATGAGTGCCGTACCCACCGAATCCGGTGGCGCCACCTCGGTCACCACGGCGCTGAACTGTGCCGAATCGGCCACGACGAAGAAGCCCCACACCCAAGTCAGGAGCACCAAAACTGGGAACGGCGCAGAGAAGGCGAACCCCACCGCAACACAACACACGCCGCTCACGACCATGGCCACGTTGACGACCTTGGTACGGCCCATACGGTCGGCCGCCGCGCCGCCCCACACGCACCCGAGTCCTCCAATGGCGATCGCGCCGAATGCCGCGAGATCCACCCAGGCATGGGGCACGTTCTCGCCTGCCGCGGCCGCGAGGAACACCGGTACCCAGGTCCACATGGCGTAGAGTTCCCACATGTGTCCGAGATAGCCGCCGGTCGCCAACATGGTCTCGCGGTGCCGGACGAGTCGCAGCACTCGATCCCATTCGAATGCGCGCTTGGGGAAGGGGTACGGACCCTCTTTGTAGGCCGTCGCGATGAGGAGTGCAGCGACGATCCCACCCACGGACGCGCCGCCAACCACGGCGGTCACGCTCGGACCGCCCAGGGCCTTTAGGAGATACGGGGTAGCCTTCCCTACCGTGAGTGCACCGACGACGGTCCCGATCGCAAAGCCGCGCGCTGACCGAAACCAGGTCGAGATCATCTTCATGCCCGGCGGATAAACCCCCGCCAGAAATACTCCGGTTGCGAACCGGGCCACGAGCGCGAGCGAAAACGACGGTACCAGCAAGAGAGCCGCGTTCGCCGCGGCCGCGAGGGCCGCCGAGGCCGCGAAATACGACCGAGATGAGACGACGTCGGCCAGGTTGAGGAGGGCGGCCGCGGCGGTACCCAGGACAAAACCCAGCTGGACGACGGTGGTCAACCACCCGACTTGTGTCGAAGTGAGACTCCACCGCACCTGAAGCTCCGGCCCTATTGCTGTTGCGGTCATCCATGCGGATAACGACAGGAGCATTCCCGCGGACACGAGGGCGAGCATGACCCACCGTTTTGGGTCATCGTCCAGGGATTGAGCCTGCGCGAGCGGTGGCCGGGACGGAGTCACTACCGCACGATCTGCTTGACCACAAACCAGACGTTCGCGGGGCGCTCTGCTAAGCGTCGGATGTACCACGGGAACCAGGCCGAGCCATAGCTGACCAGAACCCGCACCGCGTGGCCACCTCGGGCAAGGCGCTCCTGCTGCTCGCGCTCAATTCCGTACAACATTGCGAATTCGTAGCTGCCTTTCGGCAGGCCAAGCGAGTGTGCCATGCGGGTGGCTTCCCCCACCATGCGCGGATCGTGGGTTCCGAGGACGGGACGCCCTTTACCACCGGCAGCCTTAGCCTTGAGCATCATGACGGTGAGTCGCACGAAGTTCTGATCCACGTCCGCCTTGCGCGGATAGGCGACGGCGGGCGGCTCGTTGTATGCGCCTTTCACGAGCCGAATGGACGGATCCAGCGGAAGGAGTGCCTCAAGATCCGCCTTCGTGCGATGCAGATAAGCCTGGAGGCAGAGACCGACGTTTTCGTACTTGCCCCTAGCCGCTCGGAACATCGCGAGGGTGGCATCGACGTAGTCCGAGCCCTCCATGTCGATCCAAACCGTTGAGGACGCAGCGGCAAGCAATTGTTCAAGCCGGGCCTGAGCATCCTCGGCCCCAAAGTCCAGCCCTAACTGCGTCGGTTTGATGCTGATTTCGGTGTTCAACCCACGGGCCGCGATCTCCGAGAGTACCCCAAAATAGTGCTCCACGACCGTGTCTGCTTCGGCCACGGAGGCGAGATTCTCGCCCAGGAGCGTGACCGTCGTGCTAAGCTTCGAGCCCGCCAGCACCTCTGACTGATCAAGTGCGTCACCCAGGGCTTCTCCGGGCATGAACCTCCGCGTGGCTCGTTTCACGAATCCGTACTGAGGCAACCGTTGCGCCAGGAACGCATTCGTCGAAACCCACAGCAACGCCTTGCGCATCATAAGGAGAAAGACCTCGGTCAGGGTTAAACGGTGACGAAGCGGTACATGAGTCGGATGAGTCGGTAGGCCTCGTCGGCACTCGTGGCTGTGTATTCCACCGTGAAGCCGTCCACCTTCCGCATGCCTGGGATCGACTGCAACACGTCGACGTGAATCGTCGTCGCGAAACGCATTCTGACCACAACCGGTGCGCCGACCACGAACGGCTGGTAGCCGCCCTCGTCCAGCCTCACCAAGGCACGCCGGACTCCCTCACGCAGCAACGTGCGCACGCGCTCCGGGTGGATCAGCCTCGCGGCGGCTGGGGTTTCCGCGGTCTTCGTCGTCACCGTCTCAGTACCGAGCAGATCCTCCAACTCCGCAGCGGCGGCGGAATCGCCGGCGGCGAGGATCACGGGCACGCCATGGCTGCCCGCGAACGCTGCGTTCATCCCGCCCTCCCCGACCTCGACCCCGTTGAGCCAGAGACCCTTCACGGATCCCGTGCCGGTATGCGCGAGGAATCCGTCCGGGTCCCCTGCTTTCGCGTGGTATCCCAAGAAGATTACGCCGTCGAACGTCCCATCCAGCCCCTGCAGCATTCCCAGAGGTTTGATGGACCCTTGGATATACACCACGCGTGGGTCGAGTCGCGTGTGAAGCAGGTTCTGGTGGTCGCCGTGTGAGTCGTTCACCACGATTTCGGCGCCGGGGTCACGCGAGAAAATTTCATCCACGACCGTGTTGACCTCGTTCGTCGCCAACTCTCGCGCCGTTGCGTAATCCTTCCCCGTAGACGAGGTCATCGCGCTGGTGCCGACCCCCCCGATCCCCTCGAGGTCGACAGAAATAAAGATGCGCACTTGCTCCTGCGCGCTCCCTGGAACCACGCCGAACAACAGCGGGAGACAAACACCGAGCGCGGTGAGTCCGCGGAGGCCCACTAGGCGTGAAAGGCCTAACATCCCGCCTCCGGTCACGAGGATCCCCCAAACGGCGTGTAGCCCGCGGCTCGCAGCGCGGCACGATACTCCGAGACCGCCCCACTCATGACTTCAGCAACCTCGGTTTCCACCGTGGTGGCCGCCGCCCGCGCCTGATTCATCATGATCATTGTATTCGGAGATGGCCCCCCGGTTTCGCCCATAATCCGTCCTGCGGGGCCCCGTATGGCATCTGCCACGGCGTCACCACCGCACATACCCTGACACTCTGGGCCGGTGAACAGTCGTCGATTCAGCGCTTGTAGCGTGTCGCGTAGCCGCTGGCCCTGCTCCCTCAGCGTGCTGGCATCGTCTCCGAGCGTCTCGAGTACCGTCTCCACGCCACGGAGCGTCCGATCGAGTTCCCGCCGGGCGGCGTCCAGTGACGCACTCACGGCGCTCATCTCGACGAGTGCCTCACGTTTGGCCATCAGATCCGCGATCACCGGAGGATTTCGGGGGTCACCGCGCACCTCGAGCGTCGTCGATGACGTGACACCACCCAAGCTCACTGCAACCTGGTAGTTCCCCGGGAAGACGTTCATTTGCCGGGGAAATGCGTCGCCGGCATCGCCTGCGGGGCGCAGATTCCACACCCAGCGGTTGGCGCCGGCCGCTGCCCCCATAGACCGCGAGAAGACGACCGCCCCGTCTGAGTTCTTGATCTCGATCGCGGCTCGACCAGCCTCGGCCGCCCAAAAGGTGAGGATCGCGCCCGTGGCTCGGGTCTCTGCCTGCTGCATCGCGTGGCCGGTCGATCGATAACCGATGGCCTCCGCGATATTCACGTCATAGGCCGGCGGGGGCTCGAAAGCGTGTACGGCCGTGGAGCGGATAGACGGATCTTCGGATAGTTCGCGTAGGGGGCGTATGTCGTCCAATACGATCAACGCCCGTCCGTGCGTTCCCAGTACCAAGTCGCTGTCGCGGGGGTGCACGACAAGGTCGCGAATGGGGACAGCGGGAACGCCAGAAGTGTATCTCTCCCAACTAGATCCGCGATCGAAGCTCACGCGGAGTCCGAACTCGGTTCCTAGGAACAAGAGGTCGGGGTTCAGCGGATCCTCTTCGATCGCATGGACAAATGCGTCGATGTCGGAGGTCACGAGTGATGTCCAGCTTTCTCCGTAGTCTTCCGTCACGTACACGTGCGGGGTCCAGTCGCCGCGGCGGTGGTCTTCCGCAACGAGATACGCCCTGCCCTCGACGTGTTTGGACGGCTGAACGTCGGGCACCCAGATCCCATGGGGCAGCCCGACGACGTTCTCGCGGACGTTGGTCCAGCTTGCACCCCCATCCCTAGTGATCTGCACATTTCCGTCGTCGGTACCCACCCAAATCACGTCGCGCTCAAGCGAACTAGGCGCGATGGCGATGACCGTGGTGTGCATCTCCGCCCCGGAGGCGTCCATGGTAAGGCCGCCGCTCTCGTCAGCGCGCTGCTTGGACGGGTCGTTTGTGGTCAGGTCCGGGGAAATGATCTCCCAGCTTCGGCCTTGGTCGCGGCTCCTGTGGATGAACTGACTCCCCAGATAAATTGTGCCGATATCGAGTGGATCGGAGGTGAGGCCGGCGTTCCAGTTGAAACGGAGCGGGATGCCGTCCGCGTGCACCGGCTGAATGCTGCGTCGCGCCCCGGTGGTTTTGTCGAAGTGCTGAAGGTTGCCACCCTGGGACATTGAGTAGCCAAAGTTGTCCGGATCGGCCAAGTCAGGCATGACGCTGAATCCATCGCCGCCCCCGACACGATTCCAGTGCGCGTTCAGGATCCCCTTGTTCTCCCACACCGTGCTGGGACCGTACCAGGAGCCGTTGTCCTGGAGCCCGCCGTAGATGTTGAACGGGAGCGCATCGTCGACGGCGATGTGATAGAACTGCGCCAGCGGCAGGTTCTCTACGAAGCGGAAGTGGTTCCCGCGGTCGTAGGTGAACGCAATACCTCCGTCCTCGCCTAGAATCATCCGGCGTGGGTCATCCGGATCAATCCAGAGTTCGTGGACGTCGCCGTGGATGATGCTACTGGGAACCACGTTTCTCCAATTGCGACCCTGGTCTTCGCTCACCTGAATGGAGGACTGGAGTCGGTACAGTCTGTTCTCGTTCTTGGGGTCGATACGGAGGTCGGCGTAGTAAAACGGGCGCGGGTTCACGCCCGGATCGTCCGAGATCGTATTCCACGTCACGCCGCCATCCTCGGAGCGTACCAGCGCGGACTTCCCTGCCTCAATGAGGGCGTAGACCACGTTCGGATTTGACGGTGCCACCGCGAGTCCGATACGGCCGAGTTCTCCGGACGGGATCCCGTCATCGGCTTCGACCTGACGCCAGGAATCTCCACCGTCTTGGGTGACGAACAGCCCCGATCCGGGCCCTCCTGAGGTGAGGAACCACGGGTCCCGCCGGAACTCCCACATGGCCGCGAACAGTTTGTCTGGATTCGCCGGATCCATGACCACTTCGGAAATCCCGGTGCGCTGGTTCTGCCACAGGACTCGATCCCAGCTCCGACCGCCATCGCGCGTCCGGTAAAGTCCCCGCTCCTGGCCATCGGACCAGGCGGGTCCCATCACACCGACATACACAATGTTCGGGTTGGTGGGGTGCGTGAGAATCCGGTGGATGCGCTCCGACCGCTCAAGCCCCATCGACTTCCAAGTCCGGCCGCCATCGATCGACTTGAAGAGCCCCCGGCCCACTCCAGCACTATTGCGAGGGTTTCCCTCACCCGTGCCTGCCCAAACGATGTCTGGATTGGGCTGGAAGACCGCCACCGCGCCCACGCTCAGGGCCTTCTGCTCGTCGAAGATCGGGTTCCATGTAATTCCACCGTCCACAGACTTGAAGACGCCACCTGTCGCGCCGCCCACATAGATGATGTTGCGGTCGGAAAGAACGACTTCGACGTCAGAGACGCGTCCGCTCATGCCGGCAGGTCCAATCTCTCGGGCACGCATGGATGCAAACGAGCTCGTGTCCTGCGCGGACAGGGGCGAAGCGAGCGCAACAAGTGACAAAAGCGCGAGGGTACGGCCGATCCTCATGTGGTACTCCTGACTAGAAAAGCGGGGCGTTCGGTCGACGAGACCGGGCGCCCTCAGATTAGGTCCCCACGACGTCCGTGGCCACCCGCGAAGGCGCGACTAATTGCCCACCATGGCAGGGGCCGGAAACAGATCGATTCCCTCTCCTGCCAGCAGCGCCCGGTAGCCCTCTACGGCATCGACCAGGAAGATGTTCGTGTTCTCTTCCAGACGTTGGGTGAACTCCGCGAGGCGCTGCAATTCAAGGCGCTGGGCTTCTGTCGGACGATCATATGAACTGGAGAGCCCGGACATTTCGCGCCGAAAGGCCCTGGCGCCTTCAAGGTCGATGGCCTCGACCCAGCGTTCAACGAGGGCCCCGCCTGCGGTGCGCATCTCCTCGGCCGCTGTGTCCGTGCGGTCCCTGAGATAATCCCGGATCCTTGCGACACCATCCCTCACGTCGTTGCCAGCGTGCTCGATGCGCCCCAACCGATAGCTGAGCTCGAGCCCTCGCAAAATCGCATCCCGACGTAGTATGCGTTCGGCCATGGGCACGTCGACACGGGGGTCCGCCAAGACCTCAAGCGGTCCACCCGTGTCCATGCCGAGCGCGCTTACGGTCACGGAGTATGTGCCAGGCAGAACCTGCGGGGCTGATAGGCCGAAGAAGTCGCCCGCCTCATACCCCCACGGGGTGTCTTCGCGCAGGTCCCAGGAGATGCGATTTAGGCCCCTGTGCCCGGGGGCTTGAAGAATCTTCACGCGTTCCCCTAGCGGATCTGAGATGCGGACGGCGACCCCCTCCGGGACTTCGTCAGCGAGCCAATAGCTCAGGATCGCCCCTTCGGCCCGGCTTTCCCCCTTGAACATCGCGTCCCCCGAAAAGTGGTAGCCGTCGGCCGCCGCGGTGTAGTGCACATACGCCCCAGGGACGTCGAACAAGTGGAGGACTTCGGCCGCCAGCGTGGGGTTCTCAGCAAGCGCCCGCAGTGGCCGAATGTCGTCCAGGATCCAAATCGCGCGCCCATGTGTGCCGATCACCAAGTCGTGATCCCGGGGGTGTATCGTGAGCGACCGCACCGGGACTGTCGGCAGTCCGTGCGTCCACTTGTACCACTGACGGCCGGCGTCCAGCGAAACGAAGAGACCCAGCTCTCCGCCGGCGAAAAGCAGATTGGGCGTCATGGGGTCCTCGACTACGGTGTGGAGGAAGCCATCGATGCCTCGGCGCCTGCCGATGTTATCCCAGTCTTTTCCGTAGTTATCGGTGCGGTAAAGGTACGTTTCCCAATTCCCGCGGCGGTGATCGTCCAAGACCACGTAGGCACCGCCCGGCGTTTGGTTGGACACCTCGATGTCGGCGACCCAACTTTCGTTCGGAACCCCGCCGATTCTGTCTGTGACGTCGTCCCAGGTGCCGCCCCCGGCACGGGTCAGGTTCACCTTACCGTCGTCGCTTCCCGTCCAGATGACTTCTCGCTCCAAGGGACTCGGAGCGATGACCATGAGCGTCGTGTGGTTCTCCGCCCCAGTGGCGTCTACCGTGAGTCCCCCGCTGACCGCCTGGCGTTGTTTCTCGGGATCGTTTGTCGTGAGATCTGGGCTCACGATCGCCCAGGTCTGCCCTCGATCCGTGCTTTTATGCACGAACTGGCTTCCGTAGTACATCGCCCCCGACTCATAGGTGTCGAAGGCGAGAGGTGCGTTCCAGTTGAACCTCAGCGGCGTACCCTCCGGCCCCCAGGGGCGGATGAACTTCCGTTCCCCTGTTCTGAGGTCGAAGCGCACGAGCCGCCCGCCCTGCGACATCCCGTAGCCGAGGTTCGCGTCCAGGGGGTCGACCATGGTGTTAAACCCGTCGCCGAAGGAGACCTCCTTCCACTCGTGGTTCGGGATCCCACCGACTTGCCACAAATCGGATGGTCCCCGCCACGAACCGTTGTCCTGCATGCCCCCGTAGACGTTGAAGGGTACGGCTTGGTCGACGGTCACATGGTAGAACTGGCCCACCGGGAGGTTGTCGAACATGCGCCAGGTCTTCGCTCGGTCGCGCGACTCCCACACGCCGCCGTCCGTGCCGACCAACAGGTGCCTAGAATCGTTGGGATCAATCCACATTGCGTGGAAATCGGAATGCACGTCAACCGGAGCCTGAGTGAAATCACGCCCGCCATCCTCAGAGATCCACATCCGAGAGTTGAGGTTGTAGACCCGCAGCTCGTTGGCCGGATCGACGAAAATGTCCGTGTAGTAGAACGGGCGGTTCGCTACGTCAGCTTCGTCGTTGACGGTCGTCCAAGTGCGTCCGCCGTCCGAGGTCCGAAGGAGTGCACTCTTTTCCGCCTCAACAAGGGCAAAAACGATGTCGGGATCACTCGCTGCGACGGAAAGGCCAATGCGTCCGAGATCACCGGCTGGCATCCCGTGCTCCACCCCGTAGCGGGACCAATTCTCGCCGCCGTCGTGGCTCACAAAGAGCCCGGAACCCGGCCCACCTGAGGTAAGCGCCCATGGCTCTCTCCTGAACTCCCACATGCCCGCGTACAGCTTCATCGGGTTACTCGGGTCGATGACGAGGTCACTGACTCCAGTACGCTCGTCGACCCACAACACCCGCCGGAAGGATTGGCCCCCATCGATGGTCTTGTAGACGCCTCTCTCCTCTCCGTCGCTCCATGCCGGACCCATGACGCCGATCCACGCGATGTCTGAATTCGTCGGGTGTAACACGATCCTATGAATTCGCTCTGACTCCCCGAAGCCCAGGAATTGCCAGGTATCGCCGCCATCCATCGTCTTATACAACCCCGCCCCCACGCCTGCGCTGTTACGGGGGTTTCCCTCCCCCGTGCCGACCCACACGACGTCGGGTGAGTTCTGGTCGATAGCAACCGCCCCGATGCCACTGACGCGTTCGTGATCAAAGACCGGGGTCCAGGTGGTCCCTCCGTTTGAGGACTTCCACACTCCGCCAGTCGCAGCGCCCACCCAAAGGATGTTCGGGTCCGACGCCAGGCCATCGATCGCGGCGATCCTGCCGCTCATTCCGGCGGGTCCAATGCTTCGGACCTTCATGGCCGAAAACAGCGCCGGATCCAGGTCCTGGGCCGACAACGGGGACCCTCCTAGAAGGAGCAATGACAGAACCGTAACGGCTATCTGCCGCATGTAGACTCCTGATGCCAATGATTGGAACGACAACCGCCCCCGCACTACGCGGGGCGCGGGGGCGTGAAGAGGCGCGCGGGGCCACGGGCCGTCAAGCCCGCATGCGTCTTCGAGCCGCACGGGGCTGGGGTCATCTCCCTACGTGGTACTCCCATACGATCCGCGAAAGGCCCGCGGCGAAGGCCGCCCCGCCGTCTTCTGCCGGGTGCCCACGCAGCATCACGACCAACACATACGGCTCCGCACTGTCTGGAAACACGATCGCGGCGTCGTGATTGATGCCCGTGATCCATCCGGTCTTGTTGGCCACCGCGGTACCCCGAGGGAGTCCCGCTGGGATGTTGTCGCGAAAGTGCTGACGCTGAAGAATGTCGAGCATCTGCTCGCGAGATGCAGCGCTCAAGAGGGTGCCTTCGGCCACCGCTCCCATCACCAAGCCGAGGTCGCGGGCGGTCGTGGTGTTGGAGAGCCCGGCCCTGAACGCCTTGAGGTCTTCTACGCCACGGAGCACCTCCATAGAATCCGCTCCGAGCCCACGGACCGTCCGCGTGACGCGTTTCGCATCGGCAACTTCAATGAGAAGATTGGTGGCGAGATTGCTCGACCAAGTGATCATTCGGTCAATCATCTCCTGAATCGGGACGTCTTCGCCGACGCGACCGTAGAATGCCGTGTCCGAGTCTGAATCCAGCGGCAGATCAAACGGTGAGCCGTCCACGATAGAGGAGAACGTGCGCTTCACGAGCAGCTTCGACTCCAGGGGCCGGACGCCGGACTCATGGTCCAGGTAGAGCTGGATCATGACAGGAACTTTCATCGTGCTTGCCGCATGCATCCGTAGGTCAGCGTTTCGGGCGCTCGGCGAACCCGAGCGTCAGTTGGTTGAGCAGCACCCGACGATTGGGCGCCAAGTCCTTCACCCCTCATCGACAATGAGGTCGCGCTGGCTGTGGTCGGCTGGCACCACGAACGCTGGGACGGCAAAGGGTACCCGGACAGACTGGCTGGCCGGTCGATTCCCCTTGCTGCGCGGATCGTCTCGGTGTGTGACGTGCTCGACGCCATGACAAGTCCGCCGGCCCATAGGGAGGCCCACAGCTGGGATGCCGCGGTCGAGGCCGTGAAGTCAGAATCAGGCACCGCGTTCGATCCAGATGTCATCGATGCCACGCTGCGGTGCCTCGATGAACTGAAAAGTATTTCTCAGGCGTCTCGCCACGGCGACTGACGGGACCTGACGAAAGCGGCCCGCCAGTTGCCGAGCAGGCCCGGCGCGTCCATGATGGGGCGCCTCAACTCTCTCTCACAACCTGTCCCCGCTATGACGCCCGCACCCACACGTACCGCCCACCGGACGCACTCATTCACCGAGTCGGTCATACGGGAGATGACTCGAGTCGCCCGGGAACATGACGCGATCAATCTTGCCCAGGGCTTCCCAGATTTCCCGGCACCTGCCTTGCTGAAGGAAGCAGCGTGCGCCGCGATTCGGGCCGATGTGAACCAATACGCCATCACGTGGGGGACGCCGAATCTGCGAAAGGCCCTCGCCGACAAATATGGATCTCTCTACGGAATGGACGTCGACACCGAACGTGAGATCACGGTGACGTGTGGTGCCACGGAGGCGATGGTCGCCGTCATGCTGGCCACCGTGAACCCCGGCGATGAGGTCATCGTTCTCGAGCCGTTTTATGAGAACTACGGGCCCGATGCGGTGCTTTCCCAGGCAACACCTGTGTTTCTTCCGCTAGAGGCCCCGGACTACCGATTGGAGCGTGATCGGCTGGAAGCGCTGGTTACGGACCGCACACGCGCCATTGTCCTCAACACGCCGAATAATCCCACCGGCCGAGTCTTCGATCGAGAAGAACTGCAGGCGGTTGCCGACGTGTGCCGCGAACACGACCTGCTCGCGATCACCGACGAGATTTACGAACATATTTTGTACGAAGGCCAGCACCATGTGCTCGCCACCTTCGAGGGCATGCGCGAGCGAACCATCGTCATCAGTGGCCTTTCGAAGACGTTCAGTGTGACCGGTTGGCGTGTGGGAACGATCATCGCGCCGGCCGACCTCACTGTCGCCATTCGCAAGGTCCACGACTTCCTGACGGTGGGCGCACCGGCCCCACTGCAAGAGGCGTGTGCGGTAGGCATGAACGAGCTCGGCCCCGAGTACTACGAGGGTATGGTTCAGGGCTATCGGGAGCGAAGAGAGGTGCTGATTTCCGCGCTGAGGGCTGCGGGATTCAAGTGTGCCCCGCCGCAGGGTGCGTATTACGTGCTCGCGGACTTTAGTGATCTGTCCGACGAGGATGACACCACGTTTGCGAAACGCCTGACGAGCCAAGGGGGAGTCGCGCCGGTTCCAGGGTCCAGCTTCTTCAGCAGGCCGGAGCGTGGAAGTAAATTTGTTCGTTTCGTTTTCTGCAAACAGATTGAGACGCTACGGGCCGCCGGTGAGCGGCTGAGGACCTTCGCCAGCCTCGCCTAAGAGGGATTCGTTGTCGGCGTGGCTTGTGTCCGTTCGTTGCTGCAGCAACGCTGGGTACCATTCTTGTGCAGCGCTTCCCCTGGCTGACACGGGTTCAGGAAGACTGCGCCCGCAGATAGATTTTGGTCCCACTTCCCGCGACGCACGTGGATCAACGTGACCGACGCTCCACCGACACCTTCAAGCCCCGACGCGCTCGAAGTCACGGCTCGCCTAGTGCTCTTTGGCTTCCCTGCCTCAGAAGCGCTGGCTCGCATCCGACCGCGCAGCAGAAACTGGCGTGTGGGTGGCAGCATCCAGATCATGGCCGCGTTCATCGCAATCGCACCCCTGGTGGCCCTCGTTCCGCCTCACGCGCCGTGGCCGTTGGGCGCCCTAGGTGTGGGCGGTATTCTGGCGAGACGCCGGTGGATCGAGCGCTTCACACTCGTGACGCTTGAAACGAGCTGCCCCAAGTGCGCCACGCCCGCGGTGAGTAAATCGACCCGCCTTCGATCGCCGCACACAATTACGTGCGAGGGCTGCCACCACAGCTCGGTCTTGAAGGTCCCGGCGGATCTTCTTTCCTCGGGACCGTAGACCCCGAATTGCCGTGCGGCCCGCTATTCGGGGGCTTCACGCAGAATAGGCAGCGGTGGTCGACGCAGGAGGTTCCGACTTCCGAGCAGCCCCACGACCACCGTGAGCCCAGCCACGGTAACCCATATCGTGGCGAGCGCACCCAGCCGTGGCGAATAGTCCAACTCAAAGACGTACGGGACCACGAATGCCGCCGATACCATGGCGAGTAGTATTCCACTTGCCGTAGCGAGCGTTCCCAAGGCCAGATATTCCGAGAACAATACCGTGAGGACCTGCCGCCGGCTCGCGCCGAGCGTCTTTAGGAGCGCACCTTCCCGCAGACGTTGGGCACGTGACGACGCGAGGGCCCCTACGAGTACGATCATGCCTGCCAGTGCGCTGAAGAATCCCAAGAAGGCCACGGCTTGGCGCACTTTCGACAACACCGAGTCGATAGCCTGTTGTACACGGGAGAAGTCCAGCGCCGAGACATTAGGGAAAGCCAAGACCAAGTCCCGTTGCACGCTGGCTCGCTGATCGTCATCTGCGAGACGCGCGACCATCACAATCGTCTGGGGCGCATCTTCGAGGTCGCCGGGCTCGAACACCGCGAAGAAGTTCGGCTCCATCCGATTCCAGTCGACCGCGCGGATGCTCATGACGACGGTGGCGACGCGAACGCCAGAAATATCCCACGTAATCGTATCGCCTAGGCCGACCCTCAAGCTTTCCGCGACGTCGCTCTCCAAGGATAGGCCTTTGAGGTCACCCGGGTCGACCTGGAGAGCATCATTCGAAGCTGGAGTCCCGTCCCACCACCGCCCCTCGATCACTTCCTCCGCACGACCCAACTTCGCCCGGTATGTGTTGCGATACTCACGGCGCAGCGCCCAAGCCTCCGGCCGATCCTCGCGCACGCTGTCGGCCCGCAATTCGTCGGAGGTGCGGCCGTTGATCTGTACGATTCTGGACAGAACAATGGGGGCCACGTCCGCGTTGTTGCGCGCCTCTGGGGGAAGGAGGTCCAGCACACCCTCGAGTTGGTCCGTCTGGATGTCAAAGAACAGCAAGTTTGGCTGGCCCTTTCCGAAAGAAACCATGAGGTCCTCGCGGATGTTTCCCTCGATTTCAACCACCGTACCAATGATGAACGTGCCGAATCCCAACGCGAGCGTGACGGCGATCGTCTGATTCTGAGGCCGAAACAGGTTCGAGACGCCCTGTCGAACGGGGTACGACGCCGAACGGGGAAAAAAGCGACGAGTCGCTCGGGTCAGGGTCCACCCTACCCCAGCCAACAAAGCGATCACGACCGCGAGCGCACCTGCGAATCCCAACCCAAGCTCAGTTTCGGGAGCCTCCAGAACGCACAAAAGGAGGACGCTCCCCGCAAGAACCGCATAGGCGCCAATGGCGAACGGGTCGAATCTCCTTTCTTCAGGCTCGAAGTCCCTGCGAAGTGCCTGTAGCGGCGGCACGTTTCGGACCTGTAGAAGAGGGATAAGCGCAAAAATCAACGCGACCCAAACACCAATACCGAGGCCGGAGGCCGCTGCGGCCCATGAGAAACGTGTGGTGACGTCGACCGGGATCACGTCCGCGAGCACGATCGGCAGTAGTCGCTGGGCCGCGAGGCCGACGACGACTCCACCTAACGCGCCCATGAGCCCTAACGCCGCGGCCTGGACGAGGTAGGTCACGAACGCCGTCCACTGCCCGGCGCCGAGGCACCGGAGCACCGCGACCTCGGCGCGTTTCTCTCGGATGTACACGTTGATCGCACTCGCCACTCCGATGCCGCCGAGCAGGAGCGAACCCAGACCGACCAAGGCCAAAAATCGCCCGAGGAAGCGAACGCCGTTCGACAGCGACTGGGCCTGTTCCTCAGCGAGTGAATACCGGACCTGAGTCGCGCCCAGCACGTCTTCGTACCGGTCGCGAATGGCCTCCCTGTCCGCGAGATCGGGGATTCGTAAGTAGACCTCGTATCGGGCCAGGCTCCCAAAGCCGAGGAGTCCCGCCGCCTCCAACGTCTCCTGAGAGAGGTAGACGCGAGGACCAACTGCGGTTTGGAATCCCAAATCGGTCGGCAGATCGTCAACCGAGGCCGTGATCACGAGTCGGGCGCGCCCCACGACCAACGTGTCCCCAACAGACACGCTCAGTTGGGTGAGGACAGCAGGGTCGACGAGGATCTCTCCAGGCCCGATACCCCCCGTCCAGCGGCCTGCGGGCGTGGTGTTCACCTCTCCATAGAATGGGTAACCGCCATCCACCGCCCGGACCTGGAAAAGCCGCACCACGTTGGACGATGGGGCCAGGATCATGGAGCCCGCGGTGGTAACCCGGGCGATGTCTATGTCGGCGGCACGCAGCGAGTCCAACACCACGGTGATGGAATCGGGAAACGGTCGGCTGGCGGCCAACTTGGCGTTAGCCCCCATGAGGACATCAGATTCCTCCTGAATCGATCGCTCGACGTCATCGCGGAAGGAATGAATCGCGACGAGGGCACCAACGCCCAGTGTGATCGACATCATGTAGACGCCAACACGGCGTAGGCTGTGCCGACTTTCCCGCAGCGCCAGACGGAGCGCGAATCCTAGACGGAGTGGGCTCTTCACCCGACATCGCCCCCCGCGGGCCTAACGACCCCGCCGCCGGTCCGATCGTCAACCACGCGCCCCCCAGAGAGCGATACCACCCGGTGAGCGCGTTCCGCGAGGTCCAGATCGTGTGTCACCATGATGAGCGTCGTGCGGGCGTCCCGGTTCAGTTCTTCGAGGATCTCGACGATGCGCGCCCCGGTCTCACGATCGAGGTTTCCGGTGGGTTCGTCAGCGAAGAGGATCTTTGGCTTGTTCGCAAAGGCTCGCGCAAGCGCGACCCGCTGCTGTTCACCGCCAGAGAGCTGCGCCGGGAAGTGGTGCAGCCGCCCTCCGAGCCCAACCCGCTCCAAGAGCGCCTCGGCGTCTCCCCTACAGTCCTTGGCCGTCCCACGCAGTTCCAGAGGCACCAGCACGTTCTCAAGAGCGGTCAGCGTCGGCAGGAGGTGGAACGTCTGGAAGACGAATCCGACCTGCTGAACCCTAAACTCGGCACGCCCGTCCTCGGTGAAGGAGAAAATGTCCTGACCGTTGAGCAGGACACGACCAGCGGACGGTTCGTCCAAGCCAGCGAGCAGCCCGAGCAAGGTCGTCTTACCACTCCCGGACGGTCCCACGACAGCCACGAAGGACTCGGGAGCCACTGAAAGATCGACAGAGTCGAGCACCTTCAGCGGATGGCCCCCACTTGAGTAGGTTTTCTCAAGGCCTTCAGCCACGATCATCATATGCCAAAAATCCTTTTCATCATTTCTAGCGCCGCGCTCCTCGCGTGTGCTCCAGATGTGTCGACCGTGCCGGCCAGCGCCGAACCGGATGGCGTCGATGTTTCAAGCGCTCCCGCCAACGACCTACCGAACGGACGCCCTACCGTCGTTTTTGTCGGAACTAGCCTCACCGCTGGGCTTGGCCTGCTTCGAGAAGAGGACACGTATGTATCCCGAGTCGCCGAACTGGCGGATTCCGCAGGCTCCCCGATTCGTGTCGTAAACGCAGGAGTTTCCGGGGAAACGAGCGCAGGCGGACTTCGCCGCCTCGACTGGGTACTCCGCGAACCGCTGGACGTTCTCATTATCGAACTCGGCGCGAACGATGGCCTACGGGGTCAGGATCCGGCTGCCCTCGAAAAGAACTTGATCGCGGTGATCGAGCGAGCCAAGTCGCGCTATCCGGAGGTCGCGATCATCATTGCCGGGATGCAGGCACCGACCAACTTTGGTTTGGCCTACACGGCACAGTTCGCGAAGGTCTTCAGTGACGTTGCCACAGCTTCGGGGTCCGCCCTGATTCCCTTCCTGTTAGAAGGTGTGGCTGGAATTCCGGAACTGAACCAAGGAGACCGCATCCACCCCACTGCTGAAGGGCACCGGATTATGGCAGGTACCGTTTGGTCTGTGCTGGCAAGCGTTCTCATCGACCTTGAGCCCAATCCATGAACACGGGCCCCTTCAGCATTGGGACCGTCATCCTTGGAGGCGCGGCCGTTGCGCTCGCAGGCGTGCTCCTCGTTGGTGTGGTGCTCCCGACATCATGGGAAGCGGAAGCCACCACCCGAGTAGAGGCGAACCCTGAGACCGTCTTTGCCTACCTCGATTCACCCGAGGGCTGGCGGCAATGGACGACCTGGCCGGACAGCGGCGTCGTACGAAGTGGTCCGAGTCGAGGCCGCGGCGCGACGTTGGCTTGGGATGACCAGGAGCTGGGCCAAGGGTCGTTCACCATCGTCGAGGCAGAGGGATTGCGCCTTGTCCGCTATGAGGTCGAGGTCAGCGGAGGTGCGATGCACACGCAGGGGAGCTTCGAGTTGTCTGGTGAGGGCACCGGCACCCAAGTCTCGTGGCACGAATCGGGCGATCTCGGCCGAAATCCGCTCATGGGCTATTGGGCGTTCTTCATGGAGCGTGCGCAGACACGTGAACTAGAAAAGAGCCTCGGTCGTTTGGCGACGTTGGCTGCAGGAGGCCTTGCGCCGGAATACGAAGCGCCCGCCGACACTCTGTCGACGGGCGCTGTTCGCTAAGAGGCTCGTAGCGCTTGGGGCCGGGAAATCGGGCCTGCTAAACCTTACTGGTGCCGAGCCAACTTGATGAGATCGCGGTTGGTCTCAGTTTTCTTCATGGCTCCGAGCAGCTCCTGCATTGTGTCTGCCGGCGCCGCTCCACCGAACTGACGACGCATGGCGTGGGACAGCCATAATGCGTCATCATCCAGGAGTAGCTCCTCTTTGCGGGTAGCCGACCCGGCGAGGTCGATCGCCGGATAGATCCGTCGGTCAGCCATTTCCCGAGAGAGCAGCAACTCGCTGTTTCCGGTTCCCTTGAATTCCTCGAAGATCACCTGATCCATTCTGGATCCGGTGTCGACAAGCGCAGTGGCGATGATCGTGAGTGATCCGCCGCCCTGAGTCTCCGCAATTTTGCGGGCGCTGCCCAGAAAGCGCTTAGGCTTCTCGAGCGAATTGGCGTCCAGCCCGCCTGACAACGTTCTGCCGCTACCGCTGTGCGCCGAGTTGTACGCGCGAGCCAAACGAGTGATCGAGTCCAGAATGATCACAACGTCCTCGCCGCTCTCTACGCGACGTCGTGCGCGTTCCAGCGTGATTTCGGCCACCTGAATGTGTCGATCAGCCTGCCGATCGAAGGTCGAGGAGATAACCTCACCGAAGCCACATTGCTCCATCTCCGTGACCTCTTCGGGACGCTCATCCACGAGGAGAATCATGAGGTGGCACTCGGGGTGGTTCGTCACGATGCCCTGTGCCACGGCCTGCAGAATCGTGGTCTTACCCGCTTTCGCGGGAGCGACTATCATGGCCCGCTGACCTTTTCCGAACGGGCACATCAAGTCGATCACCCGGTTCGTATAGTCAGGCTGACCGCGCACCGTGCGACCGCACTCAAGAATGAGTTGTTGGTCGGGATGCACCGCGCTGAGCCGTTGAAAGTCAGGGCGCCGCTGAGCTTCATCGGGCGGACGGTCGTTCACGCGCTGAAGGTGAGCGAGTGGCGGACTCTTGCCGCTACGGGGGGTCCCCACGATGCCGACGAGTTCGTCCCCGGAGCGGAGTCCATACTTCTGGATGATCCGCGAACCGACGTAGATGTCGTCGTTACTCGGCGTATAGCCCGATTCACGACGACGGACGAAGCCGGATCCGCTCCCGAGCACTTCTAAGAGCCCGAGAGGCTTGGACTGCGCCTCCAGCTCTTCAGGATCGTCCGGCAATTGCGACTGGAGTTCAGCCTCGGTCATCCCACCGTCGGGACTACCCCCCGTAGGCGGGCTACGGCGACGACGGCTACGACGGCGACTACTACCGCGAGACTTACCTCCGTCGCCCTTTTTGTTATCTGGCGATTCGGACACTTCTGCACCCATGTTGTTGGGGGGCGACCGTACCGTGTGGAAACGCCACACATTGATCGCTGGATAGACCCCGAATATTCAGGAGCCGTTGACCCGTCCTCTTCAGCCGGCCAGGGGGCCGTGCTGGCGCCGACGAATACAAAGTCGGCCGAACGCGGTAAATCTTCCATGATCGACGCTAATGAGCAAGGCGTAACGTGAATCTGACTCATCCGAGAGGACTTGCATGACTGATAAGACCACCAGCCGCCGGGGATTTCTCCATGCCATCAGCGCCGGATCTGTAGGGGGTGCCGTCCTCGGTCGGGCGCAGGCGCTCGACGCGGCAATCACCGGCGCCATCGGCGGACTTCACTTCCGTGCGGACGACGCGAGCGCCGTGCGCCGACTGAAAGAACAGTACTTCCTGTCGCGTGACCTCATCTACCTGAATCACGCCTCCATTGGAACCGCACCGAGACCTGTCGTGGATGCGCATGCCGGTTATCTCGCGCTCTGTGAGTCGCACCCGTCTCTTTACGTGTGGGGTTCGGTGTGGCGTGAAGTGACGGAGCGCATACGGGCGCAAGCAGCCGCATTGCTTCGCTGCGCGGCCGATGACCTCGCCATCACTCACAACACCACGGAGGGCTTCAACATCCTCGCGCACGGCCTGCCGCTGGGCGCTGGCGACGAGATCCTCTTCAGTTCAATCAACCACTCCGGTGCGGCTGTCCCATGGGACGTGCTCGCGCGAGACCGCGGCTTCTCAGTCCGCCGCTTCGACTTTCCCGTCGACCGTGGCGCGGAATTGACGACAGAAGAGGTCGTGGCGCTCCACGTGGACGCGATCCGCCCGGAGACTCGCGTACTCGTCTTCCCGCACGTAGACAACATGATCGGCTTGAGGCATCCGCTAAAAGAGATCGCTGCCGCGGCCAAGGCACGTGGCGTGGAGTTTGTGTTCGTCGACGGGGCCCAGTCCGTGGGGATGATCCCGGTGGACCTGTCTGCGTCAGATGTGGACGCCTACGCCATGAGTCCGCACAAATGGCTCCAGTCGCCCAAAGGACTGGGCCTTTTCTATGTCTCAGAGGCCCTACGTCCGCGGCTACCTCGCATGTGGCACAAAACGGCCGCACGAGGCATGGACGGAACCGCCCGCGACTATGAGGACTATTCGACGCGGGCTTGGCCGGCAGTCGTGGCCTTGGGCGATGCGCTCGACTTTCAGGATGCCCTTGGCGAACAAGAGAAGAATCGACGTTACGAGTCACTCTGGGGTCGCCTCCTGGAGCGCGTAGACGCTGAGCCCAAACTCGTCTGGCGCTCGCCGCGCGAATGGACTTCGTCCTCCGTGATCATGGCAGTGGAGGTGAGAGGAGCGTCCGCCCCCAGTCTCGGGACAGAGCTACTAGACTCGGTCGGCGGGGTCGTAAGAGCGTTCGGCGGCTCGCTCAACGCGCTGAGGATATCTCCAAACCTGATGACGACGGAAGAAGAGTTGGACCGCTTTATGGACGCGCTCGTCGCCCGTGGGGTCTAGGCTACCGTGTCCCTCCGAGGTACGGAGGTGTCACCACGGCGGGACAGTCGCAGGGTCAGATTATACTTCACCTAAGTTGCACAAATGACTTATAGATAACGAGTTATGTGTTCGAGCCCTGCATGGCACGGCCTATGCACTTTGCTGAGTCGCTGCTTACTGTGACGGGAGGATAAACGTGCGTACGATAGCCCGACTGGTTCTGGTCTTAGCCGCTGCTCTCGTGATGAATACGGGTTCTGCGAGGGCCCAGGCATTCGTGTCGATGTCGCTAGGCGTCGGTCCGCTGTTTACCGGTGTGAGTATGGGCATCGGCGGGAGTTATTACGCCGAAGCATCTCTATTCGCGGGGTCTAGCTTCGGCTTACGGCATCTGAGTCCGTATGCCGACTACGATTACGGAGTCTACGCCAGTCGTGGTAGGAGCTGGGGCGGGTACGTCAGTACGCGCTCGTCACGCTCCTATTCATGCTGGGATCACTACTGGGACAGCTACTGGGACCCCTACAGCGACTGGTATTACGACTGCATCGCCTACAGCTCCTACGGCCACCGAAACTCTTGGCGTTCCCCGGACTGGTTCGGTTGGGGCCGCTACCTAGGGCCCAGAGCAACCTCTGTCCACTGGTCGGACCCGTTCCGAGGTCCCGGCGGGCGTCCTTATTGGGCCTACGGCGGCTATTGGGACACCTACGGCAACCCATACGGCGGTACTTACGGCAACGGCTACTGGGACGGTTATTACACGGGCCGTAACTACGGCGGATTCTACGGCAATGGTGTTCGGGCCGTCTACGCTGGTGGACGGACGCGCGTCGGCGTCGGCCGCGCTTCGCCCCTCGCAGGTCGTTCTGCGGGCTATAAGGAGAATCCACGCACGAACACGGGTCGGACAGCTGTGCGCAGGCCCGCGTCCGGAGCGTCACCGAGCCCGTCCGTTGTGCCCGGGCGCGCCGGCACGGATACCGGACGCAGGGCACGCCCGGCATCTGCGCCCGGCACGGGGCAAGTCGGTCCCTATGCTCGGCCTAGCGGCCGCTCGGCGGCGGGTCAGAGGCCAGCAGATGCGAATCGCCCGGTGACCGGACGAGGAACGGCAACCGCGGCCCGTCCTGTGCCAAGCGGTCGTGTTCCATCGTCGCGTCCTGCGGCAGGCGGCAGAGCCGCGTCCCCCACGGTCAGGCCTTCGGGTGGTGCCGGCCGGCCGGCGGTGTCTCCGCCCGCCCGGTCCGCATCTCCAAAGGCGAGGCCTTCGGACCGCGCGCCAGGTGGGGAGCGGGCAACCGGTTCGCGGAGCGGGGCGCGGGTGCGGCCAGGGGCAGAGAGCGCTCCGGCTTCGCGTGCGAAACCCACCCGGTCCTTGGCGGCCCCGACCCGTCCGTCGAACACGGCTCGCCGGTCGCCGCCGGTGGCCAGGGTGCCCAATGGCGGACTGAGGGCGCGCCCTGCCCCAACGCGGAAGCCCGAAACGACGTCAGTAACGGGAAGGAGCTCGACAACCAGGTCTGCGACGAACCGCGCGCCAACCACCCGTTCGGCACCTGCCCGGACGCCTACCTCTCGGCCAGCCCAGGCCGCCAGGGGCACGGATCGCTCGGGCCCCAACCCAAGGCCCGCCCGACAGGTTACGCCGAACCGAAACACAGGCGTGCGCCCATCGGTGGCGCGTCCGCCCTCAGCGTCGGCACGAGCACCACAGGCTCGCAGGGAGCCCGCTCGCACCCCGCAGGCCCGATCTAGCAGCCCCCGGCTAACCGGCCCTCAGGCACGGCCCGCTCCGTCGCGCCCCCAGACCCGTCAGGCTGCGCCGAAAACGCCGCCTCGGGTGAGTAGGCCAGCGCCCTCACGGAGTTCGGGGGCCGCCAAACGGCCTCCGGTCCGCAGGCGCCCTGGCGGCTGAGCGACCACGAATCGACAAGGGGCCTCGCATTCAGTGGGGGCCCTTTCTTCGTCAAAGCAGTCAGGCTTAGGCTGTCAGGTCGCGGGGGCCGTGTGGACGACTTCCCCGCCCCGAATGACAACCTGGCACGGATTACCACCTAGCCAGTAGCTCAACTCCGCGGGATGATCCACATCCCACAGCGCGAGATCGGCACGGGCCCCCGGTGCGATCACGCCGACTTGACTCCTCATGCCCAAGACGGGTGCCGCGTTCCTGGTCATTCCTGCCAGCGCCTCCTCGGGGGTCAATCCGAAGAGGACACACGCCAGGTTCATGGCGACGAGCGGGGAGCCGACTGGGGACGATCCTGGGTTCATGTCGCTTGCGACCGCCATTGGCACTCCGTATTCCCGGAAAGTGGCCACAGGCGGCTTCTTTTTTTCGGCCAGGAATAGGTATGCGCCCGGCAACAGCACCGCCGTAGTGCCGGCACCGGCCATCGCCTTCGCCCCTGTTTCGGACGTATACTCCACGTGGTCGGCAGAGCGTGCAGCAGAAGCCGCTGCGAGGAACGCCCCGCCGGAGTCGGACAGTTGATCGGCGTGGAGACGAAGGGGTAACCCGCGAGCTTGGGCAGCGCGGAAGACCCTCGCGCACTCATCGACCGTAAAGGCGATGCCCTCGCAAAAGGCGTCGACGGCGTCCACGAGCCCGGCGGTTGCGGCCCGCTCGATCATTTCCCCGCATACCAGGTCCACATAACCGGCCCTGTTCGTCTTGAACTCGGGCGGCACGGCGTGCGCGCCGAGGAGCGTGGTGGACACAGTGATCGGCAGTCTCTCGCCTAATTGTCTGGCCACCCGAAGCATGCGGAGCTCTGTCTCAACGTCGAGTCCGTATCCGGATTTGATCTCAACGGTGGTCACACCATGGCGCATCATCTCCTTCAGGCGGAGTTCAGCAGAGGAGAACAGGGACTGCTCTGAAGCGGTCCGGGTCGCGGTTACGGTAGAGATGATGCCACCGCCAGCGCGCGCGATCTCTTCGTAGGTCGCTCCGGCCAGACGCATCTCGAATTCGTTGGCCCGGTTCCCACCGAAGACCAAGTGCGTGTGACAATCGATGAGTCCAGGGGTCATCCAGCGCCCTTCTCCGTCAATCACGCGAACGGCGCTGGCGACCATCGCCTCCGGCTCATGGTCCGCCGACCCCACCCACTCGATGATGTCTCCGCGCACACCGACGATCCCGTCAGCGATGCTCCCATATGGAGAATCCGACGGGAGCATCGATGCAATGCGCACGTTCCTGATCAGCAAATCGCAACCGCTCAGGGTACCTCCTCGTTGACGTCTGCTCCGACGGCAATCTACACTGCCGCCTCATGTCGCACCTCTTCTTTGATCTCGCCTTGCTACCGACCGGCTGGGCTGAGCACGTCCGCGCCGAAGTGACCGACTCAGGAGCCTTCGCTTCTGTGACCGTCGGAGCGACCCCAGACGGCGCGACTCACGTGCTTGGTGCGGTGGTCCCCGGGGTGCCCAACCTACACTCCCACGCGTTCCAGCGGGCCATGGCTGGACTCGCTGAGCGCGGATCTGCGGACGGCGACACGTTCTGGTCGTGGCGTGAGTTGATGTACCGTTTTCTTGGTAGGATCGAACCCGAACACGTTGGGGTGATCGCAGCTCAACTCCAGGTCGAGTTGCTACGGCATGGGTACACTGCGGTTGCTGAGTTCCACTATCTCCGCAACGACCTCAGCGGACGCCCTTACGCGACCCCGACTGAAATGGCGATGCGGGTGCACGCGGCCGCGGTCTCGTCGGGAATAGGGCTCACCCTTCTTCCTGTCCTCTACCGCACTTCC
>ERZ890510.715-NODE-715-length-24938-cov-6.771732_pt1 | contig 24938 bp, 21 predicted proteins | sample MGYA00521265_ERZ890510 | MGnify/ENA primary metagenome ERZ890510 (study PRJEB32303, sample SAMEA104408624) | aquatic metagenome | biome: Brackish water; feature: Chemocline; material: water | place: Baltic Sea | collected 2014-10-26T21:54:00 | depth 110 m ... | reverse complement strand
GGCGTCGACAACCCCCGGGCGATATCGCGAGTGACGTGCTCACCGCCGACCGGGATCGAATCGACATGAACCAGGTGGCCTTCATAGAAGACGGCGATCGACGTCGTACCTCCCCCCATGTCGATCAGCGTAACGCCCAGGTCGCGCTCGTCGGACACCAGCGAACTCAGGCCGGCGGCGTGAGCCGCGACCACGCGCTCGGCGATCTCGAGGTGGGCACGACGTACACAGACCTGCAGGTTGCGCATCGCGCCGCTCGTCGCCGTGACGAGATGTACGTCGACGCCCAGCCGCTCGCCGAACATGCCGCGGGCATCACGCACCGGGATACCGTCGACGCTGTAGCCGATCGCCTCGGAATGGATGATGTCGCGGTCGGCGGTCTCGGCCGGCAGATGAATATGGGTCTGCACCCGGCGGACGTCGCGCTCGCCGATCTCATGATGGCCGATCGCGACTTCGAGGGTCTGGTTATGCGAGGCTGCCGAACCGCCGCTCACACCCACGATCACTTCGCGCACATGCTCGCCGCACATCTCCTCGGCGGTCGACACCGCCGAGGAGATCGCGCGCGTCGCGGCCTCCATGTCGACGATGTTGCCCGAGCGCATGCCCTGGGCGGCCTGATGGCCGATGCCAACCACCCTCAGCCCCTGCCCGTCGACACGCGCCACGAAGCAGACGACCTTGCTGGTTCCGATGTCGAGCGCGGCGATGACGCCATTTCTTGCCTTGGCCACTGTGTCCCCCGTCCTTACGCGTACACTTTGAATTCTTCTGAAGTCATGCCGGTCCCGACGGCACAGCGCCGTCCGGGCCGCGTTTCCTGAGGTAGAGTTTGTCCGGCAGCCGAAGGTCGACGACGCCGAATTCGCGCGACAACAGCTTGTGCTGGGCCTCGAGCTTGGCGGCCTGCTGGAGGGCGGCAACCGCGTCCTCTTCGGGCAACCAGATCTCCACCCCGCTGTTCAGAACCAGGTTCCAGCGGCGCTGACCGACCCATACCGCGGCGCGCAGCTGGCTGGTGAGCGCCGGCTCGTAGGCAAGCAGCAGAAGAAGTTCGCCAACATGCTCCGGCGCGCCCGGCCCACCCAGCAGCAGCAGCGACTCGGCGCCGGGCGGCATGCGGCTGGCGCGGACGGTGCGGCCGTTCCGGTCGATCAAAGTGTATTCCGTGCCGTTCTGCCACAACGCCACCGCCCGGCGTTCCCTCAGCGTCACGTACAAAGTGTCCGGCAGCCGACGCTCGACGGTGGCACCCGCCACCCAGTCGATCGCCTCGAGGCGTTGACGCGAAGCCTGCAAGTCGACGCCCAGCAGCGAATCTCCGGATTTGACGTCGAGCGCAGCGAGGATCGCGTCGCGTTCGACGTAGTCCCGTCCTTCGACCGTGACGTCGGCCAGCTTGAACGGTGTGATGGCACTGACGACGCTACGTGAAACGGCGTCGAGCCGGGCTTGCGCTTCGACCAGCCAACCCTCGCGAGATGCCCACCAGCCACCACCGACGCCGCAACCCAGGAGCGCCACGACGATCCCAAGCAGCATCGGCTGCCGCCACAACGGCCGGCTGGTCTTGCGCATGGGGCCGCGCTTCTTGCGGCGATCGTAGTCGCGCCGGCCAGCCGGTGACTTCTTGGAAGCAGTCTTGGGTGCGGCGCTCATGCCGGGCACCTTGCGTGATCGACCATCCAGGTCATGAGTTCGGACCACGAGATGCCGGCCCACTTCGCCTGCTCCGGCGCCAATGACAGCGGCGTCATACCGGGCTGGGTGTTGAGCTCGAGAACCACCAGTCCCATCGTGCCCGCCTTCGAATCGTCCCAGCGCAGGTCTGTTCGGCTAAGGCCGGTGCAGCCGAGCGCCAGATGGGCGGCAAGCGCCCATTGCTTGGCGAGGTCATAGATTTCAGCCGGCACCGGCGCGGGCACGAGATGTTCGGTGATGCCGTCGGTGTACTTCGCCTCGTAGTCATAGAAGCGGGTGCGCGGACGCAACTCGGTCACGCCAATGGCGCGATCGCCCATCACCGCCACTGTCAGCTCACGCCCGGGCACAAACTTCTCGATCAGCACGCGTTCGCCGAATGCTGCTTCCGCATTTTCAACTGCGGCGAGGTTGTCGCCGTCACGCACGATATGGACGCCGACGCTGGAGCCCTGGTCGATCGGCTTTACGACATAGGGCCTCGGCATCGGGTCGCCGGCAGCCAGCGCCTGACGCTCGATCACCTTGCCGGCGGCAACACGCAGACCCAGCGAGGTGAAGACGTGGCGGGCCATCGGCTTGTCCATGGCGATCGCCGAGGCCAACACACCGGAATGGGTGTACGGCACGGCCAGAATCTCGAGGACGCCCTGTATGCAACCATCCTCGCCATATCGGCCGTGCAATGCATTGAAGACGACATCCGGCCCGCCGCCGCCGGCCGGGCGCAGGAAGTCGACCAGCGCGCGCAAATCACGCTTCACGTCGTATTCGACCACGTCGTGGCCGCCTTCCCGCAACCCTTCGGCGCAGGCGCGACCGCTCACCAGAGAGACCTCTCGCTCGGGCGACCAACCGCCCATCAGGACCGCGACGATACCCGTCATCCGGCCACTCCTATGCGCCTGATCTCCCACTCCAACCGCACGCCGCTGTGCGCAAACACGCGCCGGCGCACTTCCTCGCCAAGCGCCTCGATGTCGGCAGCCGTCGCGGCACCGAGATTGATCAGAAAATTGCAGTGCTTTTCCGACACCTGCGCCTCGCCGATGCGCAAACCGCGGCAACCGGCGCGATCGATCAATTCCCACGCCTTGTGGCCAGGCGGATTGACGAAGGTCGACCCGCCAGTGCGGCTGCGCGGCTGGGAGTCGGTACGGGCGGCATCGATCTCGGCGATGCGTCGCGCGATCACGAGCTGGTCACCGGGTATCGCCCGCAACCTGGCCGACGTGAAAATCCAGTCTGCCGGTGCGGCGTTGTGGCGGTATGTGAACCCCAGCCTGGCCGCGCCGACACGGTGCACCGTGCCGGCACGATCGACGGCCTCGGCCGAGACCAGAACCTGGGCGAGCTCGCCACCGTAGGCGCCACCGTTCATGGCGACGGCGCCGCCGATGGTGCCGGGAATTCCACTCAGGAACTCGAGGCCGGCAAGCGCATTGTCGCGCGCCGTCAGGGCTACATTGAGATCGAGTGCGCCGGCGCCACTCACCACCTCGTGGCCGTCGACGGCTATCGCGGTAAAGCCGCGCATCAACCGGACGACCACGCCCTTTATGCCGCCATCGCGCACCAGGAGGTTCGAGCCGACACCCAACACCGTAACCGGCACGTCGGCTGGCAGCTGGCTCAGAAACGACGCCAGATCCTCTACATCGAGCGGACGAAACAGGACTTCGGCCGGCCCGCCGGCACGAAACCAGGTTTGCGGACCGAGCGGCGCATCGGCCACGATCCGGCCGCGCGGCCTGGGCAGGCGGTCGATCAGATGCGCATGGGCGGTCGAATGCGCCATCATGCCGCCGATCCCGGGTCGTTGGCGCTGGCGATGCCGCGCGGACCGGCCCGCTCGGCGGCAAGCTGCTGGATCTGGCCGGGCAACGCGTGCGCCCATGCGGTGATGTTGCCGGCGCCCAGACAGACCACGACGTCGCCGGGCCGCGCGGTCTGCCAGATCAAACCCGGCAGGCTGTCCGGCGTGCCGAGCGGCGTCACATCGCGATGGCCGGCGCGACGCACGAGGCCGACCAGCATGTCGCAGCTGACCCCCTCGATCGGCGCTTCGCCCGCGGCATAGACATCGGCAATGATCACGGCATCGGCATCGGAGAAGCAGGTGGCGAATTCGGCCTTGAGCGAGGCGAGCCGCGTGTAACGGTGTGGCTGCATGACCGCGATGACCCGACCCGATCCGCCATAGGCCTGGCGTGCTGCGCGCAGTACAGCGGAGATCTCGACCGGATGATGGCCATAGTCGTCGATGACGGTGATGCCGTGCGCCTCGCCGGTCTTGGTGAAGCGCCGCTTGACGCCGGCGAACGAACTGAGTGCGCGGCGGATCGTGTCGTCGGACAGACCCATTTCCTGGGCGACCGCGATCGCCGCCAGCGCGTTCTGCACGTTGTGCTGACCGAACATCGGCAAGCGCAGGCCGCTGATGATCCGCGACTCGTTGGTGGTGCGGTGCTGGACCATGACGTCGAAGTCGGCGCCATTGCGATCGAGCCGCAGATTGATCGCCCTCACGTCGGCATTGGCCGCGATGCCGTAGGTGACGATGCGCCGGTCGGCGACGCGCGGGATCAGCGCCTGGACCTCCGGATGGTCAAAGCACAGCACTGCGAAGCCGTAGAACGGGATGTTCTCGACAAATCGCACAAACGCCTCGCGCAACGCGTCGAAGGTGCCGTAGTGATCGAGATGTTCCGGATCGACATTGGTCACGATGGCAATGGTGGCGGGCAGCCGCAGGAACGACCCATCCGACTCGTCCGATTCAACGACCATCCAGTCACCTGCGCCGAGCCGGGCGTTGGTGCCATAGGCATTGATGATGCCGCCATTGATCACCGTCGGATCGAGGCCGCCGGTGTCGAGCATGGCGGCGACCAGCGACGTCGTCGTGGTCTTGCCGTGGGTGCCGCCAACCGCGATCGACCACTTCAGGCGCATCAATTCGCCCAGCATCTCGGCGCGACGCACGACCGGCACGAGGCGCGCGCGCGCCGCCAGAACTTCCGGATTGTCCTTCTTGACCGCGCTGGAAACGACGACGACCTGGGCGTTGGAAATGTTATCGGCGCGATGGCCAATTGCCACCTTGATACCTAGATCGGCGAGCCGCCGCGTGTTGGCACCCTCGGCGACATCGCTGCCCTGAACCCGGTAGCCCAGATTGTGCAACACCTCGGCGATGCCCGACATGCCGATACCGCCGATGCCGACGAAATGGATGAGACCAATATCCAGTGGCAGCGCTCTCATGCGGCGGCTCCTGACGGCAAAAGCGGGAGGCCGGTCATTTCGATGACCAGATCGGCGAGACGGGCGGCCGCGTCGGGACGCCCGGCCGCATGGGCAGCAGCGGCCATGTCCGCCAGGCGTTGTGGCGCCTCGAACAGTGACCGGAGATGCGCGGTCAGCACGGCCGCGGTGAAAGAAGCATGCGGAACGACGATACAGGCCCCCGTCGCCTCGAAGGCACGGGCATTCGCGGCCTGATGGTCGTCGGCGGCATGAGGGTAAGGCACCAGGATCGAAGGCCGGCCGATGGCTGCAAGCTCGGCCACCGTCGAGGCGCCGGAACGCCCGATGACGAGATGCGCGGCGGCAAGCCGGCGGGGAAGATCGGCGAAAAACGGCGCCAACTCCGCCACGACACCGGCTTCGGCATAGCGCAGTCGCACACGCTCGAGATCCTCGGGCCGGCACTGCTGGACCAGACGGATGCGGACGCGCAGCGCCGCCGGCAACGAAAGGATCGCCTCGGGAACAACCTGGCTGAACGAAGCCGCACCCTGGCTGCCGCCAAACACCAGGAGGTCGATGACACGGCCTTCTCCCGGCGCGCGATAAGGCGAGTCACGCAGGGCCCGCACCGGCTCGCGCACCGGATTGCCGACCAGACAGGCCCGCCGATCGTCGGCTGCAAGGTATTGTGTCCGCTCGAAAGACGTCGCCACCCGCCCGACGCCCCCCAGGACGAGGCGGTTCGCCCTGCCGAGGACGGCATTCTGTTCGTGCAGCATCGCCGGCAACCGGCGCAACCGCGCGGCAATCATGGTCGGCACCGAAGCGTAGCCGCCGAACCCGACGACCGCCGAAGGGCCTATGCGGCCGAGCGCGCGCCAGGCATCGAACAGACCGAGGCCGAGCGCCAAAGCCGCCGCCACGCGGCGATACAACGAGCCGGTCGGGCTGGCCGAGCGGATGTAGTGGATCGGACGCCGCGACACGGCGCCCTGCCACTGCCGGCCGCGCGCGTCGGTCACCAGCGCAAAACGCAGGCCGCGCGCCTCGAGTTCGCCGGCCAGCGCCTCGGCCGGAAACACATGCCCGCCGGTACCACCGGTCGCCAGAACCACGGGACGCGATTGGATCATCACACCGCTTCCCGCAAGCCAGCATGCTCGCGCGTCAGCGACAGCATCATCCCGACGCAAATCGCCATCGCCAGAGCCGAGGAGCCGCCGTAGGAGATGAACGGCAGCGTCATGCCCTTGGCGGGAATGAGCTGGATGGTCGAGGCCATGTTGATGACGGCCTGCAGTCCGAATTGCACGGCGAGACCGGTGGCGGCCAGGGTGATGAAGAGACTGGTCTCCTTCGAAGCGCGCGACATCGAGCGCAGCGTCACGAACGCGAACAGCGCCAGGATAAGCAGGCAGACAACCAGGCCGAATTCCTCCCCGGCGACGGCCATCACGAAATCGGTGTGCGCGTCGGGAAGCTGTGCCTTGACCGTTCCCTCGCCGGGGCCGCGTCCGAACAACGAGCCGTTCATGAACGCCTCGAGCGAGGTGTTGACCTGGTAGTTGTCGCCCGATGTCGGGTCGAGGAAGCGATCGAAGCGACTGCGCACGTGGCCGAACATCAAGTAGGCGCCGACGAGTGAAGCGGCACCGCCGATCACGCCGATGCCGACGATCCAGATCGGCAGCCCGACGACGAAGAGCTGTGCCGCCCACACCGCCGCCACGACGATGCTCATGCCGAGATCTGGCTGCAGGATCAGCAACGCGAGCACACCGCCCACCAGCAAGGTCGAGAGGAAGTAACCCGGCGCCCGGCGCTCCGTGCGGCTCTGGGCCAGCAGCCAGGCCGAGATCACCGCAAGGCCAGGTTTGACGAACTCCGAAGGCTGGAGGCTGGACAAACCGGGCACCGAAATCCATCGCCGCGCGCCCTTGATCTCGACCCCAATGACGAAGGTAGCGGCGAGCAACACCACGCTGCCGCAGAACACCAGCAATGCAAGCCGCCGCACGTGTCGCGGCGAGGCCAATGAAATGGCGAGCATCACGACGAGGGCCAGTGGCAGGAAAATGAACTGGCGTTTGGCGAACATGAAGGTGTCGGCGCCGATACGCTCGGCGGCCGGCGGCGAGGCGGCCAGCGTCAGCATGACGCCGAACGCCATGATCGCCAGGATCGCGCCCAGCGACCAGCGGTCGACGGTCCACCACCACTGGCCAATGACACTGCGGTCGTCGCGCGGGACCTGGATCACGCCGCCCTCCCCAAATGCTGCGCACCGGGCAAAGCCCGCGCCATGGCGCGGAACGCATCACCGCGATGTTCGTAGCTGCTCCACTGATCCCACGACGCGCAGGCCGGCGAGAGCAGGACCACCACCGGTCCACGCGCCTCGCGTTGAGCCCGCTCATGGGCGGCATCGAGCGCCGCCTTCAGATCGCCACAGCGGCTGTATCCAAGTTTGCCTTCGAGCTGGCCGGCGAACAGGTCGGTCGCCTCACCGATCAGGAAGACATGACGGACGCGGTCGAAATAGGGAACGAGCGGCGCCACGCCGCCTTCTTTCGCCTGGCCACCGGCGATCCAGTAGATATCGCTGTAGCTTGAGAGCGCGCGCGCCGCCGCATCGGCGTTGGTCGCCTTGCTATCGTTGATGTAGACGACGTTGCCTGCCGCGGCCACCCGCTCCTGACGGTGCGGCAGGCCGGCATAGCCGCGTAGCCCCTCCACGATCTTCTCGCGCGGCACGCCGAGCCAGCGGCAGGCCGCCCAGGTGCAGGCGGCGTTCTGTGCGTTGTGATCGCCCGGCAGGGTCGGCACATCGGAAAAGTCGAGCGCGTAGCCGTCAGCGTCGATCAGGCAGCCGGCGCGGAACGACACGCCACCGGCAATCGGACGGTCGAACGCCACCGGCACTGCAACGATGCCTGGCCGCGACGAGATCCTGTCCCACACGGCGCGAGACGGTTCGTCATCGATGCCGATCACGGCACAGTCACCGGGCTCCTGGCGAGCGAAGATGTTCTCCTTCGCCGCAACATAGCCCGTCATGTCGCCATGGCGGTCGATATGGTCGGGCGTGACGTTCAACCAGATGGCAACACCGGCGTGGAAGGTCTCGAGCAACTCGAGCTGATACGACGACAGTTCCAGAACGTAGATGCCGCTCTCGTCGAGTGGTGCAAGATCAAGTGCGCCGCGACCGATATTGCCGCCGACTTCGCAACGCATGCCAGCGTGGTCGAGGATATGGCCGATCAGTGCCGTCGTCGTCGACTTGCCATTGGTACCGGTAATCGCAACGAACCGCGCCATGGGCACGGCACGGGCCAGCAGCTCGACATCGCAAATGATCTTCTTGCCGGCGGCACGCGCCGCCACCGCCACGGGATGCGGCGTGGGCAGGCGGCTGGGTATGCCAGGGCTGATGACCAGCGCCGTCATGCGCGGCCAGTCGATCGAGCCGGGATCCGCCAGAACGACACCGGCGTTGGCGGCCGCGTCGCGCGAGGCTGCATTGTCGTCCCAGGCAACGCAGCCGACTCCGGCCGCCGTCAGGGCGCGCGCCGTCGCCAGGCCGGAGCGCGCGAGCCCCAGCACGACGAAGGACGATCCCTTGAGCGGTGCGAGGTCGATCATCCGGTCACCGCAACTTCAGGGTGGCGAGACCGACCATCGAAAGAATGGCGGCGATGATCCAGAAGCGGAAGACGATCGTGGGCTCGGCCCAGCCTTTCTGTTCGAAATGATGATGCAGCGGTGCCATGCGGAAAACACGTCGCCCGGTCCATTTGAAGGACAGCACCTGGACGATTACCGAGATGGTTTCGAGCACAAACAGCCCGCCCACGATCGCCAGCACGATCTCGTGCTTGGTAACGACCGCCACGGCGCCCAGCGCGCCGCCGATGGCCAGCGACCCGGTGTCGCCCATGAACACCATCGCCGGTGGCGCGTTGAACCACAGAAAGCCCAGTCCGGCACCGACAAGTGCGGCCAGCAGCACCGCCAGTTCACCCGAACGGGGGACGTGATGAAGAAAGAGGTAGTTCGTGAGGATAATGTTGCCGACGACATAGGTGATCAGACCGAACACCGCCGACGCCATGATCACCGGACCGATCGCCAGACCGTCGAGCCCGTCGGTCAGATTGACCGCATTGGAGGCGCCGACCATCACAAGAACGCCGAACAGCACGAAGCCCACAACGCCCAGCGGCAGCAGTACTTCCTTGAGGAACGGCAACGCCAGCATGTAGCGCAATGGCGCCGGCGATGCCTGCGCGATCAGGTAGGTTGCGACGCCGGCTACCACGACTGAAATCGCGAATTTTACCTTGCCCGGCACGCCCGTGGAGTTGCGTTTTGTGACCTTGAGGAAGTCGTCCCACAGGCCGATCGCGCCGAACGCCAAGGTGACTCCAAGCACGATCCAAACATATCTATTGGAGAGGTCAGCCCATAGCAGCGTGGCGACGGTGAGCGTGATCAGGATCAGCAGCCCACCCATCGTGGGCGTCCCCTTTTTGGTCAGCAGGTGGCTGGCAGGGCCGTCATCGCGGATCGGCTGGCCCTGTTGCTGTTTGCTGCGCAGCCAGCGGATCAGAACACCACCGATCAGAAAACTCAGCACAAGGGCCGTCAGAAACGCACCGATCGAGCGAAACGTCAGGTAGCGGAACAGGTTGAAGGGCCCGAACACATCCGCCAGCGGATAGAGGAAATTGTAGAACATCCCTAACGTCCCATCTCGCCGCCGCTTGCCGCCACAATGGCGTCTACGACGATCTTCATTTTTGATCCCAGAGACCCTTTGACCGCGATCACATCGCCGGCCCGCAATGCCGTCGCAACCTCGTTCGCCAGCAAACTCGAGTCCGGCCGGTGCACACCGCGCTGCGCTGGTGCCAGGCGCTGCCACAACGCCTGCATGTGAGGCCCGCAAAGAAAGATTTCGGCCGAGCCGCTTGCCGCAACCGCGTCAGCGAGGCCGGCATGGTAGTTGTCGGCGCTCTCGCCCAATTCGCGCATGTCGCCCATCGCCAGCAGTCGCCGGCCGCCGGGACCGGGCGCGGTGCGCGCCAAAACCGCCAGCATTGCCCGCATCGACACGGGGTTGGCATTGTAACTTTCGTCGAGCAGTTCGATCGAACCGGGGCCGAATTTCAGCAGGCGGCGCGCCCCGCGTCCCGGCAAGGCCTTGACCCCTGCCAGCGTCTCGGCGGCCTTGACGATATCGGCACCCAGCGCCTCGACGACGGCCAGTGCCGCGACACTGTTCAATACCCAGTGCTCGCCCGCCGCGCCCAGGCGATACTCGATCCGGCGACCCTGGAAGGAAGCCACGACGTCACTGCCCGAGTCGTCCATGCGGCAGGAAACCAGCCGCGCTTCTGCCGCCGCGTTGCGGCCGAAACCAACCACACGCATGACACCGAGGCGGCGGGCATGACCGAGCAAGCGGTCGAAATGGCGGCAGTCGCGATTGAGCACAGCGACCGCATCCTCGGCCATGCCGGCGAACAGGCGGCCCTTCTCGTCGGCAATCGCCTCTTCCGAACCCATATGGCCGATATGCACCGGGCCGACGTTGGTCACGACGCCGACATGCGCCCCGACCTGGCGCGCCAGTGGCTCGATCTCGCCGGGATGGTTCATGCCGATCTCGAAAACACCGTAGCGGACGTCACGAGGCAGGCGCGCGAGACTGACCGGCACGCCGACGTGGTTGTTGTAGCTGGCGACACTGGCGGCTGTCGGCGCCTGCGCCGACAGCATCGCGCGCAAGGCATCCTTCGTGCTGGTCTTGCCAACCGAGCCGGTCACGCTCGCAATTCGTGCCTTGCTGCGCCGCCGTGCAGCACGACCAAGGTCGACCAAGGCCTTCATCGTATCGGGCACGCGAACCAGCGCGCCATCCGCGCCCGCGATATCGCGCGACACGACGGCGGCCGCGGCCCCACGCTTCAACGCGTCGGCTACGAAGGCATGGCCGTCGGTGGTCTCGCCACTCAAGGCAAAGAACAGGTCGCCTTTGGCAACGGATCGGCTGTCGAAGGTCACGCCGCTGGCTTCGAACGGCGCGGTGATCGACGACGGCGCCAGCGCACGTGCGACTTCGTCCGAGGTCCAAAGCGCGGTCATGTCCGCGCCGCCCTGGACGCGGTGCGTCCAGCGAGGTCGAGCGCCACTTCGGCATCGTCGAAAGGATATGTGACGCCAGCGATCGTCTGCCCGGTCTCGTGGCCTTTGCCGGCGATCAACAGCAAGTCGCCAGCACTATGGAGTTCCGCCATGCCAGCCGTGATCGCCTGGCGCCGGCCCTCGCCTATTTCGATCCAGTTCGTCCGGTCGGCCGGAATACCGCGGACGATCTCGGCACGAACCGCGGCAGGATCCTCGTTGCGCGGGTTGTCGTCGGTGACAATGGCGCGATCGGCCAGGCGGGTGGCGATCTCGCCCATGACGGGCCGCTTGCCGCGATCCCGGTCGCCGCCACAACCGAACACCACGACCAGCCTGCCCCGCGCAAACGGCCGCAGCGCGCGCAACACCGTCTCCAGCGCTTCGGGCTTGTGGGCGTAGTCGACATAAACCGCCGCGCCAACATGATGCCGGGCAACCAATTGCAGGCGGCCGGGCGCGCCGCTCATGGTGGCCAGCGCCGCCACGGCTCGAGCTGGATCTCCGCCGGTCGCGACGACGAGGCCCAGGGCCGCCAGGGCATTCGAAGCCTGGAAACCGCCAGCCAAGGGCAGGTCGACTTCGTAGCGCGTACCAAGAACTTCGATCTTCAGGTGCTGGCCGACAGGTATCGGATCGTCGCCGAGCAACCGGAACTCGTGGCCTTTGATGCCGTAGGTCCAGAAGCGAACGCCGCGGCGCCGGCAGATCGCGGCCAACGCCTCGGCACGGTCGCTGTCGGCATTCACGATCGCCGTACCGTCGCCTGGCAGCAGGACGTCGAACAGCCGCGCCTTGGCCGTGAAATAGCCATCCATCGATGCGTGATAGTCGAGGTGCTCATGCGTCAGATTGGTGAAGGCCGCCGCCGACAAGCGAAGCCCGTCGAGACGATGCTGGTCGAGACCGTGGCTCGACGCCTCGATGGCCAGGTGCGCGACGCCTTCGCGTGCGAGTATCGCGAGATCCTCGTGGAGTTGCACCGGATCGGGAGTCGTGAGGCCAGCCTCCCGCGTGAGCCCCGGCGAGACGATGCCCAGCGTTCCCACGCTCGCCGCCCTCAGGCCAAGCGTCGTCCATATCTGGCGCACGAAATGGACGATCGAGGACTTGCCGTTGGTCCCGGTCACCGCGGCGATCGTGGCCGGCTGGAGGCCAGTGTAGGCGGCCGCCATCAGTGCGACGCGGCGGCGCGGATTGGCGTCACGCACGACAACGATGCCGGGATCGAGGGCAGGCAGCCGCGCATCGGGTGCTGCGAGGATCGCGACAGCACCCCGATCCACGGCGTCCGCGACAAATGCCGCCCCATCGTGGTGCGATCCCGGCAGCGCCGCGAACAGGTAGCCGGGCCGGACTTTGCGCGAATCGAGCGTCAGGCCGGCGAGAATGGGGTCGCGCGGCAGCGCTGGAAGGGTTGCGATCTCGTGTGCGCTCCGGCGCATGAGCTCACTCAGTCGCAACGCGACGCACTCCCGTCGCGGGTGCCGCCGCGGTCTGGGCTGCACCGGATCGCGCTGCCAGGGCCTTGCGCCGCTCCGCCGCGCGCAACCGCGCATTCGCCGGCACGAACTGCGGCGCAACCGCCGGCGCGGGCACTGGCGTCGACGCGATCTCGATCGGCGGCAGGCCTTCCTTGAGATCGCCCGGCAAAATGCCATAGAGCGACACGATACTCTCGATGATGCTCTTCACCGACGGCGCTGCAACCCAGCCGGCCGTGGCGTAGCCGCCGGTTTCGGGAAGACCTTTGGGCTCGTCGAGCGAGACAAGAATGACGAATTTCGGATCGTTCATGGGAAACGCCCCAACGAACGAACTGATTAGGGCTTTTTGACGGTAGCCGCCGCGCCCTGGCTTTTCCGCTGTGCCGGTCTTGCCGCCGACCTCATATCCGGGGACGTTGGCATTCCGCCCGGTCCCTTCGACCGCGTTGAGCCGCAGGAGCTGACGCAGGCTTGTCGATGTCTTGGTCTGAATGACCCGCCGGCCCTGGTCACTGGCGGCATTACGCTTGACCAGGCTTGGCTGAAAGAGGGTGCCCCCGTTGATCATGGCCGCCGACCCTGTCGCAAGGTGCAGCGGCGTCACCGATATGCCATGGCCGAAGGCGATGGTCATGGTGCTGATCTTCGTCCAGTGCCGTGGGTACAGCGGCCCCGCCACTTCGGTGAGCTGGGTCGACAATGGCTTCAGGAAGCCGATCTTTTCGAAGAAGGACCGCTGGGCTTCGGAGCCCATTTCCACCGCCATCTTGGCCGATGCGATATTGGACGAGTATTTGAAGATTTCCGGCACCGACAGCGGGCGGCGCTGCGCGTGGTCGTCGTTGATGGTGAAGCGGTCGATCTTGATCGGCGACGTTGCGTCGAAGATGCTGGTCATCGTCACCCGACCGCTGTCGAGTGCCATCGCAGTGTTGAAAATCTTGAAGGTCGAGCCCTGCTCGTAAACGCCGAGAGTGGCGCGGTTGAACAACGCCTCGTTCGTAATGGTCCTGGAACTGTTGGGGTCGTAGGTTGGCAGGGATGCCATGGCGAGAACCTCGCCGTTGGTCGCATCCATGACGATGGCAGTGGCGCCGATTGCCGAGAATTTCTGCGCCGCGCGCGCGATCTCGCGCTCGACCATGCGCTGCAGGCGCAGGTCGACCGAGAGCTGCACCGTCTCGCCACTCTGCAGCTGCTGATCGAAGTAGCGCTCGACTCCGGCAAGGCCGGTATTGTCGATGCTGGCATAGCCCAGGATGTGCGCAGCGGCAGAGCCTTGCGGGTAGATGCGCCGCTCTTCGGCCTGGAACTCGAGGCCGGGAATGCCAAGGCGATTGACGAGATTGTGCTCGCGCGGGCTGAGGCCTCGCTTGATCCACACGAAGGTCCTGTCGCCTTCGAGTTTCTCCCTGACGTCGTCGAACTTCAGGTCGGGCAGCGCAGTGACGATCTTGCGGGCGGCGTCCTGAGGATCGAGCAACAGCCGCGGATTGACGAAGGCCGACATCACCGGCACCGACGTCGCCAGCACCGAGCCATTGCGATCGACAATGTCGGCGCGTTCCGACTGGATCGAGCCGCCGCGAGCGGCCACGCGCTGCGTCGGCTCGGCACCGTCGCGCAGCAGCGAGACGTATCCCATCCGCAGGCCGACCGCGGCGAAGGCGACAACGAAGATCGCCGAGGCAACGACGAGGCGCTGGCGGGCGGTCTCCTGTGCATCGCCCTTGAGGCGGTCCTGCGGCGAGCCGTGACGCGCGCCGGCCGCCGCGCGGTGCGCGGCGGCCGGGTCGGGCGATCCAGACCTGCGCCACAGCCTCACCGGCGTCCTCCGTCGTTTCGCGAGAGGATTTCGTCGATTGAGGCCGCGACGCTCTGGTTGTCGCCAACCGGACCCGCTGTTGCCGGCTCTTGTCGCGTGGCCGGTCGAGGGGGCGTCGTGGGTCCGGTGGAACGCCCTGAAGGGGGTGCGGAGGCCGGCGAGGGGCTGCCGGCCTCCGCTGCGACGCGACCACCACCGGGCAAAGTCGACGAGGGGACGTCGTTGCCCGTACGTGGGGGGGAAGGGAGTGGTGGATCGCGCCGCGGGGGGACAGATTCGGGGTTGAGCGAGTCGAGCCGGACGACCTGCTTGATCGAGGCCGGCTCTAGCTTCAGATGTTTTTGGGCGAGTTTCTCGATGCGCTCGGCCTCGTTGAGGTGAGCCCACTCGACCCGCAGGATGTGGGTGGCCTGCTGGCTTTCCACGATCCTGTGGTTGATGCGGTCGATCTTTTCCTCGAGGTCCTGCACCCTGTATTTCACAGAGAACAGACCGACCGCCGTGGCGACCGCGGCGACCGACCAGAAAACGAGCCCGCGATTGATCATGCGCGGCCTCCACTGACATCGAGCAGCTCGGCCACACGCAGGCGGGCCGAGCGCGCGCGAGGGTTGGCCGCCACTTCCGTTGCCGTCGGCGATACCGGCTTGCGCGTAAGATCACGCAGCGTGGCCGGGCGTTCGGACGCGCGCGGCGGGGCATGGCGCGATGGGCCGGGCGTGCGGCCGGCGCGGGCGCGCACAAATTCCTTGACCGCGCGATCCTCCAGCGAATGGAACGATACCACCGCCAGACGGCCACCCGGCGCCAGAACCGACTCGGCGGCGACGAGGCCACGATCGAGCTCGCCAAGCTCGTCGTTGACGACGATGCGCAACGCCTGGAAGGCGCGTGTCGCGGGATCGCTCTCGTCTTTCGCGGAGGGCCCGACGGCACGGCGGACGATCTCGGCAAGTTCGCCGGTCGTCTCGATACGCTTGGTCTTGCGTGCCTCGACGATCGCGCGCGCCACGCGGCGGCTGCGCCGCTCCTCGCCGTAGCGCCAGAAGATGTCGGCAAGTTCGGTTTCGTCGGCCTCGTTGACGAGATCGGCGGCGGACTGCCCGCGCTTTTCCATCCGCATGTCGAGTGGACCGTCGCCACGAAAGGAGAAGCCGCGCTCCGCGCGGTCGAATTGCATCGATGAAACACCGAGATCGAGCGCCACGCCGTCGACATTCTCGACGCCTTCGGCGGCCAGGAGTTCGGCCATGTCGCCAAAGCGGCCTTCGATCAGACGCAGTCGCGGCGCGTAGCGCGTGGCCAGGGCCTGACCGGCGGCAATGGCATCGGGGTCGCGGTCGATGGCGATCACCTGGCAGTCGGCACGGTCGAGCATCGCAGCGGTGTAGCCGCCGGCGCCAAAAGTACCGTCGACATAGCGTCCGCCATCACGCGGCCGAAGCGCCTCGACGACCTCTCGTGCAAGAACGGGAACATGCCCGCTGGCGCCGCTCATGCGTCGCTCCTGTCCGAGAGACCGCGAACGAAGGTCGCCATCTTGGCGCGGTCACTGTCGCGGCGGGCCTGCCAGCGCTTGGGGTTCCACATCTGAAACTTGTCGCCCTTGCCGACCAGCATGACGCCCTCGTCGACTTCGAGCGTCTGCGCGAACTCGACCGGCAGCGAGAAACGTCCGTCCGGTTCCATGGCGATCGTGCGGGCGCTGGCCGAGAGATAGCCGGCGGGGTCGAAAGCCTCGTCGTCGAGCGCCGCCTTGAGCGAGCCCTTGGGGCCCAACGCCTCGACCCGCAGCCGCTCGAGCATGGCGTCAAAGCCGAGGCGCGAATTTCCGTTCACGATGCCAGGCACATTGGGTGAGTGATAGAGAACGAAGGCGCCGCGATCGTCGGCAGGCAGTTCGTCGCGGAAGGCTGCGGGCAACAGGACCCGGCCTTTTCTGTCCAGCTTGATCAGGATTTCGGACCGAAAGGCCACAACCCTGTTCCCCTACATCAATGGCAGGTGCCCCACGCCCCTGCACTTCCCTGCTCTCGGGATGATATGGGATATCATGGGAAATTCCGGGATGCAATGCTGAAACGCATGATTCAGAAAGGAATCTGAAGGACTTAAGCACAATATGTATTGTACTACGCGGGCATAGACCCTCAACTGGTTGTGTAAGCAGACTCTGGCCGTGCAAAGCGGGTCAGATGGCCTGTAAGCCGGGTTCTGTCCACGCCCCACGGCAAGCCGGGGGGCGATGGATGGCCATTCCTCTGGGACGTCCGTTGCCGAACGCCTCTCGCGACCGACCCGGGCGACGACGCGGAAACACCGCTGCCGGTTGCCCGGCATGTCGCCCCTATTTGGTCTTGCTCCCGGTGGGGTTTGCCGTGCCGCTTCCGTTACCGGTCGCGCGGTGGGCTCTTACCCCACCGTTTCACCCTTGCCTGGCTGGTTTGCCGCTCGAAAGCGGGCCAACCCGGCGGTTTGTTTTCTGTGGCACTTTCCCTGGGGTCGCCCCCGCCGGACGTTATCCGGCACCGTGTCTCCGTGGAGCCCGGACTTTCCTCACCACAACGGTTGCCCGCGGCAGCGCAGCCATCCAGCCATCTGACCCACGGCCCTAGCTAGGGCGCTCCTCCGACCTGGTCAAGCAGGTCCGCCAGCAGGGCACGGGTTTCGGCATCGGCGACCCCATCGACGCGGTTCGCCCGGTAGCGACGCTGAAACGCCATGACGATATCGGCCGGTGCGACCTCAAGCGGCGAGACGTAGCCGAAGCGCTGCAGCGCCGCCTGGATATCGCCTTCGACCGGTCTGGCGTCGGGACGCGGCCACAGGCCGATGCCCGCCCGTGCCAGCTCGTGCCACGGAAAACGCAGACCGGGGTCGATCTTGCGCCTGGGCGCGATGTCGGAGTGACCGACGACATTGCGCGGAACGATGGCCGGGTTGCCTTCCAGTATCGTTCGGCAAAGATCGATCAACGCGGTGATCTGCTGCGGCGGGTAGTCATGACGGTCGCCGTGGAGATTCACGATCTCGATGCCGACCGACGTGGCGTTGAGTGCTTCGCGGCCACGCCAATGCGAGCGGCCGGCGTGCCAGGCGACGCGATCTTCCGGCACCAAACGATAGATCGTGCCGTCTTCTGCCAGCACGTAGTGCGAACTGACCCGATGCTCGCGGGCACCGTCACACAGGATATCGAGCGACTCCTGCAGCGGCAGCTCCGTGTAGTGCAGCACCAGAACGTCGACCGGCGCGCCCCCGGTTCGCGGCGCATGGTTGGGCGAAGGCAGTTCGATGGGATTCACCCTCGGGCGGCGACCAGGCCGCGTTCCCGGCGCAGGCGGTCGTAGGCATCGTTGATCAGCGCCAGCTTGCGATTGGCCATCGCGATGGCCTCTTCAGGCAGTCCTTGCGCCACCAGCCTGTCGGGGTGATTGGCCCGGACCTGCCGCAACCAAGCCTCGCGTATCTGCTCATCGGTCGCCAGCGGATCGATGCCGAGAACGATGCAGGGCTCGCACTCCATGCCGCCAAGTGCGGCGGCCTTGGCGCGCTCGAAGCGCGAACTCGCGAGCCCGAAAATGCGCGCGACCTCGGCGAGATAATCCGCTTCCGCCGCATCGACCTCTCCGTCGGCACGGGCGATGCCGAACAGGCCTTCGATGACATTCTCAAGGATCTCGGGCGCATCGGGGAACAGCGCCGCGACCTGACGCGCATAGGTCTCGAAGCCTGCGGCGTCGCGCTTCGCAAGATCGAAGAAGCGCTGGACGTTTTCCTCCTCGCCCGCCGGTACGTCGAAGAACTCGCGGAACGCCGCGACTTCGGCTTCCGACACGTCGCCGTCGACCCGCGCCATCTTGGCGCCAAGGGCAATGACGCCGATGGTGAAGCCGATCTGACGCAGGCCGGGATGACCACCGTCATCGGCCGGCGGCATGGACAGCCCCAGCAACTCGGCGATGCCGAGCCCGTTCATGCCTTCCACGATCTTGTCCCAGATCTTCATGTCGAGCCTTATAGCATCAAGGAACCCAAAGCGACGCCCGCCAGCAACACCAAGGCGAGTCGACGATAAAAGCCTTCGCTGGCGAGGGGAAACAGACGCTCGCCCAGGACGCCACCCAACATTATTGCTGGGGCAAGAAAAAGGCCGTGCACGCCGGTACTCCAGCCGATCAGGTCGCGCGACGCGAATGCGGCGATTGCGAACAGGTCGACGAACACGAAATAGGTCGTGAGATTGGCGCGCACGCGCGCGGCCGAATCTTTTCCTGCCAGATAGTAAAACGCGATCGGCGGCCCAGCCATTCCCGAGAGTCCATTCAAAAAGCCGCTGGTCGCACCGGCTGCAAATGTGGTCGCAACGTTCGGCCGTCCCCGGAACCGCCAGCCGCTCGCCAGGAGGACGACGGCCGACAGGACGATCGCCGAGATCACCCAGCGCATCGGCTCCGGCTCGGTATGGGTCAGGGCCACATTACCGAGCGGCACACCGAAGGCAGCGGCCAGCAACAGCAGGCCGATCCGCCGCCAGTCGACGAGCCGCACCACCCGGGGCAGCAGCGGCAGCGCCACCGCAATCTCCAGCAGCAAACAAAGGGCGATCCCGACGGCGGGTCCGTAGAGGGCTGAAAATATCGGCGTCATCAGCATTGCCGCCCCGAATCCGGCAAAACCCCGCACCATGCCGGCAACGATCGCAACGACGGCCGAAATCAGGAAAGGAACAGTCAACAGGTCGGGCATGGCGGCCGGACGCTATCATTGCCGCGGCGGCGCCCGAGCATCATATAATGCAGGCCATGCCCTCAAAGAATCTCGCGGTCTCGGCCGTCCCACTCCTCATGCCGTACATCCAGCGGCGACCCGAAACGGTCGGCGGCAAACCTTTCAAGCTGGTGTCCGACTACACGCCGGCCGGCGACCAACCCGAGGCGATCCGCCAGTTGCTCGGCGGCGTGTCGGAGGGCGAGCGCGATCAGGTACTGCTGGGCGTCACCGGGTCGGGCAAGACCTTCACCATGGCCAATGTGATCGCCACGACCGGCAAGCCGGCACTGGTGCTGGCGCCCAACAAGACGCTGGCCGCGCAACTGTGGAGCGAGATGAGGGGATTCTTCCCCGAGAACGCGGTCGAGTACTTCGTATCGTACTACGACTATTACCAGCCCGAAGCCTATGTCGCGCGGACCGATACCTACATCGAGAAGGATTCGTCGATCAACGAGCAGATCGACCGCATGCGCCATTCCGCAACGCGCGCGCTGATGGAGCGCGACGACGTGATCATCGTCGCCTCCGTCTCCTGCATCTACGGCATCGGCCCGCTGGAGAACTACCAGGCGATGACCTTCCGCCTGTCCAAGGGCGAGAAGGTCGACCGTTCTACCCTGCTCCGCCGCTTCGTCGAGCAGCAGTACAAGCGCAACGACAATGCCTTCCAGCGCGGTACCTTTCGCGTGCGCGGCGACACCGTCGACCTGTTTCCCGCCCACTATGAAGACAAGGCATGGCGCATCGAACTGTTCGGCGACGAGATCGAATCGATCGTCGAGTTCGACCCGCTGACCGGCGAGAAGACGGCGACGCTCTCCGACATCGTGGTCTATGCCAACAGTCACTACGTGACGCCGCGCCCGACCATGCAGCACGCCATCCAGCAGATCAAAACCGACCTCAAGCAGCGGCTCGACGAGTTCAACCGCGCCGGCCGGTTGCTTGAGGCGCAGCGGCTCGAGCAGAGGACAATCTTCGACATCGAGATGATGGAAACGACCGGCGCCTGCGCCGGCATCGAGAACTACTCGCGCTATCTCACCGGCCGCAAGCCGGGCGAACCGCCGCCCACCCTGTTCGAGTACTTCCCCGAGAACTCGCTGCTGGTCGTCGACGAAAGCCACGTCACGGTGCCGCAGATCGGGGGCATGTTCCGTGGCGACTTCAACCGCAAGAGCGTGCTCGCCGAGTTCGGCTTCCGCCTGCCGTCGGCGATCGACAACCGGCCGCTGAAGTTCGAGGAATGGGAAGCGCTGCGGCCGCAGACCATGTTCGTCAGCGCCACACCCGGGCCGTGGGAGATGGAGCGCACCCAGGGCGCCTTCATCGAGCAGGTGATCCGGCCGACCGGCCTCATCGATCCGACGGTGATCGTCCGTCCGGTCGAGAAGCAGGTCGACGACCTGATCGCCGAATGCAAGGAGTGTGCGAAGAAGGCCCAACGGGTGCTGGTCACGGTGCTGACCAAGCGCATGGCCGAGGACCTCGTCGAGTATCTGCACGAGGCCGGCATCCGCTGCCGTTACCTGCATTCCGACATCGACACGCTGGAGCGCATTGAAATCATCCGCGATCTCCGGCTGGGTGCGTTCGACGTGCTGGTCGGCATCAACCTGCTGCGCGAGGGTCTCGATATTCCCGAATGTGCGCTGGTGGCCATCCTCGACGCCGACAAGGAAGGCTTCCTGCGCTCGCCGACCTCGCTGGTGCAGACGATCGGCCGCGCCGCGCGCAACGTCGAGGGTCGGGTCATCCTCTATGCCGACAAGATGACCGACTCGATCAAGTACGCCATCGCCGAAACCGACCGCCGCCGCGCCAAGCAAACCGCCTACAACGAGGCCCACGGCATCACCCCGGCCTCGATCAAGAAGAACATTTCCGAGATCCTGCAATCGACCGCCGAACGCGACCATTACACGATCGACACCGGGGTTTCGGGCGACGTCCAACTGGTCGGGCACAATCTGCGCAGCCACATCGCCGAACTCGAAAAGCGCATGCGCGATGCCGCCGCCAACCTCGAGTTCGAGGAAGCCGCCCGCATCCGCGACGAAATCCGCCGCCTCGAGGCCCACGAACTCGAATTGCCGGGCCAGGCCGCTTCGGCCAACGTCGGCGTTCACCTCGGCAAGATGCAGCATTCCCGCGTCTTCCGTGGCGTGCGCACCGGCTCGGGCGCCGGCGGCCGGCCGGGCCGGCGCAGCGGCCGCTAGGAGATTCCGGATGCCCTCGCGGATTCTGGCAGCGCTGCTTGTCTTCATATTCGTCTGGCCGGCTGCCGCACAGGATGGCCAACGCGAGCAGATCGTGCGCCTTCCCGGGCCGGGCGGGACGACGCTTCTCGCCACAGTGATGCGGCCACCTGCCGAGGCCCGCCAGCCGTTGGTGGTGATCAACCACGGATCGCCGGCCAATGGATCGCAGCGCGCCAGCATGACGCCGCCGCGGTTCACCACTCTGTCGTCGTGGTTCCTCGCGCGCGGCTATGTCGTGGCCCTGCCGTTGCGGCGCGGCTACGGCGAAAGCGGCGGCGGATGGGCCGAGGCCTACGGCCGCTGCGACACGCCCGACTATTTCAGCGCCGGACTGCAAGGCGCGGCGGACATCCAGGCCACCATCGACTTCATGCGCCGCCAACCCTACGTGGCATCCGATCGCACGATCGTCGTCGGCCAGTCGGCAGGCGGCTGGGCGACGGTCGCGCTTTCAAGCCTCAACCCGCCCGGCGTATTGGGCATGATCAACTTCGCCGGCGGGCGCGGCGGCCACCAGAAGCTGCCGGGCGGCAGTCTCGGCAATTGCACGCCGTCCGCCCTGGTCCAGGCCGCAGCCAGGTACGGCGCCACGGCGCGGGTGCCGTCGCTGTGGATCTACACCGCCAACGACAGCTTCTTCGGCCCGGATCTCGCCGGCCGCATGGCCGCCGCCTACGACGCGGCCGGCGGCAAGGCGAACTACAAGGCGCTGCCGGCGTTCGACCGCGATGGCCACAGCCTTGCCAGTTCCAGCAGCGGCGTTTCGCTGTGGAGCCCGCTGATCGAGAGTTTCCTCGCCGGCCTCAGGTAGGCCGCTATAGTCCGCGGCGGGATGAACGCCGCACCGACCGACCTCCGCCGTTACCTGATCGCGCTCGTCTCGCTCACCCTCGTGCAGGTCATCGCGACGCTGGCCTTCAACCAGGCCTCAGTGCTGGCACCGGCAGCGGCGCCCGAACTCGGCGTCGATGCCACCGACGTCGCCTACTATGTCTCGCTGGTCTATCTCGCGGCCATGATCTCGACTCTGGGCGGCGGCGCCATCAGCCGGCGCACCGGCCCGGTCCGCTTCATTCAGATCGGGTTGGTGATCGCCGCCGCCGGCTCCTTCATCTTTGCCGCCGGCGGGCTGGCGATCGCCGCCGTATCGGCCTTCGTGGTCGGCCTGGGCTCGGGCCCGCTCACCGTCGCCAGTTCCCACATCCTGGCACGGGTGTCGCCGCGGCGGCTGGCCAACGTCACCTTTTCGCTGAAGCAGAGCGGCGTGCCGCTGGGCTTTGCCATCTGCGGCGCGGTGCTGCCGAGCCTGGCGCTCGACCTCGGCTGGCGCTGGGCGGCGGCATCCGTAGGCGCCATCACGCTGCTCACGGCGGTGGCGATCCAGCCGTTGCGCGCGCTCTACGACGACGAACGCCACGAGGGCGGCCCACGCCGCCTGCTGCCCAGCATCGCCGAGATCCTCGAGCCATTGCGGCTGGCCTGGCGCGATCCGATCCTGCGGCCGACCTGCTTCGTCGGCATGCTGTTCGCCGCGACCCAGGCCATCGTGGTGAATTTCACCGTCGTCTACGCCGTCGATGGCCTGAAGATGTCCTACGTGCTGGCCGGTGCCCTGCTGTCGGCAGCGACGGTCGCCGGCGCGATCGGCCGCATCTTCTGGGGCGCGGTGGCCGACCTGCTGCGCCGGCCCTCGGCAGTGCTGGCGGGCATCGGCGCCATCATCACGGTCGCCGCCACGGTGATGGCCTTCTCGACTCCCGCCTGGCCGACGACCGCAGTCTACGTCGTCTGGACGATCCTGGGCGGCACCGCGGTCGGCTGGAATGGCGTGTTCATCGCCGAGGCCGCCTCCCGCGCCCCGCCCGGCCGGGCCGCCGAATTCACCGGCGCCACCCAGCTCTTCGTGTTCGGCGGCGCGCTGCTGTCGCCGCTGTTGTTCCGCGGCGTGCTGGCCTTCACCCAGTCCTATGCCGCGGGCTATCTCCTCCTCGCCGGCGGCGTCGCCGTATGCTCGGTCGTGCTGGCGCGGGCGGCGCGGCGATGAGCGAGCGCCGCACCTTCGGCCTGGCGCTGGGGGCGATGATGGCGGTGCAGATGCTGACGGCGATGCTGCAGCAGTCGGTGCCGGTGATGGCCCCGGTCGCCGCCCCCGCGCTCGGCCTCGCCAAGCAGGATGTCGGCTACTACACCGCGCTCACCTTCCTGGGCGCCAACTTCTCTGCGGTCGCTGGCGGCATCATGGCGGCGCGCTGGGGTGCGGTGCGCACCAGCCAGGTGGCGCTCGGCACCTGCGGACTGGCGCTCGTGCTGTTCGGTTCGGCCTGGCTGCCGCTGATCGTCCTCGCCTCGTGGCTGATGGGCATCGGCTACGGGCCGGCCACACCGGCCAGTTCGCAGGTCCTGTCGCGACTCACCCCGCCCCGCTTCGCCAACCTCGTGTTCTCGATCAAGCAGACCGGCGTGCCGCTCGGCTACGTGCTGGCCGGCCTGGTGGTGCCGCTGCTGGTGACGCTGTGGACGTGGCAGATCGCGGCGGTGGCGCTGGGCGGCGGCTGCATCGTGCTTGCCGGTGCATTGGAGCCGCTGCGCGGCCGGCTCGATGTCGAACGCCACGGCACCGCGCCGCCGCTCGGCCGGGCAATCCGCGGCTTCTTCGATCCCGTCGTCGCGGTATGGCGGCATCCGGTGATGCGCCGGCTCGCTCTGGTGTCGTTCGTCTTCGCCTCGACCCAGGTGAGCGTGATCGCCTTCCTGGTGGTCTATCTCGAAGACGACCTCGGCTTCAGCCTGGTCGACGCCGGCCTGCTGCTGGCGGTCGGCACCGCCTGCGGCGCGGTCGGCCGCATCGCCTGGGGGTTGCTGGCCGATGCCACGGCCAGGCCGTTGCTGGTGCTGGCCGGCCTCGCCGCCGGCATGACTGCCGCCTCTCTGCTTCTGGCCGCGGCCCAGCCGGGCTGGTCGTTCGGCGCGGTGGCTGCGGTGGCGGCGCTGGCGGGCATCACCATGGTGGGCTGGAACGGTGTCTATTTCGCCGAGATCGCGCGCCAGGCGCCGCCAGGCCTGGCCGGCACCATGACCGGCGGCGCCACCTTCTTCACCTACTCCGGCCCGCTGATCGTGCCGCCGCTGTTCAGCCTGCTGCTCGGCTGGTTCGGCTCCTTCGCCCTGAATTATGCCCTCGCCGCCGCCGCCAGTGCCGCGGCCGGGTTGGTGCTCTGGCGCCTGCACGAACGTGGGCGGACCGGCAGCCCGGCTGTCGCACCCAAAGGTGTCACACCAGGTTGAGACAAATGTTGTGACACAGGTTGAGCGCCCACCTGTGACATCGCGGAAATTCGACCCTGCGGCCCCGCCTCGGGCAGCCACAGACGACCGTCAAAACAGCTCTCGGATGCGTTGCCCGCACCTCGGTCCACCCCACCTGCCGGACGGATCGTCGGC
>ERZ890510.714-NODE-714-length-24947-cov-9.648562_pt1 | contig 24947 bp, 27 predicted proteins | sample MGYA00521265_ERZ890510 | MGnify/ENA primary metagenome ERZ890510 (study PRJEB32303, sample SAMEA104408624) | aquatic metagenome | biome: Brackish water; feature: Chemocline; material: water | place: Baltic Sea | collected 2014-10-26T21:54:00 | depth 110 m ... | reverse complement strand
GAAGTATTTTATAACCGAGTGAGGAAACATTCTTATCTAGGATATTTATCACCCGAACAATTTGAACTGAAATCAAAAAATGATGCAGCATAGCTTCTCGTTATGTCCATTTTATTGTTGCAACTCAATACCGTCAGTAACTCTATCTCCTCTATTTTAGTTAGTCCGTAATTATAAAAACTTAAAAAAGGACATCGGTATAAACCGTGTTTTCGGTTGTTGTATGCATCTGCATATAAATTGATTGCATTTCGTAAATTAATTACGAAAAAGCATCATATTATGTGATAATTCTAATAATAACAATAGTTAACCATTTTCATACTCAATTTCTATATCCAAAAATACTACATGACGGCATCACAACCCATGCTTTACCCATACCACTTTTTCCTGTATAGTTCACTACAAACATAATAGTAACTCACTCGAAAGGAGAGTAATGAAACTAAATAAAAACCAAAAACAAGAAAAAGTCGAATCCAGCCACCGAGTTGGAGCAAGAGAAGCCAAGGACGGAGCTGGGCATCGTAGACATCAAAGTCCATGGACAACAAACGTAATAAAGCCAAAATTAGAAGGAGTAAACATGGAAAATAACGCTACAATTGAAACACCAACCACAACCTCACTCGTAAAACAGGATATCAACAGTAGTCCTTTTGTGACGAAACCCAAAATCTTAGATTTGTCAAAAATCAACAAAATTGACTTGAAAGACTATGATTTGGAGTCCACATTAGTAAATCCCCAAGATTCTTACCCGAAGCTTATGCAAGCCATCAAAGGGATTTATTTTGTATGGATTGAAGATAGTGCAAGCTGCAGCGTCGGTTTGCTGAAACTAATCTATAAGCTGTCCCGCACGAATGTGAATCATATATTAATACTTCCTGTTACGATTCTCGATCGTTTTAATAACGAACTCAAGTGGTATCAACCATTTAAACTTCAAGTATGGCTGCATTATGATGTTAATATCGTAGGCATTCGAGATAGATTGGCAATCAATCTCGAACAAGACTTACCTGCAATTCAAATAGTAGATTTGAATCAAGATGTCAATGATAATGACGTATTGAATATAGGTAACCAAGTGCTTCTCAAATTTGAAGCAGGGGTGGATTCTATAGATAGCGAAATAATTAATCGTGGATTAGACGTAGTTCGTATGTGTAATGAGATAGATGTTCCTGTATGGGCTGATTTTAAATTACGTGGGTGCTTATTACAAGCGAACAATTCGATTGAGTTTGACCTTGCGAGCACTGAAGATGCTTCAATTATTGATTCAGTCTCAAGCTTAAATGTTGAAAAATTGAAAAAGATAGATGACCTAGTTCGAACGTCCATCTCTGAAATTGGAAGAGTTAGCTATCGATTGATGTACGCGTTACACCAGCTTAGTAAATATTCACAATATTACGGGAAGAAAGCCGTATTTGTAGATCAATTGCAGGTAAAAAACTTTAAAGAGTATAGTGAAAAAATACTCAATGAAAAACCTAATAAGGTATACTCCTTTTTAGTGGCAGCTCGAGCTTTGGAAAAACTTACTCCAGGTATTTTATCGAAGGTAGAAAAGGATAAGACGCACTCTCTCAATCAGGTTCCATTTTCTCGATTTGCACGACTGTCAATTACTGCGGATAAGATAAGTAAAATTGAAGACGAACACGAACGCGACACCCTTATTGAAATCGTATATGACACTGAACTTTCTGAGGTAAAAATGTTAAAAAAGCTGAAGGAAAAAATGGGCCTTACCCAGAACTCGAATAGAATTGAGGGAAATAAAGCCAGTTTCAATGATAGCGAAAAATTACCTTCCAGTTCTGAGGTGGTTGAGGTAATGCATTGTGACTTAAAGATTACTATAGAAGAGGCACTGGCAAAAACAAAGATACTATTCAACGAGCATATCATACCAAGATTGATTGATGCTGATCAAATCCGTGTGATAGATAATTTTAAAATTATCAAGAATGTTCTTGGCCCTTATATTTTTATTGAGCTGATTCCAAGACGAAAAATAGTAAGTACACATTTGGTTAATCGACCTCAGGTATCGAAGCCTGAAGCTGACCCCATCGCCGATTCCGACTTTGACGATGAGGGCTGGGGCTCGGCGCAAGACCAAGTAGATGATGACTCAAGTCAATATTCCCGTCAGGCTAACCCGATAGACAAATTATTTGATGATCCTTCTAAAGACGAGGATGATGAACTTGGAAATCAGTATACAGAGATGAGCGAAGTAATGTAATTCAACTATAATTAGCCCATCCCAGATTAGAAAACTCGGGATGGGCGATAAGGAAGGCCTTAAAAGATGTCAGAAAAAGTAACATATTACGCAGTAACAACTGCAAAAAACACCTGGAATTTATACGAATTGGAAAGACGTATTGGAGCAAATCTCTGAATTTCAAAACTCAGCATATGAAGTTTTTAATACAAATGAAAAAGGCACAGCAGCATATGTTTCAATTTGCAAACTTTGCGAAAAAGCAGAGGAAAAATGTTGCTATTACGAATGAGCCAGATTTACTCTCTATTTATGCTGAAAGAGGTTATACAACCATAATTGCCTACAGCCAATATTTTAGAGAATTGTCAACAGCTGTTTCAGTATTGGCAATCACACCAAATCGAAAAGTAGAGATTGCTGGACCTGAAATTATCACTGGGTTTATTAATTTACAATCTGAGTATCTTATAGCGTTAGCAAATATGGAATTGGCTCTAAAATATGTTGTAGGGACAGAGAAATGCGTTGTCGTGATACATGTGGAACGTATTGCAAAAGCAATTAAAAAAGGCTAAGCTGCGATATCTCGCATCGTGTAAAACCTTTTTTAAAAAAGGTTTTAATACGGAAAAGAATAACCATAAGTAATACTTTTATGATGAAAATTCAACGATTTAGAAAAGTTTGCATAGGCATTAAGGATTCTGGCGCTGTCATACTTCCTGACCCCTTACCCATTCTAGCTTATTCGGCATGGCAACATTAGGTACAATCTCACGGGCGACGTCTGTTAAAAGAGTACTGGCCTCAGCAAGCGCAGCAGCGTAATCCTCTTTTTTACAATAAAACACAAATCCATCATGAATAGGCAAAAATAGACGGGAGCATTTTAGACTAGGGGAGCGTGAAATTAAAGTACGTGCAATGTAGGCTCCAGTTCCTTGAATAATATGACTCAGAGGAATTGTAAGTGATTTGTTCTTTTTTATAGTGCCATCTTTTTTTAACTCACCCCCATCAGCTATCCGCGTAAAACCTCCAGGGGCTACTATAGTTTTCGTATTCATAAAGTCATGAGCAAACTGCTGGCGCAAGCTTACAACTTCAGGTACTTTTTCGATAAAGTTTGCTACAATTGATTTGCTGGCTTTTATACTGGAATCAAAGCCCATTTCTAACACCTCTGAATAATTTAACTGATTAGCAAGTGCATACCCCTCTGATCCATACAAAAATGCATACATGAATGCTTTCCACAAACGGACTGGTATAGTAATATTATAGATGTCAAGTAATTCGGCAAAACTATTATTGGGTTCTTTTGCCCATTGTGCAATTGGTGAATCGGAAGGGAGCATGTTAGCAAGAATCCTCAGCTCTTGGGAGCTGTAATCCAGTGAGAACAGCATGCCGTTTTGTAAGTGTTGGTCTTCAGCCGGCCGTATGAATTGCACGAGCTCTTTACCAATATATGTGTGTGGCCTACTTTGAAGTCTTCCTGATTTAAGGGGACGATAGACAATGTTAAACTGGGTCTCACTAGGAATGCTGCGTGTTATGTAAAGAGCTTGAGCCATTTTTGGATGCATTAATGCCTCAAATCTTTGAAAAACAACTTCCCGCGATTCCAGTAGCGTAAGTCCGTCCAAGAACCGATTCGTTTCCTGCGAATCAGGCAATTTAGTTTTCCAATCATCACAAAAAGAAGCGTGTGATGTGTTTTGCAGTTTTTGAATTAAGTGACCGCTTGTTATGCCATTACGCCTATATTGAAAGTCAGAATAATTCTTATATGCTATCTTAGAAGAGGTGACAAACGCATGCCCATTTTCAGTAAGTGTGAAATGATTGGCGATGTGTAAAAAGCGATTACAATATTTATCGATTACTATAAGATTATCGTCAACTAGTTTCTTTAACAATATTTCCATGGTTGAATGTTCTATTTTGTTTTTAGTATGAGGGTTTTGCTTCGAAACTAAATAATCTCGCCCCAACTCGTTGCCTTGTAATAACTCACTGAAAATTAGGAACACAGCGCCCCTATGTCGTTTTTTGTGTTTAGTTTTAATGTACTCACAAATTTGGTCGTATACTGGTGATTGCATGTCACACCTCCTGTACGGATGGTGTGTCATGACTATTTTATCGGTTAATTTTGTCCCAGCAAATGAGACGTATTGATATGATTACATTCGGTTTGTTGAGTATGTCATAAGTGCCATTATTTATATAAGCATAGGGCGTATTTTTCGGCTGAGATATTGCCCCTTTACTCCTTGTGGCGAATCCCCCAACCTACTCTTGTGCAACAGCAGGTTGCAGCATCTACCTTGTGCATGCGGAAGTTGGCTGGCGGGCGTGGTCGGTCTCTCGGGGGGTCGTTTGGGCACATGGGGTCGGTTGGGCACATGGGGGACGGTTGGGCACATGGGGGACGGTTGGGGCACATGGGTGGGCGGTAAAGGGTGTGTACTTTGACCACTTCCACTTAGCGGGCCTCTGTCGTCGTCATAGCACGCTATCCAAGCTCCCACAGGCGCTTTCCTCTATATGAGCCGCGCTCTACACCTCAATCCGTTCTCCAATGCTCGCTTGCCGTGGCGTCGTTTGGGCTTTGCGGCCGTGAGATGCCGTTTGCCCTGAACAGCGTGCAGCCCATGCTGTTATTAACTGCCTCGCCGACCCTTGGTCGCGTCTCCTGACAAATTGAGAGTTGTCGGCGGCGTGCGCTGTCTTGCCTCGTGATGCTTTAAACATCTTCGTTGTGTAGAACGTGCCTGTTCCAGCGCTATTTTGTGTAGCAGCGCGCCAATTCCATTCCACTTAGCTGACCTCAGTCATGCAGCGTGTGCGTAGCTATTTCCTGTTAACTGACTCCCTCTGTCCACGTCATAGCACGCTATCCAAGCTCCCACAGGCGCTTTCCTCTATATGAGCCGCGCTCTACACCTCAATCCGTTCTCCAATGCTCGCTTGCCTTATCTGGGCATCCTACAAGCTGCCATCATTTCATATCAAATGTCATTATCCTTATAGACGGCGGTTCTGCGCCATCAATACTTCTGGGTTTGAATTAAAGCGCTATGAATACTTTGATTGCTTGCCGTCTCAGGTTTACACTCGTAGTGCGCGGTACACACCTCTTCACCTCATAATCATATTACGTAGATATCAAAACCTCTGGACGCCTTCAAATCTTCATTGCCTACAGAGTAACCTAGTATGAATATAGATTACGTTACGCAACGTTTCGAGCCCCCACCCCTTTCCATTGGAGCGGGTGTATGACGTGCTTCGAATATCTTATCATCCACATTATTAATAGAAAATACGGGCAACCAGTACCCGCCAATACTGGACTAAATAGGAGACATTCTTATGTCTAACACATCAATAAGGCGAGTCCCTCTCGCAAAGCAACTCATGACTATTCAACACGATGTTGAATCAGGCGTTTCAGGAAAGGAAGACGTCAAGTCCTTGGCCGTATCTTGCGGCTCTACTCGACTGGCTGAACGTCTCACAGCTTATGCCTATACGGATAACACCGACGATTTGAGCATCACGGCAGGGGAGGCATTTAAAGCCGTCGTCTACCAGCAAAATATCATCAGTGATGCGCCCGTGATGTATAATGGTGAGATTGTACCCAGTCCCCATCTCCAAGACGTTGATGGCGTCATGGCAATCTATAGCCGCCCCTTACTCTTCCCTGAATTGCTGTCGATGTTCTGGCAGGATACGCCAGTGGAACGCTACGAAATCGATGGCGTCTCCATGGAGCGTGTGCGCCATTCGCCGTTGAATCTTAAGTGGCATGACCGAGACTATCAGCTGCTATGTGAGGGCTACAATAAGAGTTTCTACTGGCCAGCAACAGTGCCATTGCCCAGTGAGATTGAGCCGTGGCTAACGACCTTGCCTCAAGACCGTACGACCTTAGCCGTGGGGCTGAAGCGTCAAGGGATTATGCTAGAATCTTTAAACGGATTGTCGTTGCTGAAGGAAGAAATCTATACAGACTCTGTATTTGATTTAGGTGTAGCGGTGATGTCCGATGATACGTTTCGTCGAATCAAAGATGAGTTCGGGATTGGTGTCCAGGCACTTCAGGCCACAATTTGGTTTGAAGATGGGAGCTTCTTTAAAGGTACGGTACAATCTGAGAGTCTGGCAAAGCAACCTGTTGGATGGTACGGCGGATTGAAACGCCCATGGGGTGTAAATGGCGCGACAATCAGTTCACGCGCTTCTGTCATGGACGCTTACGAACACGTGCCTTGGTCTGCTACAATTAATCGGCAAATAACTGATTATGCGGGGATGACTCTACCGACACATGCCCGGCTTCCTTCACCTGAAACGTTTATCAAAGCGAGTACGGGATTTCCTGCGTACATCAAACAGCTAAATGAAGAACTCGTGTCGAATGCTGGCCGAGTCTTTCGCAAGTGCGATGTAAATGGTTTCGCGGGTAAAGTCGGAGTGAGCACGACAGACAAAGGTGTACAGTTTATCATTCGTAGTGCAAAGGTAAGGAATGAAATCGCGGAAATGGTCCTTTTGTTCTCGCCAGCCTTGCCCATACACACGAATATTAAGAAAGTGCGCGTAGAGTTCATTCACGATCCTGGTATCGAACATCATCTCATACTACTGAACGTCGGGGAGACCAACATGGCGTGGGTCGAACGATTCTGGATTCAGTGGGCCGGGCGCGACAATGACGGAGATGGTATTACCCTATCTGCTTCAAAAGAGCTGTTAGCACAGGCGGTGCATTGGACAAAGATTCGCTGGGAGGATACGACTCAGTTCAAGTCGTTACCCGATGAACCTTTAACGTCGGGAGGAGAAGCCATACGTCTGGCAACTGAGCGGATACGTTTATTTAGTAACCGTATTGGTATCTATGACAAACTCGCAAGGCGTATCATACGCCAAGATGCATCACTCATGACGTGGGAACTACGGCTTGTGCTTACAGAAGCAATCCAACGTAGTATCTCAGCACAGAAGAAGAACAGTGGCGCGGATAAGTTTAATGGCTATTCATGGTTGCTCGCCAAACTACCGAAGGGCTCGGAGGCCTGGCTGTTTGAAAATATCCACGATACGATTGATTCAATCTCTGCCCATTTGAAAACGGTCCTATCGAAGGGTATCAGCGATACGGCACTACGCGAGGAAAAAGAATATATCCAAGCGCAGGATGCCCTCTCGCGGGTTTCAACTATGCTACCACGTCACTATGAATCAGCGCAAAGTTTGCTCAGTTTAGTGATGGAGCCGTCAAACGTCGACTATCATAAGATGAAACTACGTGGCCGAAGTGTATGGGCAACATGCCAAGCACGTCAATCGAAGGAGACGATACGGGACCTTTTTGCGTTCATAGCGCACTCCAAGAAGTTGTGGCGATCCGTGCACTTGAATAAAAATAAAGATAATCCAGGATTCAATTACAATAGTGTCGTTCGCGTTATTCGAGGATGGGCTATTGCTCTCAACAAGCGAGTAGACACACGGCTTTTGTTAAGTGGTATGCTTAACGAATTTAGCCAAGCGTTGATTGCAAAAGTCTTCGATGTAGATGATTTGAAGATTATGGGCTTGGTGGAGCATGTTTCGATACCCATTGCTTCAACGCGGGAGTTAAAGACAGGTATGTTGTTGAAAAAGTCGCAGGTTGCAAGTATCATCGCCCATCCACGTTTTCTGGATGCACTCGACGACAATAAAGTATATCGTATTATTTCAATCGCCGATTTCAAGGGCATAGACTGGCTGACGCGCACATCTAAAATCCAAAAGTCGAGTAGGCTTATGCTTGTGTTAAAAGAGGTGCGCTCATGTTAGGCCAAACGGAATATTCATTTGATACAAGCGGTAGACGCTCCGTAGAGTATCGGATGTCAAAACTTTACGGCGATGTCGTTGTCATCAAAGCAAAATCTAATATACAGGTAAGCATCCAAGCGTTCATTGGGCAGGTTCTAGAACCCGACGAGTTAATCATCATGTTTGGCGATATCATCTATGACGAGTGGGCGGGTGAGGAAAATACGATACGGGAGGCGAGCCAACTCGTACACTGTGAATACAACAAAGCCTCAGCTTACTTGATTTTCAAAGGACTGTCAGATTAAAATCGATAAAGACACCTCCCATTGCCAGTGACCATCACACCATAATTCAGCCCCATGTATTTGACGGGTCTATGAATATTTATAAGCGTACTTACGCTTGTTCTTCTCTGTGGCGGGACTTCAACGCTATCAGACGTACCGGCAGGTTGCGATACCGGAATAATACGGACAATAGAAGTATGTATGGACGGCTCCCCAGCTGTACATGCAGCTCTTGACGAAGAGGATAAATCATACGCGTCCTAGATTCATTTCTGAATGAAAGGATGTAGAGCAACAGTGCCAGGATTAACCACCTGACAAATTGCGCTACGGTGTTGCTGTGGCATCACCCAAATCAAAACACATAGACGTGTTAAACGAGTAATGGACTTACACTGGGGACTTCATTACGCTGCTCCTTTGGTTAGGGAAGCGATGTTTAACACAAAGAATCAGAGCTCCTTCATCAATACGTGTGGTGGAGCTTCAGATTCTGGAGAGTCTGTCAAGTTGTGAGCTTGTCAGACTCTTTTTTATTTAGAACAACACCTAATAATCAATCAACCAACAATTTAACACATAACAAATGAAAGGAGTCTATCATGACTCAAGAACTATTATTACATGCTGGTGGAAAAGTTGCCAGCCTCAATGACCTACGGGCAATTCCGTTACCCGAGGAGACTCAAACCTACAAGCCCGTCAATCATTACGATTTGGCGACCAATCTAGCAGAGGTCTCCGCCACACTACTCACGGGCTACGTGCTTGAGAAGTCTCAATTTGGTTTAGCACGAGATGGAGCGCAAATGTTTGGCGTGCACACCTATCGAAATGGCTCTGACTCACTGGGGCTATCCATCGGTTTTCGAAATAGCTACGACAAAAGTATGAGCGTCGGCATTGCCGTAGGTGCCAGTGTCTTTGTCTGCGATAACCTCGCGTTGACAGGCGATATTGCCATTATGAGGAAACACACAACCAATGTGTGGAATGACTTGGAGGAGATGGCGATTACGTCGATTTACAGAAGTCGCCATAACTTTCACCGAATAGTTGAAGATGCCGAAGTCATGCAGGGGCAGCACCTTGTCGATGACGAAGCCTATCGAATGATTGGATATCTGTATGGTAATGGAGTACTAACACCACGCCAAATCCCAATCGTAAAGAAAGAGTGGCTTCAACCTTCGCATGAAGATTTCGACGACAGGAACGTTTGGAGTTTTTACAATGCCGTTACCGAAGCTTTAAAATCAAGCCCACCGAATAAAATCATGGAGAAGCATATCGCGCTTCATGCCATACTCACAAATGTTCAAGAAAGGAACCCGATATGGAAGCCGTAAACATTTCGTATGAAACGTTTTTGGAGGACGAGAACTTTACAACCCTCGCCAGTTTACCCAGTAACGTGACGCAAGCCGACATTGACTATTACCTATCGAAAGTCGCTGTACTCGATTGTATCATAGCTGTCAATGCAGAGAGTGCCCAAACTCAAGTCGAGCGTATCAATCAATGGCTCCTATCAGAGACTGAGGCTATTGACAAAAAGAAACATCATTACATCATGCTGATGGAAAACTGGATGTTTAAGCAATCCCAAGCTACAAAGAAACTCGTATACGGTACGCTCAAAATCCGTAAGCAGCAGGAGGAGATTGTAATAACAGATGAAGAGGTCGTTCTCAAAGATATACGTTTCGTACGCATCGTACCAGAGAAGAAAGCCATCGACAGAACTGCCCTACGTCAATATTTGACAAAAACGGGTGAGATTGTTGACGGAGTGGAAGTCATCACACGCCCCGATAAGTTTAGTTATGCCCTGTCGAAGGAGTTTGCACAATGAACTTAAGCAACTTGAGCAATAACGTCATCATGGAGGAGTATATAAAACGATTTACAACACCAGCGGGAGAAGCGATTGCGTCCTCGAAACAAGCCGCAGATCATTTTCGTGGATACTACACTCAAGCGGCCATCGATAAGGAACTATTCGTAGTGGCATTCTTGAACGGGCAGAATCAAATAATCGCTACGGAAATCTTGTTTACAGGGAGTATTGCATCTGCAGCGGTATACCCGCGAGAGGTTATAGTATCAATTCTGAAGCATAAAGCAGTGGCTATAATTATCAGCCATAATCATCCCTCAGGTACAATCAAAGCGTCTTCACAAGATAGGGCTATTACGGCTAAAATTAAGCATGCCGTTGAAACGATAGACGCCCGCTTATTGGACCATATTATTATCGGTGGCGGCGAGTACTTGAGTTTTACCGATTCGGGCTACCTTTAGCCAACCAACCTACAAATCCACTAAAAAACAAAAGGAATAATTTATGGAAACAGCAACGCTGAATAATCATGCTATGGTTGAAACGATTGAGGCTCATGCCATCGTCGTTAATCCCATGGACGCGGCACCTGCAATTTTTAAGGCAGGATTAAATCGCCGACGCGACAATCGAAAAACACTTATGGAATGGATACGGTCAGCTCTCGTAGAAGGGCGAGATTATGGCTCCATCATAATCAAAGGCGCTCAATCCAAACCGTCATTGTTCAAACCTGGCGCCGAGAAGATAGCTGGGATGCTAGGACTTATCCCACGATTCCCAAACTTACCACAGTATGAACAAGCCGTTTTGGACGGAACCGTTATTACGCAAATCATTCTACGTTGTGTTTTGGAGAACCAGTCGGGTAACATTATAGGCGAAGGGGTTGGCGCTCGAAACGTTGAGACTCAAGATAACGGCGACTTGAATAAGGCTCTTAAAATGGCTTCGAAGTCCGCCATGATAGATGCGATGCTTCGAACGGCTGGCATTTCAGAAGTGTTTACCCAAGATGTTGAAGATATGTCTGTTTCAGTCTCCGTTGAGACAACGTCACTTCAAGACGGCCGCAGCAAAACATCATACGCCTATGCAAATTCAGAACAATTCGCCAGCGAAAAGCAGGTTGACGCCGTTCGAGGTCTTCTTCGGAATCCAAAAGTAACGTCAGAAGAGAAGCAACGGATAAACGAATATTCCGCCTCGGGTCTTACAAAAGTGAAAGCGAAGGAGCTGCTCGACTATTTCTACGGACGCTCGGAATTCGTAAACGGTAGCTGGGTGAAGGGCAGTACAGGGGAGCTAGATCAACGCTGAATTAAATCACCCATTTAGAGTGTGGCCACTCACCTGAAGTACCTGGAAAACCCCTATACGCATAAATCACTTTTTGATAACGAATCTCAACAATTCGTGAGAAATGGCTAAAATCGATAAAGCCCGTGACATAACAAATATGTAAAGAGCAGGGGCATGAATCTCTGCTCAAAACATAAGGAAATATCCAAAATGAATGTGCATTAAAACCAAAGCAACCACTGACCGCTGGCTCACGATGATTCAGGGTCACCCCCTTTGAGGGAAATAGTAACAGGAAAGGAACTTTTAAATGAGTTCAGAACAAAATCTACAAGAATGGTTCACCCTGCTCGAAGCCGTTGAGTATACCCGGCTTAGCTCGACTTTACTGCGAATGGCGATTGCAGAGGGTAAGTTGAGAGCAACAAGAAGCAAAATGCCGTCGGGGAAGCTCATTCTCCATAAATCTTGGCTAGACCAGTTTCTAATGAATGGAGATAATCATGAGTGAGCAACTTCGGCTTCCCTTAGCGGGACATGTGAACGATGGTGCTTCGCCATTTGATAAAGATGATTATGTGCCGGTGGGCGTATTTACTCAATTCATGAGATGGACAGATTCCGAGGAAGATACAATGTCGTGTCTCTTAGGTGCTCGTCTAAGCCCTTTTGATGATAGTGATAAGCTATTCATTTTAGAAACGCATTGGAATCAAGTCTGGAATTCTAACATCTACCAGACGCTTGTTGAGATGGGCTTTTTTGAACGCCCCCATTGTGGACCCTATCTGGATGAAATTGTGGCTTGTCAACGGCTATACGAGCAGCTGAAACGCCTCATGGAATATCACAAAAAAGGTGATAGAAATGGCGTTGTAAGAACCTGCAATGAAATCAATGCCGGAAAGCAGTCAGGAATACAATCATGAATCGTCCTAAAACTTGGTTCACAACAAGTGAAGCTGCGGCGTATCTCGTTGTAAACGTTTCGGCATTCACATCCGTCATGAAACGAAATCAGGCTGTCCCTTCGAAGACCAGCAAGAATGGAGATTTGCGGTGGCATAAGGCACAACTCGATGCTTTTCGTATCTATAACACGTTAAAGCCAACAATGATGCAGAAGTTCAAGCTATTGATTTTAGATTGGATTTTCATTCATGCTTAGTTCTGTTTTTGACGGTCTCCTACGTAAACTTGCGAGTGGTGGGAGTGTAATGTTTCCACCCTTAGCGTTTATCATCGCGAATGTAACTTTTGTTATAAAAGGGATATTACTATGAAAACGTTTATTATTGAAAGTATGCATAACATTCTGGAGTTCCTGAGATTGATTTTCGAAATGTCAATTGCGTATTCCCTTGTCGTTACGTTGGTGTACAGCGCTATTGAAATCATGAGTCGGTTTCATTGATTATTATGACAAATGTGCATGTACTCGGTAATTTGAGTCCTTTTGTTGCCGCCTCGAGCGTAACCCCAAATACAAGGAGATTCTAAAAAGGCACTCAAAGCAAATGGAGAGTCAGTTAAACCAGAATATGGCTCTCCATTTTGCTTGGCTGGGCATTTACAGAATGATAGATGAAGGCTAAGACACTGTTTTTTAGATGCAATGGGGTAGGAGGTTGTCAATTTCACCCCAATTCCAAATATCCCCACTGAGGGTAACCATTAACCCAAGGGGGATTGATGGGACGTAATAAATTAGAAAATAGTGAGCGCAAGTTTTGTCCGTGCTGCGGTGGAATAACAGAGCGCTACTTATCGATTAAAGAAGTTGCACAAATCACATCTACATCAGAAGACACCTGGCGGAAGCGAATCAGGGAACGGTCAATAGAGTTTGTAAAAGTAGGAGGGTCAGTCAGAATCGCATACTCCACTATTAATGAAATTATTACCGTAATGCCCGCCATTAACACTCAAACCATTAACCAGTTCAGGAGCAACTAGCATGGCAAGTATAATAAAGTACGAATCTACACGAGGTAAGAAGGGATATAGGGCACAATGGACGGATTTTAATGGATCTAGGTTAAGTAAAGTATTTTATATGCCGCGAGCTCAAGTAAAACTCATTGTAGGGAGACTCGAATTAGAAGCAAATGAAATATCGAACGGTGTCCGAGCACGTCCTAATGAACTTAATCAGGTAATTTACGAGTTTTTGACCGTATCCAAAACAGAAGGTAAAGCTCTTGGCACCATTGCACGCTATGAAAAAGTATTCAAAGTGTTCAAGACCATCGTCGAAGGAACAACGCCATTAAGTTTGATCAACTCGATGGTCATTGAAGAATTCAAAACAAGACGAATGAAGACGGTAAAAGCTGTTTCTGTTAACACCGAGTTACGCCATTTGAAGGCTATGTTCTCGTGGGCAACGAAGATGGAGTATATTGTCAAATCGCCATTTACTGGCGTAAAAATGATTAGGACGCCGACTCAAATCGTAAGGTTCTTATCGAAAGTAGAGATAGAAAGGCTCTTTGCAATCATCGCTAAAAACAAGGACGTGCGTGCCTATAATTTAGTGACATTTTATTTGCAAACAGGAGCTCGCGCTACTGAAATTCTAGAAGAAGGTGGCTTTACCTGGGCGTCAATCAAAGAGAACCATATTGAAATTATTGGCAAAGGGAGGAAACGCCGTAATATTCCACTGAACAATACTTTGCGGCGTATTTTAGACTCGCAGAAAGGAGAACGCGTGCCATTTCCATATACGTATTCAATGGTTTCACAATCACTATCACGACGATTGTTCAGACAGGCAGGCTTTCCCGAAGTAAATATTCATACTTTGCGCAAGACAGCAGGTGCTAACCTTATTCAAGCAGGAATGGATATTTATCGAGTTTCGAAGTTCTTGGGGCACTCATCTGTTAAAGTAACGGAGCAACATTATGTTGACCTATTGCAATCAGATTACCAAGAAATGTCGACTCTCCTCGAGATGTCTTCTCCAAGTACTATGGAAGTATCTGAACCGATTGTAAGCAAATGGATTAAAGTGGCCTGATACAGCGAAGAAACCGTGTCCAAATCCTGTGCAATTTGTGCCAGATTACGGTACAATACTAGATGCTTGAGTTAACTCTCGAGCATCTGGCATTTTAGAACTTTAAAAACCCGAAGACGACTCACCGCAGAGACCCCTGCCCTGCACACCTTATATAGCCACATTCTTAAAAAAAGCAGCTTAGAAAGAGATTTAAATGCCCTAGGCAATCATGACAATTTCTATAATCATCAGTGTCACAAAAACTGTGTGCATTTCCTGTGCATTACCTTCTAAATAACACCACTGCAACGTGTTTCAAGAAAGCTGCTTTTGCAGGTTTAGTGTGTGGTTAAGTAATTGATATATAAGGAGTAAGAGTAGATTGATGTCTTGTTATTTTATTAGAGAACGTGACTCGCGTTATCACTTCGATTTCGAGTGTGCGCATTTTACCTCAAATTCCGTTGTGTTTTTAAACTATTTGAGGCCAATTTTGTTAGAAATTTATGACCTCTTCAAGTGCCATCGATGTGTTCTGTAAACAGTATTTTCAATCGAGTACAATTAGCTCACTTAGTCGTGGCTTGTATATATAGCTTCATTCTTCGAAAAGAAATTCATTAACCCCCCCCCACGAACTTTTTAGTCAAAGGTCTCAAAGTAAATTCCAATTATGCCGTCTAAAAACTGTGTGCATTTTGTGTGCAATCTAGATAGTAAAATATACCAATTCTGCACATTATTAATCCAATATTGCCAGATACGCCATAAAGCAAAAAACCCTCTAAGTCGTTGATACTTAGAGGGTTTTAGCGGTGGCCAGGGACAGAATTGAACTGCCGACACGGGGATTTTCAGTAGTGTGCAGACCCCTATACAGTAAGGCTTTGCGGGTTTTAGTTGCTAAAAAGTTGCTGGTCAACAATCCCCTTACGTTCAGTACCTGAAAAGAATCCTAGAATCGCCATGTCAATGTGAATTATGCCATTTTATTTATTCACGTTCTCCACTTTTACACCTGTTAAACTTTGATCAGTACCAAATTGAGGATGATAAAAACCAAAGGGAATCGTCGTTAAAACCATGGTATTCACTTTTTTTGCCATTGGAGTGTAGTCTTGGGCTGCAGTTTTTACTGCTGTCTCTGCTAATTGTAATAAAAGACCTGCTGCACCCCCGACATTATTGCCACCTCCTGTTGTATCAACAGTGAGCTCGCCATTGTAACTCCAAAGTACCTCCCCAGTGTCGGTTGAAATTAAATCGAACGCTATATGCACTTTGACATTACCACCAACAACATAATAGGAGGTATTCCATTGAATAATTCTTGTGAATAAAACCGCATCAGCTCCGAAATATTCTTTGAATTTTGAGGCATCTAAATCAACGATCAATTCTGTATCATAGATACCTTCTTGTTTAAGTACTTCATTGACAATTTCAATCGGGAAAACATAATAACCTGCTAGAGAAAGTGGTTCAGCAATAGTGGTGCTGTAATATTCCTTTGCATCTGGCGAAGTTGATTGATTGATGGGGGGGAGAACCAAAATCGATAAGGGTTTTTCTTTATACATTTTTGGGAATGCTTCACCTTTTGTGATAGTTGTTGCACACCCAATAAACATTGTCAGTGATAAAATTATAATGACATTTTTAACCATCGTTTTCTTCTCCCTCTTTCAGGTTTTGAAGCAAATCATCAATAAATTTTGTAGACTCTGGATATGTTGATTTTTCCTTATTAAGATATATCATCGCTTGGTCGTATTGTGCTTGTAGTAAAAAAATGTACCCAAGTTCTGCATTTATACCTGGTGGGACCCGCAGACCCCTTTCATTTGATTTCTTAATAATTTCTTGTAGTTCTATTTTATGTTTATCTAACGTTTCGGGTGTTGCATCTTTTTTAACCTTATACAAGCTGTTGGAGTAGTCACCCCAATAATACATAGGCTGTGGCGTACACCCCACAATTAAGAAAATAAAGAGTAAAATAATTGTTGTGTTTTTCATGGTATTAGAATCTCCATTGTTCCTTGGTCCTCTAGAAATATTATACGATCAACAATTAAATTGCTGTTCCTAAATATCTTTAATGTGTGTTTCCCAGGATTTAATTGATAAAGCGGATCTTTTGCTGTGGATAAACTGAAAGCATCATTTTCATCAATAATTACCGAAACACCTTCAATATTGCCTGAGAATTGCAAATAGCTTTTTTCAGCAATTTGGACTGTACCAGAATTATATGCACAGCCAACAAGCAGTAAAAACATTATGGAAACGATTGTCGTTCTCATTATGAGTGCTCCCCTTAATTGTTAGATATTTCTTCGACATAATAATCTTTGTAATCAGATATATCTAATTCATTCCCAACACTTTTAGCAAAACATATTTCGTCATTTATGTTCGTTCCAGAAGTTTGAATGACACTAACTTTACCGATTAATTTTCCAGGCAATTCGATTTTCATACCGGTTTGTGGGTTTGTTACAATATCTCCTTTTTTGAAAATATTGAAAGTATCCCCAATATTTATTCCTTGAGTGCTACCACCTGCAATTATGATAACTTCATCTTCAATATTTAAGATGTAAGATCTCCAAGGTTTTTCAGTTAAGTTTTCTATAATGCTATTGACTAAACTTGAAATTGCTGCAGAAATCACTTTATCATTCAGTGATGAATCATATCCAGCCTGTGAGCCGGCCCCTAATACTGTTCCAGCTTCGGAAAAGGCCTCACCCGATCCTTCTTCAGAGTATATTACTTGACCTGTTGCAACATCGACTAAACGGATATTCACCTTTGCAAAGGCAGTTTGTTTTTTAGTTCGGGAGAATACACCAACTTCACCTGTAGTATTTCTTCCAAATTCAGATATGGAGCCAAGGATTAAATAGTCAGCCGCAATATTTAAATTACCCAAATTATTCATTTCTAATTCGCTATTAATTAGATCCATATCTTCCCGCTCAAGCATTATGAATTTTTCTGAGGCAGCCAACCGAGCTGACAGAATATCCATTGCTTGCCGTCCAATACCCTGTTCGCTTGATTTGTCAAAAAATCCTTTACCATAGTTGGTTTCATTAGTGAACCTACCTATAGCGACTGTCCTTTTAATGAAATGCTTTGGTTGGCTTTCAATTGTTTTACTTACGACTGGCTTATTTGGTGCGACAGGAATAATCGTTGGTTTGGTAACTGCAACACAACCAGAAATAAGTAGATATGACAATCCAATTGAAAAAAATATTACTATTCTTTTCATCCCCATTCTCCTTTTCTTTTTAAAAAGACTATCAAATTTCAAAAGGCTTTAAGCCCCAGGTTTTACTGCATAAATGCAGGTCACTCTTACTGTTCAAAAGTGAATCAAAAAAAGGCAGTAATTGAAATATCTATCCCATTTCTTTTTGGGAAATTTTCACCACCTAGAGGAATCATATATCCCCCCGCAATGTGAGCAGTGTAATCAGGTGTCTGCAGTTTGTACCCCAACATCGGTGTAAGTCTAGTAAATTTTGACTCTGAGTCAGCAATACTCTCACCATCGACCTCAGACTCACCAGCGACAAACATATCAAAATGCAAACCAAGAGAGAGTTGTGGAGATGCTGCCATGGAGGCTCTACCGCCAATCATGATAATGTTTCCTGATTTTTCGTCCCAGGAATATCCATCTGATGAGAACGACGCTTCTTGATTTATTGTATAGTTCCCATAACCAGAAACTAGAATATTTGATGCAGCCAGAAAATCAATATTTAAACCACCATCTATTGCTGTATGCCCTGATCCAGTTGATGAAAAATTATTTGGACCAACATCTTCTGGTGAGGAGCCCGTAGCTAATTGATACCCAAACGCCCCCTGAATACTCATCTTTTGATCTTTGAGAAATTGGTACCAAGCAGAAATTGTGATATCACCAAGTCCTGTTTCGCCAGATTCATTTTCGAAGAATGATTCATAACCAGATGCGGGGTTGTAATCAATTTTTTGATCAAGTATAAAAGGGGCAGCTATTCCAAACGACAGAACATTGGTAAGTGCATATTCCCCTCGAACCTGTATTGCTGAGTATGAAACCTCTGGATCTGCATACCCATCAAAAACATCATTGTAGGTCATCTCCTTACCATCACCATCATACATTGAATTTGCACCGACACTAACATAGGATGCCGAGATGTCAAATTTTCCTAGCTCGGGTGTGAAAGTAAAGCCAAGTAATGGACCCCTTATAAGCTCATCAAGGGATTGTGAGTTACAGAATGAGACGAATAATAAGATTAATGCCACGCTTTGTAGAAAAATGGTTGGACGTGTTCTTTTCACGATGTTACCCCCTCTTTGTGTAGTACTAACGCTGACCGGAAATATTGGAAAAATATCATAGCAGTGTTGATAAAGATATTCAAGTTGAATAAATTAAAAACCAATTTAGACGTATTCATAGTTCATCACAACGCCTTATTTCTACGTCATCGAAGAAAACCATTCAAAAAAAATACAGTAAACACTTTCCGAGCATCAAGAATATTTAGCTGACACCTATTGGTGCTATTCAGTCATCTCCCCAATAGGCACATTAACCAAGTTCTCGAAATTTGGCCTTCAGAACCTACTGATCAAGGATGATACTTGGATTCTTCATTTCTATAAATGGTTATCTTATATATAAATAAGTGCTAGAAAATGTGTAATGACTGGCTAGAAAAGATATGAAAAGCTGTCAAGAATGTCCCGCACCACATGGTTTGCTTGGCACTAACATATGTAAAGCTAACAGAAAAGAATTCTTTAAGGGAGTAGAGCCCCGAAGGGCTCATTTCTCCATAGCATCCATTGCTTCAACTGCCTTTTCAATATCTGGGTTAATCACAGCACTGTAGACGGAAGTCGTTTGGATGCTGCTGTGTCCCAATTGTTGCTGGACAAGCCTAAGGTTGTAGCCAGATGCCTTGTATAGCTCAGTTGCATAGGTATGTCGAAGACAATGAATCGAGTACCGCTTATTTAGTCCAGCCTTCCTAGCGCTGTTCTTAAAAATCTTCTGGAGCCCAGAAACATGTATCTGCTCAGCGCGGGCTGAATAGAAGAGATAGGGACTGTCTGAATCCCTGTAATCCAAATACTCCTGGATGATATTTTTAAGCCTGGTACTGAAAGCAACAACTCTGGTTTTACCGCCCTTGCCTTTTTTTACCACCAGACTATTCTGCCCACGCCCGAGTTGAATATCGGCTACCAATAAGTTGGACAACTCGGACACACGAAGCCCTGTACCCAGAGCAACTTCGATGATGGTATAATCCCTGACAGCTATTTGCCGACCTTTAGATTTTGCTCTAAGCATGGCTGCTTCAATGGTTTTTCTCAAAGCCTGGACCTGATCCGCATGCAGATACTTATCAGGCGTAATTACCCAGGGACTCATTGGTCATGGCTCCAGGAATTAAAAACAGAGTTGAGCTCAAACAGAAACCCAAGGGCATCGTTGCTCTTGAAGGTCGTGGTGTTAAAGCTAGGCTCAGTTTGTGCAATAGCATGTGCCAGGTTGGCATCTTCTGTGTTGTCAAAACCGATGGTGATAGAATTACTTGGCGCATGGATATCAATAGAGTTTATGCCATTGATACCAAGCTCAAACAGATTTCCCATCTTCAAACCGGGTGACTTCCCAGCTCATGGCGCCAACATCCTTGTGGTGGTGTACGCCTGTTGAACCCACGCCGTACGGAGGCGGGCTGGTCCACTCCGCCTTTACAATACCATCACGCCAATAAATATCTTCCGTAATGAGTAGCCAAAAAGCCCGAATTTTTTTTGTGTTTCTTTAAAGCGTTTTACTGTCGCTTTTTTGGATAATTCAATATTTTTACCCTGATGATTCTGTTCGTGAGAATGGAGAGAATGGCACTTGTTGCAGGTGGCAGCCATATCCAACTGCATCTCTCTGGCAATGGTGGGATGATCATCTTTACTGGGTTGTTTGACATGACACTGAAGACAGGTCGATTTATCAACGCTTCCGTCTTTTTGAATCTGTTTGTGGGGGTTCATCTTTTGATAATTGGACTTACTGTGGCAATTAAAACAAAAATCGATCTCACGTTTATAGGGACCTCCCCTGAGAAATGTCCGGTTGGAGCGATCAACTTTACAGGCGACTTGATGACAGGTCAGGCACCCCAGGCTCCCATCTGATCCCCGTTTGAATTCAGCAGGAATAGCAATCTTGTCCGATTTCGGATTAAGATTTTCCAGGGGGTGGATCAAAGCATTTATTGAAGCTGCTGAATGACACGTGGTGCATACTTCTTTTTTTAGGTTGGAAGCAGTAGCCCCGGTTGAAACTGTATGGCAAAAGGAACAATCCTTACTGCCGTGGGGATTTTGAGCACCCGGCATGGTGAGCTGTCCAAAAATTACGCTCATGAGCAAAAGGGAGCCGAATAAAATTCGGCCCCCTCTATTAAAACGATATGAATATGTTTTATTCAAATTGGTTGAATGAATATACACTATTCCATGGGTAAGTCAGCAGTCAAAGCAACCCATTCGTGGGCTTCAAGTGCTGAGTAGATCATTGAATTTGCACCATTCTTCAAACTGGTAGCATCATAACCAACAGCTGTCAACCAGGCTGTCATCATGGATGATGTCTGACCGGTCCAACAATAGGTAACGATTGTCTGTGAAGGATCAAGCATGTCAAGACCATCATTGGCAATTGTCAGTGTTCCAGGAGTAACCTGATAGGCACCTGCAATATGACCATAATGGTCGTAGTCTGTCAATCCCCAGTAGTTAATGATCTGATAGTTTTCAGGTGTTGCCAGGATTGTTGCAGAGGGTGTTCCCTTAAAACCAGCAAGAATGGCATCAACACGTTCTGCAAGAATGGCAGCGCCATCTGTGAGATCAGTGTCAATCACTGGATCATCCATACCTGAAAGCAGGGCAGGTGCAGCAGCAGTTGACCAGTTGGCATTACCTACAGCAATACTGGCAACATTGCCTGACCAGCTATCAAACTGCATGGCCCAGCTGCTCATACCGAACAGAAGTGATTTTGCATCTGTGTAACCACTCAAACGAAGAGCAACCACGGCATGTGCAGCAGATTGACCGCTATAGCATGCCACTACCACTGGTAGATCTGATGTATTTTGACTCTCAACAGTAGTCAGAACATCGGCAAAAACAGGGCAATTAACAGCTGTAGGAATATGTCCTTCAGCATATTTTTCTGCAGTACGGATATCCAATACAAAATAGTTGGCTTCGTTTCCAGTAAGTGCGGAAGCGGCCATGGTCCACCCGCTTACCACCACATCTGCATCGTATGAATTATCGACCATATATGTGGTCAATGTTTCAAATGCCGTGGCTGTTTCTTCATCATCAGTGTCCTCACAACTTACCATAAGTCCTAGTGACAACACCAATACCAATACTAGTCTCCAATCAAGTTTCATCTTACCTCCTCGTGGCTTTGTTAACTTGTTTTCATTTGACTATTTACTAATGACAGGCAGAACAATAATTACCATTTGACTTGCGGCCCAGACTCGTAAGAATATTGGCCGGGATCTCATCGCTCAAATCATCATTGGTAATATCATTCTCCATATTTTCATCTATTAAATAAAGTGCATCGTTTACTGCGGTATATGCACCCACAGTGCCGTGCATGTGACAATTCGAATAGCAATCGTCTGTTGTATAATCTTGTGTCGAGCTATTGGCCCAGTTCGTATCCACCAAGGTTCTTTCAGTCCAACGCTGGATATTATGTGGGCTGGCATATTTCCAGGTTTCCATATTCTTGACCAATGACAGGTCCACCTGATCCCAGGAGCTGATATTCCAGTTCTTATAGGCATCTGGAGAGACGGGTACGTGTCTCACAGTGATCCAGGCTTCAGCTGCGTGGTGATGGTTGGCTTCACCATAATAGGGATTGCGTCCAATTTTGAATTGTGGGTAAACGCGATATTCCCCTGAATTGTCAGCTTCATATTCTTCTGTCCAGGAACCAGCATGACAGGTATTACAATTATTATACTGTTGGGAATGGCATACAAAACAGGCCAGGTCCGGTCCATCTGATGCATCAGCGTTGGGCCAATGTGTTCTATGATAGGCGTTGTCATCTGCATCAACCGTATGACAATCCACACACTCTGGTAGACCTGATACTTGATAGCGAGATGTATACTGGGCATCTGTGGCACCATCACCATGCATATCCTCTGTATGACAGTCCAGACAGGTATAACCGAAGTCATTGTGTACATCAGGAACATTGCCGGGCACGCGTTCCTGGTTGGCATTCCAGTCATCACCTACACGGGAACCATGACAGGCTGTACACACATTCTCCTCACTTGGAGTAGCAATGAATTTGTGGCTATAGCCTACCCGTTGTTCAAGAAAACCACCACCAGCTGCATGGGGACGACTAATGTGGCATTGACCACATGTCGTATGACAACTATTACAATCCTTGGCAAACCCATCCTGGATCTCAGAAGGACAAGACTCAAAGTCTTCGTATCCATTCCTCAGGGCAACATGGGCTTTCTCACCCCATAGGTTACTGTGTATACTGGTCTCATTGCGAGCCACTATACCAGCGTGACAGCTTCCACCGCTACAACCACCTTCACCGATGGCAGAGGGGTCTCTCAGCATGCCTACATGAGCAGCCCGAAAAGCTGAGGTGTCATCTGCTGCATCAACTTGTGAGTTTCCACCGTGACATCCGACACAGCCAATGACAGCGTGTGTGGGATCAATATCCATGAAGGAGTTCACACCACGTGTGGCATTTATTCTGATCAAAACTTTATCCGTGAGAACCAACGGTTCCGCTCCGCCACCTCAGCCAGGCGCCGCGTGACCTTCATCAGGCGGGTCAAGGTTTAGTGCATCGATAACACCAGCCAGGGCATTTCGGTTCGTATGACAGCCTTCGCAGGTATAGTCTGTCAGGTCGCCGTCATCCACAGGGTTGATGGCATCACAACTTAAAAATGAAAAACTCCACACAAGCAGTGTAGCAATCCATAATTTTTGTATTAATCGCATTTGAATTTCACCGATAATATTTTTTTTAGATTTTCAACATTGAGGACCTGTTGGTAAACCACACAGGTTCTACAATTTTCTCCGTTGGTTCGACAAGGTGTATTATCAAAATCCCAGCAGGGTCTACAACTTCTATCTCCAGCAGGACAAGTTTTAAAATCTTCCAGGCAACAGGGCTTCATCTCGTGACAAGGCAGCATTGAAAGAATGTAGCGAATGCCTGCAAAATTCAATTTGTTCTCATGAATCTGCTTTTGGATACAAACTATCCATTCTATATCAGAATCAGTATAACGTCTGTGACCGGAATCTAATTTGTGGGGAACGATTAAGCCCTCACGTTCATACAACCGAAGGCTTTCCACAGAAAGGTTCAGCTGTTGAGCAACTTCTCGTGGTGTATGAAACACTTCACTCTGGGAAGTTTGGGCTGCAGGCTCGCTATTTGGAATTATGCTCATTAAATATTTCTGTATTCTCAAATACGGTATTTACAAATGGTGTGCCAAAAGGATTACCTAACTGCTAATGACTCTCATTTAAGTCGATTATGTGGAAGGGTACTTAATAAAAATCCCCTGAATTTAATAATAGCGCTAAACATCAGCTGATTTTGTTCATTATTTTGCATGTAATACAGTTGTTTCATGATTTCCCTCCGGTTTTCGAGAAGACATTCTCGCAACTGAGAGTGTTTAAAATGGCAATAATTATATTTTGTTTTAGCAATGGAATCATTTGATTGAATTTAATTTCAGAGAATATTGGAACAGTGGATTACTTAAATCAAATACAGCCTGTTCAAATCACAGACGCCTTTTTTGAGCGAGAACCTCTTCATGTAGCACAATCACTTCTGGGGAAGATCATTGCAGTGAAACACGACAACCTGTGGTTGATGGCCAGAATCATTGAAACTGAAGCATATTATCGCCAGGAAAAAGCAAGTCATTCCTCCCTGGGTTACACTGCAAAGCGTAAGGCCCTCTTCATGTCCCCCGGGACTATATATATGTATTATGCTAGAGGAGGGGATTCGCTCAATTTTTCCTGTTTGGGTGATGGCAACGCTGTTCTCATCAAATCTGGGTATCCTGTAGTTAAGGATGCAGAGGGTTTGGCATCAATCATAGCCATGCAGAAAAACAATCCCAACCGTGATGGCAGCAGACGTCCTGTAGGAGGGCTGTGCGCAGGTCAAACTTTGCTATGCAAATCACTGAACCTTTTAGTAGCAGATTGGGATGCACAGCAGTTGACACCACATCATCTTGAACTCTGGGATGATGCTTACGC
>ERZ890510.713-NODE-713-length-24987-cov-7.183660_pt1 | contig 24987 bp, 34 predicted proteins | sample MGYA00521265_ERZ890510 | MGnify/ENA primary metagenome ERZ890510 (study PRJEB32303, sample SAMEA104408624) | aquatic metagenome | biome: Brackish water; feature: Chemocline; material: water | place: Baltic Sea | collected 2014-10-26T21:54:00 | depth 110 m ... | reverse complement strand
AAATGGTAAGCGCGGTTAAAGGACCGCGCCGTCGTGGTCTATAACTGTTTGGACTTGCCAGGTGCTGACTTTGGAGTATGGGTAATCTGGGTACTTGGGCGAGGGTCCTGTCGTGGCTGTCCATAAAGTACCCAACTTACCTATAGAAACAAAAATGGCCAGACTGAGCAAATTGCCCAGCCTGGCCAGGGTGACTATTCTAGTCGAGAGTGCACACTTTCGTATACCTCTTGAATATGTTTCTGTCTGACGTTCAAGAATCGGCAAGCATCAACCGTTTCAAGCCAGACGATAATCGGGTCGGTGTCCTTGCCCGCAAGCCTACCCCTGACAATCTCGATAATCTGCTTAAGCTTGTCATTAGAAATCATAACGTGTTCCTTTGTGGTGAGAAGTAGAAACCAGGGCGAGACATCTCGCCCTGGTCAGCGTGGCAAACTTAGAGTTCCAGATTGAGACGCTGAATATCGCTTTCCAGGGCGATGACCAAGAAATCAACCAAGAAATCAACCGGGTTATCGTCCCGGTTAAAAACCCAGGCCGATTCGATAAAATCGAGCAGGTCACTCTCTTCGATGGTAAAACCGTCCTCGTGATGAATTTCTGCCATCTTGAAAGCGGCTTCCTGAAGGATGGCCATCTCTTTTGCGTAATCAGACATAGTAAAATTCCTGTGGTGAAAGTAGAAACCAGGGCGAGACATCTCGCCCTGGCGAGTGGAAACGGTGTCAACCAGCCAAAAGAGAATCTAGGCGAACCCTCCAGAATTCAAGAGACTCCTCCCAGTAGTCAACGTTGAGGAAGCTGTGTTCGTCAGAGTGAGCACGGGCCAAACACCGTTCCGCCTGATGGAACCCCCCGGCGTAGTCTGCAACAGCATCCCAGCCAGACATCTCAGCACAAACTGCACCAAAACAATCGTTCAAGTCTCTCATCGTAATTCTCCCGCGTGGTGAATCCCGGAATTCGCCGGGCCGTTTTGAGGTGACTAAAAAAAGCCCCTCTACCATACACGGGGATGAATCCCCGATAATTTGACGTAAGTTCGTTGTGGACAACGGGTTACGTCATTTTGAAGGTTTAACCGCATAACGAGGAAACCGGCAAGAATCCTAAAAATTGCGAAAGTTCTCAATTGTGAGAATAAATTCCCGGAAATGAGAACGGTAGCCGCCGTCACCATGTGGCAGGATAGGTGGTTTCGGTAGGCTGCCGGGGTTTTAAGCTCTGGGAAGGCCTGGAAAAGTGGGTGCTTTGGGGCTTGGGGGGTCCAGGAGCGATAGCCAAAACCACACATCAACCTGGACAAACTACTCGCACCATGCTCTACCCTATAAGAGAAAATTACCACTGATGGTTCAAACTTAAGGTGGACAAATTGCTTGCAGCAAAAAAGTCAGGTATCTTTAGACCCATAAGTGATCCTGAAGTGCCCCCGCCTGCCGCTTTTTTTGATGCCCATCCTCTGCCGAGCCTTAGTGACACAGTAGCATGAAACCTTCAAATGTCCCGCAATTTTGGCATCCGACATAGTCGCCGCATTCTCCGCGATGAACTCGCGGGCTTTATCGTCCAAAGACGAGGGTCTACCTCCTGGCACGTGGGGCTCCTTCGTCGCCCAGGGCGACCTCTATCACGTTAAAAATATTTTCCGTGGAATATTTAACCCACCATCCAGCAAATGTGACTGGCAAATAAAGGGAAAAGCACCTCTTCATTTTAACAATCAGGGAACTCGCGAATACGATCTCTACCCGCATGTCTTCACCGGGCACACTAACAAGGCCCGACATTCGATCTATATCTAACTCTGTCAGCTCGCCAATTATACTGTCCATACACCCCTTTCCCTTTTACTAGTTGTCTTCACCACCTGCCGGAGCTACGATAGCCCAAAACGGATCAATCTCCTTGCGGATTCGCCCATAAAGTGTGTCATAGTTTACTCGGCAAATCGGATCATCAACCCACTCGGCAACCGTTTTCCATTCGCCGAAAGCGAGTATGCGGCGATTGTCAAGTCTATTATTCGCGTTTTCTTTTGGAGTAAAAGGCCGGAGATTCTTACGCGTGTTGTTCAGCCGGTTATTGTCACGGTGGTCCACAAGAACTTCCGGATCATATACATTAGCCACCAACCTATGCATTCTCAGATCATGCCCATTAGCCTTAGTGATAGCGTACCCGTCCCGATAGCTCCACTTATATTTAGACACAATCGGAAAATCCTGGTCGTCCACCAGAGCGTATTTTCTCGCCCCTGCCATCCCGTTCAACGCCACTTGCACTGCCATACTTTCCTCTTTTATATGCTTGTACACTTATTTTGCCACCCATAAACCATTCAGGCGGCGTATAATCTATTGTACTCGCGGCGAGCCTCGTTTCGCCCAATAATCCGGTCAAATGGAGAAAAATTATGAAAGTGACTGCGTCAGCTAAGGTAAAGGCGGAAGTTGAGGAAGAGCTTAAGGTTCCCGATCCCGACCCAGAGAAAGCCAAGGCCCTGCTTTCTGAGGGTGACGAGCAAAGCGAGGAACCCTCACTTGACGATTAGCGATAGTGGCTTAATGATAGTGGAAAAGGTGGCGGATAGAGTATGTGCCAAATATTCGTTTGGATTCTACGAATCTGAAGATATACGGCAAGAAGCCGTTATGCTAGGATTAGAAGCGTGGCCTCGCTGGGACGAGGTTCGCCCCTGGGAGAACTTTGTAGCCGTTCATATTACAAACAGGCTCCGCTCACTCCGCAGGGACAAATACTTCCGCTACGGGCTCGTGGACTGCCCTGGGCCTAGGAAGAAGAGTAATGAGGCTAAGCGTAATCTCCAGGATCCCGGCGAGATATATGAGGACACCCACTTTTATGAGGAAAATGAATTGGAGAAACTATGTACCTCAGAAGCCGTAGATGAAATTATGTCAAGGTTGCCGCCACACCTAAAGAATGATTATCAGAGGATGGCCAATGGGGTCACCCTGTCTAAAACACGCAAAGATAATGTAATCGCCGAAGTTAAGGCTATATTGGGAGAAGATTGGTGAGTAAAGTAACCGGCAGATTAAGCGTAGAAGATATGGCCAAAATAGAGGAGTGGGCTGATAGCCTGAGTGCTGGCCAGATAGCTGCTAAGCTAAATAGGACCACCGCCCCGATAACGCGGCACTTGGAAAAGATAGGCAAGGGGATTAATAAGGTCGCCAATTTTGAGACGCAGGCGGAATATGACCTTTCCTCTCGCCCCTACTGGAAACAGATAAAAAAGCAGTTTGATAATGAGGAGCTGGAGCTTTTTTTGTATCACTGGAAAACAATTGTTGCCCAATTCCAAAAAGACGTCATGCCGACTGAAGAGATGCAGATTGTCGACATGGTGAAGTTAGACGTTCTAATGAATAGGGCGTTAAACATACAAAAAGACAATATGGATAGAATCGTTGTATTTGAGGGGATGTTAAACGAGGAAGCGAGAAAAGCCCCGGATGATAGGGATCGCGAATATATGTATGATATAGATCGCCAAATTGCGGTCTTGAAAGCTGCTCACGAAACTCTTTGCCGTGAATATAAAGACTTGCAGGAAAAGAAGTTGAAGATGTTTAAGGACATGAAAGCGACTAGAGAGCAGCGAATTGAGAAGCTGGAAAGTAACAAGGAAACGTTTGCTGGGCTAATTCGGAAAATCTTGAGAAACCCGGAGTGGGTCGCGGCCACCAACAAGGAAATGGAAATGATGAGAGTCGCCGCCGAACAAGAGAAAAAGAGGTTGGGGGACTATCACGTATACGCGGATGGCGAGATAGATCAAGTATTTTTGAATCATGAAACTTTGATCGTGGAAGGGGGACAGAATGACCCCAATGTGTCGCCCCCACCACCAGAGTCAACCTAGTTATTTTGACTATTTTTAGAAACTTTCCACTTTTTTACCGTTTTGTGACTCCCTTACTTGACTATAATGTCTTCAAAGGAGCGGCCCTCTAAGGGGGGGACTAGGGGGGGTTCGGACATCCAGGACTTTGAAATGCGGGTGCAAGTAAAAGGGAAGTGCAGTAGGGAATGCGGGTAGGGGTTTATCCCCGGCGAGCATCCGGTAGAGTAAAGGAAGTAATCGTTTGGAACAATGGGAAGGTCTACCTACACACTGGCTCTTCCCTTTTATAAGTAAAAAGTCTTCCTGGTTTGTGGAATCTTGGACGATTTTTGGATTGGTGGTGGTATAATGGCTAACGACCAAGTTCAGGCGGTTGCCGAGGTTGATTCTGATTTATAAATTCCGCTGCCGACGGCAACTCGGCTGCAACGCTTTGTTAGGCATTTTAAGGAAAGCTATGAATAATGAAAACACACCCTGTGTCACGATGCCAGAAGGGCAATGGGATTCAATTGCTGCTGTTGCTGACTGGCTTGGGTTCAAATTCCCATTCATCGACGACGTCCCCGGATCGATGAACGTTAAGCTGATCAGCGACTTCGCTAGAGCTATTAAGCACGGTGATGAGGGAGTTATGGTCGACGATTTCGAGGACAGATGGCCCAATATCAAGTGAGTCCATGTATCTTTGGGCGGTGTCGCGTGATGCGAAGGCTAACGGGTATTTATGTGGGAAATGTGAGTTCGGTAGTCATGTTGATTCTTGGTTCGTTAGGCAGTTTAGTAAAGTTGACCCCTCGGATTCATCGTGAGTCTCTGGGTCAATCCCCGTCATCAAGCATCGTGCTTGTATTCACTTGAAATCCTTCGCGTGTGAACCCCGCAAGTGATCTTGACGGCAACGGGGTTCGTCAGAAATTTGATCATAGGAGATCTCCTTTCTAGCGATTGTTACCCCCTTTCGGAGTTCGCTGAGCTTTACTTTACTGCCTAACGACCAAGGTCAGCCGGTTGCCGAGGTTGACTGATTTTCTGATTCCGCATCCGACGGCAACTCGGTTGCAACGCTTTGTTAGTTGTAGACTATGAATGAGTCAGAGAGAACTTCTCTTATCTCGGATATAGCAAAATACACCGGGGCTAACATTCCCGAGTGGATCAAAACAAACGATATTGACTGGCTATATTCTGTTCGAAATCTGGTGTCTGCCGGATTTTTAACATTTCATGGGGATAATATGAAGATATCCGCCTATAAAGATGATATTCTTGATAGAGATATGGGCCACGATTTTTTGGTAGTATTCGGAAAGAGGCTGTATTGAAGGCTTTGGGGACGGACTACCGACACCCCCTTTCCCTTTTTACCAGCCCGAGCATTGACCGGCAAACTTGGTGAATTGGCGTATAATCTATTATGACCCCAAATTAACGTTCATCAGGTGATGATAAATGATTTTATCACAGATTATTGAGGCTACACATGCATCGGGTAATCATGACATACTCACTATGTCGGTGGCTATTGTCACTGCCGCTATTGTTGTTGTTAGGGAAATTTTCTCACTCGTCAATAAATATGGAAAAGGAGATGAGCCCACCATCTCAGAGTTGCACAGAAGAGTCAAACAGCTTGAAAATGGACGCCAAACGGATCAAAACAATATTGCAGCGGCGAGAACAGATATCGCGGTTGTCATAGCCCTTCTAAAGAAGGGGGAGTAATGAGGTTGTTAATTATTGAAGATAGTAGTACAATGACCGAGGTTATAAAGAATCGGTTATTGTCATTGGGTATTGATGATGTAGATACCCTGCGAGACCTACCAAAAGACGGTGATGAGGAGTACGAATGTATCCTTTGTGACCTGGGACTTCTAACGTCTTCCGGAATAGATACAATAATTAGGCTCAGGAAAATATATAGGTATACGCCTATTGTAGTGCTTACCCAGGTGGAAGACCCCGAAATACACGCCGGAGTAATACTCGCCGGGGCATCCAGTGTATATCTGAAGGGGTGTAGAGCTAAGGATATACTCACAGCTATAAAAACCGCCGTGTTGGTAGAAAAGAAGATTCTTAACAGGGCGTGTACATTAATACGAAAAGCAGATAAGAGTCTATCGGAAATATATTCAGAGGATTAAAATGAACAAGGGAACGGTGCTGATTACGGGGGTTACTGGACAGTTGGGGAGTTACCTAGCGGACTACTATCTGGGAAAAGGAATGAAGGTCACGGGATTCTCCCGAAGGACGGCCACACATAGTACAGACCGTGTTGACCATTTGATGGCTGACCCAGCCTTCACTTACCTGGAAGGAGATATAACAGATCCCACCTTCCTTGTCAAGCTCTTTTTGGACCTTCAGCCGGAATTCTGTATAAACACGGCGGCTCAAAGTCACGTCCACGCGTCATTTTCTTGCCCTGGTAGTGCTCTGGATATAACGGCTAAGGGGGCTATGAATGTGGTAGACGCCCTGATTGCCGTCTCGCCGGACACCCGGTGTGTTCATCTGTCCACAAGCGAAATGTTTGGCGACCAGTATGATCACAGGTTAGAACTCCTGCTAACGCCTGACAATATTGGCCTAGGTGAATCTGCCCAAGTCACCGCTGGTAAAGATTATAAGTATCAAGACGAAAGAACCCGGTTCAATCCCCAATCCCCTTACGCCGTAGCAAAACTCGCCGCCCACCATTATAACCGGCTAATGAGGGAAACCCACAACATACACCTTTCTTCTTTAATAGCCTTTAATTATGAGAGTCCTCGTCGTGGCCAAAACTTTGTGACACAGAAGATAGTCCGCTGGTTCCAGCGGTATAAGAAATGGAGTATAGAGAATAAGATATATCCACCGGAGATGTTATCAGACGTCCTATCTGAGACGAGAGAGAGTGGTGACATTGTTTGGGGTCCGGCAAACGAAGACGATTATTTAAAAGAGAGTGGTGGATATGGTTATCGAGTTTTTCCTAAGCTCCGCCTAGGTAACATTTCGAGTTTTCGCGACTGGTCCCATGCGTCTGATATTGTCGACGCAGTCGACCTTATGCTGCGGGCTGATAAGCCCGACGACTACGTGGTTGGTTCGGGTGAGACACGCACAGTCCGCGAGTTTCTCGCTGTTGTATGCAAAGAAATACTGAATGATGACGATTTTATGAAATATGTGGTAATTGACCCCGAGTTTTTCCGCCCTGCTGAGGTAGAATATCTTAGGGCGGATGCAAGTAAGATAAAGAGTAAGCTTGGGTGGGAGCCCAAAATCAATTTTAACCAATTAGTAAAGGATATGTGCTGTGACCGATAAACTGAAAGATGTCGTAAGGGATGGCGGGAAAGTCTCGCTGGTCCCAGAAAAGGTTGTCGAAGACCAGGCCTTCTCGAAAGAGAATCTCAAACTGGGCGATGTGGTCGGCGATTTCAAAGTTACGGTCTGTGAAGAGCGTGGACCAAACAAGCGTCACGTCTGGATGGAGCGAATTTGATTTACCTTCTGGTGACCCTAATTTTGGGTATGTCCTTCCTCTTTTACCAGGTCACCCTTTTAGGTAAAGAGAGAAAACTGCTGTTGGGCGAGGTTGCGAGCCTAACAGACGATAATTCTAAAATTCTCTCTCAGAAGAAATCAAGCGAAGTAAGGCTAGGTCAGATCGGGGAGCATTTCGCCCCGTTTCTCACGGAATTTCCATACAACCCTAAAGATGTAAGATTCTTAGGTTCGCCTATCGATCTGATAGCCTTCGACTTCGATTCTAACAAGTTGGTATTTATAGAGTTTAAAACCGGGAACTCTAAACAGTCTGCCAGACAGCGGTCTGTCAGACGAATGGTCGAATCCGGGAATGTGTTCTACGAAATAATTCGTGTAAATAAGGGAGTAAGTAGCAAGATGAGTGGAATGAGATTGACTGAGGAATCTCGGTCACAGACCGAGGAAGTCGTCGAAGCCGTGGTTGAGCCTGTAAGCCCCGAAGAGCCCGAAAAGGTAGAACCAGTCGCGGAAGAACCCGAAGAGGCTGTAGAGGTCACACAGGAGCCTGTGGTGGAGCCTGAGCCAGTAGTCGCCGAGGATAATGACCTCAAGGCTGTGGTCAAGCCACGAAAAAAGAAGAATGGCTAAACGAGACTACGACGACCCCGTCTACAAAAGGGCTAGGACGGCGGTCCTCAAAAGGGATGGCCGAAAATGCCAGATGCCCAAGAATGGTAAGATTTGTCATTCCAGGCGTAGGCTAAATGTCCACCATATCATGACTTGGAGTAAATTCCCTTCTTTGAGATATAGTGAGCGGAACCTCATTACTCTGTGTAGGACGTGTCACGACAAGCTGAAAGACCGAGAACACCATTACATTCCTCTTTTACAAGATATAGTTTCGAGGAAGTACCGGGATTAATACCCAGATAGGAGAGTCTATGACGAGTATTTATAAAAACTGGTTTATTCATAATACTATCTCGCACCCATTGAGCGAGGTTGTTCATTGGATGACGTTTTGGTTTTGTGGCGACAAAATTAGTGGATGGATACATGACGTGACCATTCCGGTTCATAAACAAGGTACTGGGCGAGGATAGACAATAAAAGTCCTAATCGACACCCGAGAGAAAAAACCATTTGATATAGCTATGGCTAGTTTTGACGGGGTGGATGTCGATATCACTGTTCAAAAGCTGGATTGCGGCGATTATTCACTTGAGGGGCTGGAGCATATTTTTGGGCTGGAAAGAAAAGCGACGACGGGTGAATTATATCTGAACTTGGGGCAATTAAAGATGAAGGAGCGGTTTCATAGGGAACTGGCTCTCTTAGATAAAGTGAAGCACGCCTATATCATCTGCGAATTCCCGGAATGTAGAATACATATGTTCCCGGACAATTCGGGTATTCCAGAACGGAGAAAGAAATTTCTGCGAATATCGGCCAAATACTTCTCTAAGCTGATATACGAGATTAGAGATATGTACGATATTGAAATCATTTTTTGTGAAAATAGAGAAGAAGCTGAAAAAATAACCATTGGTCTCCTTAAAGAAATGTGGGACAAATATGGCGGAGATATATCTTCATAGCGATACCCACAACGAGGATGATGCCGGTATTGACTTTAGAGTGGCGGCAAGGTTTATTAAGGATTTGCACGAAGCTGAAAACGTAATGAATGAGGACGTAATCGTCCATTTTCAGAGTATAGGCGGGGAGTGGGCTGATGGGATGTCGATATACGACGCGATCACTCATTCCCCGTCTTCGGTCATTATTGTTGGTCACGGATGTCTATGTAGTATGGGTACTGTGATTCTCCAGGCAGCCCGTAAGAGGCTTTTAATGCCCCACTGTGACCTCATGGTACACTTGGGCAGCATTTCCCTCAGTGGGACGCAAGTGACTGTAGAATCTAATACTAAATATTACGTCAAAGTCAAAAATCAGATGCTCGATATTTATGCCGAGAAGTGCGTAAAAGGCAAGTTTTTTAAGGATAAAGGATACACTCTAGCAAAAGTGAAAAGCTATATTACTAAAAAGCTTGAGGCCAGTATGGACTGGTATATGTCACCAGAAGAAGCTGTAGACTTCGGGTTTGCAGATAAAGTATTAACAAAAGCAGAATATAATAATGTCCGAAAGACTAAGACCTGAGATAATTGCGGAACTTAATGATGCGTGGTTAGGAGTTAATCCAGAGAACCATGCCTTTGTTAAACCGCTGGATTTACTAAAAGATCCAAGTATTCAAAACGATTCAGACGAGTTTCATATGAGACTTATCTGGCTCATGTCACAAACTGACTACCTAAGCTTTTTCTGTAAGCATATCCTCAACGTACATTTGCTCCCATTCCAACTTCTCATTTTGCAAGAGTTGTGGGTACGTAAGTTCCCTATGTTTATCATGAGTAGAGGCGGATCAAAGACGTTTTTACTGGCTTTATATGCTACTATCAGAGCGGTGTTGCTACCCGGAAGGAAAATCGTAGCGGTTGGTGCCGCGTTCAGACAGTCCAAATTTATTCACGAATATATGGAAAATTTCTGGAAAGGTGCTCCTATACTTAGAGACATGTGCGATGCTGGTAGTGGTTCTAGACGAGACGTAGATATGTGTCGTATGATTTTTGGTTCCAGTACTGTCGTGGCTCTTCCTATTGGAGATGGCAGCAAAATTAGGGGTCAACGAGCACAAGACATTTTAGCTGACGAATTCGCGTCTCATTCTAGGGAGATATTTGAGACCGTTATTGCTGGTTTTGCGTCTGTCACGGCGAGCCCTGCCGAAAACGTGAGAATGGTTGCTGCTCAAGAAAGAGCCTTACAGTTAGGCATCCCGTTGGACGGGTTAATGCAGTTTGAGCAAAAAGAAAGGGGTAATCAGATAGTTCTGTCTGGAACTTGCGATTATGCTTTTGGTCACTTCGCCGAGTACTGGGGGAGATGGAAAGCTATTATTAAGAGTGGCGGCGATATCAAAAAATTAGAGAACGTTTTTAATGGACCGGTGCCGGAAGATTTTAACTGGAAGGACTATTCTATAATTAGAATACCTTATGACATGATTCCTAAAGGCTTTATGGATGATACTCAGATGTCCAGAGCAAAGGCTACTGTAAACACAGGAGTCTTTTCTATGGAGTATGAGGCGGTATTTCCCAAGGATAGTAAGGGATTCTTTAGAAGGAGTCTTATAGAGTCGTGTGTTGGAACAGATAACAACCCGATAAAGCTCACTTCGGGGGATGTGTATTTTACCCCAATGATTCGCGGTAACCCCAACATGGAGCATGTTATAGCCGTAGACCCCGCTTCCGAGGTCGACAATTTTTCTATTATTGTTTTGGAACTTAGGGAAGATCATCAGAGGATAGTTTATTGCTGGACAACAAACAGGAAACAGCATACCGAGAGGGTCAAAAGAGGATTAACGGAAGAGCGTGATTTCTATGGTTATTGTGCTAGAAAGATAAGGGATCTGATGGCACTATTTCCAACCGTTCATATCTCTATGGACTCTCAAGGGGGTGGTATTGCCGTTAATGAAGCTCTGCATGATCCAGACAAGTTTGGGAGAGGGGAAGAGGCAATTTGGCCGATTATAGACGAAGATAAAGAAAAGGATACCGATCATCAAGCGGGACTGCATATACTGGAACTCTGCAACTTTGCAAACGCCGAATGGTTATCCGGGGCCAATCACGGATTACGAAAAGATATGGAAGATAAAGTAATAATCTTCCCCATGTTTGACCCGTTGACTATCGGGCTGTCAATAGAAGAAGATAAACTCTATGGTCGTGGTAGTACCGAACCGGATAGTGATGGTCTATACGACACATTAGAGGATTGTGTTATGGAGATAGAAGAATTAAAGAACGAGCTATGTATAATTGAACATACTAGAACTAATGCCGGAAGAGACAAATGGGATACACCGGAAATCCGGATTGGCGTTGGCAAGAAAGAAAGGCTTAGAAAAGATAGGTATTCGTCCTTAATTATGGCCAACATGGCAGCAAGACAAAGATCCCGGACCATAAATTACCAGATGAAGTGTGACGCAATCGGCGGGTTCGCGATGCCGTCCCTAACCCCCGGAGAGATCAAAACGGGGTTCAGCGGACCCGACTGGTATGTCAGTCAAATGCACGGGGTGTATGACTAACCCACTTTCCTTTTATATGTAGCCCGGCTTTTTGCTGGGCTTTTTTTGTATCCTGGTGTATAGTCTAATAGCGATTAGATTACATTAATACTAGGGGAAGAGATGACAGACACCTATATTACTTGGGACGATAACGACGAAGAGGGTAGAGCCAAAGCTTTCGAGCAGACCGGCGATAATCTTGATAGTTATGGTGGTGTCAAATCAAATGCTTCTCATCGCTCATTCCTGGATATAGAAACTAACCGATCTGTTAGAACGGGGTTTACCAGGGAAGATTACGATAAATTCCGGGGTTCGGAGAGGGTCCCCGTAAAGGACAAGGAAGCCATCCGTATGTGTATGAAAGCATACGAAAAGGTTGGAATTATTAAAAATGTGATCGATCTTATGGGTGATTTTGCATCCCAGGGGATCACCATTTCTCATCCAAACGAAAGAATTGAGAATTTCTACCGTGCCTGGTGGAAGAAGGTCAGCGGGTCGGAGAGATCAGAAAGATTCTTTAATACCCTCTATAAATGCGGCGTGGTCATAGTGCGGCGACGAGAGGGCAGGATTAACTCGGGACTCCGCAGGGAAATGAGTAAGGGGTCTGAGACAGACGTAAAACTTGGTAAAGAGAAGGTCAGGCGGGGTTATCTTGGGTGTAAGTACGACTTCCTGAATCCTCTTTTAGTAGAGATCGACGGCGATTATGGAGCCCTGTATCTAGACGATCTTAAGTACAAACTGAGGGTGTCCAAAAAGGTTCAGACGTCTATGCATCTAAATTTTGCTGACAGAGTAAGTCAGACAATGCATAGTAAGGAGTTCGTAGATCTAAAACCCGAAGAGATTTCCGTTTATCATTACAAGAAGGATGATTGGCAGCTCTGGGCTCGCCCTATGATTTACTCCATCCTTGACGACATTATGTATTTGGAGAAAATGAAACTCGCCGACCTTTCCGCCTTAGACGGGGCTATTTCCAATATTCGTCTTTGGACAGTCGGCGATCTTGAACACAAAATTTTGCCAACAAAGGGGACTCTCGACAGAATCCGTAATATTCTCGCTTCTAATACTGGCGGCGGTACTATGGATCTTATCTGGGGTCCGGAACTTAAGTTCCAGGAATCAAATTCACAAGTTTACAAATTTCTTGGCTCAGAGAAATATCAAACCGTTCTTAGTAGCATATATGCTGGTCTTGGTGTGCCTCCCACACTCACCGGTATTGCAGGCCAGTCTGGGGGCTTTACTAATAACTTTATCTCTCTTAAAACTCTAATTGAACGCCTGGAGTATGGTCGTGATTTACTGCGGCAGTTCTGGAATCAGGAACTTCGTAGGGTTCAGAAATCTATGGGGTTTGCTAAACCGGCGACTATACAGTTTGCCAACATGAACCTCTCAGACGACGTGGCAGAGAAGAACTTGCTTATCCAACTTGCTGATCGCGACATTATCTCCCAGAAAACGCTACATGAGAGAATGGGCGGAAATAATGTGATTGAGGGGGCGAGGCTCAGAAAAGAAGAGAAGGATAGGGCTAAAAACGCTCTCCCGCCGAAAGCTAGTCCTTATCATAATCCGCAGATTGATAAACAGCAGGAAAACGAGAAAGAGAAGATAGAGCTAAACCAGAAAGGTCAGGAAGACCAGAAGAAGTTTAAGAAGGTCGGCAGACCAGAAGATGGTCGTCCCAAAAACGCTAAGGATAAAGACCAAAGGAAAAAGCGGGTAGACGATAAACCCCGAAGTAAGCCCGGTAAGGCTGGATTGCACCTATGGGTAAATTCCGCCCAGAAAGCTATAGCGGAGACCGTAACTCCCGCCCTGCTTGAGTCTTATGGTAAGAAGAACTTAAGACTATTAACTAGGACTGAAGCCGCCGAGCTAGAAGATATTAAGCTTGGGGTCCTAGTGAATATCCCCCCATTCGCCGAGATTAACCAGGACTTGATTCTTAAGGTGATGTCGCAGGGAGCTAAGGTAACAAGTGATGTCCGCGAACTACTCTTCTCTTTTACAAGGGATTTTTATTCCGAGAACGAGAGGAATCCTACGACAGACGAGCTAAGGCAGATGCACGGCTTGGCTTATGTATTTTTGAATTAATTGGAAAAAAGTAGTATTTTTCCAAAAACGGCGTATACATTATTGAGGTAATACATGAAAATATATGCACAAGAAAAAAACGATGGTCTCGAAATCAGTATGAAAACTGGTGCGAGTATTGCTATGACCTGTCGGGTTTTACCGAACCAGGATCACAAGGCAGACGAGACCGTGATTGCTAAACTCCTAGCTAGTGCTCCGTCTAATCCAGACCAAAAAGATCTTTATTACCTGAATTCTGTTCTTGTTAGTACTGGATGGAATAAGAACGACGACGTTTTTGGTAATAGCGAAGTTTGGGCTGCTCGACACACTCCTGTTGATAAGCAGTTCAACTTCATGCATAACGAAAATGATATTATCGGTCACATAACCGGTAGTGTCGTGCTTGATCGTGATGAAAACGATGTTACCGCCCAGGAAGAGGCTCCGGATGAATTTGATGTAATAACAAGTGCTGTTATCTACACATCCTGGTCCGACGAAGAACAGAGAGACCGCGTTAAGAAGCTTACCGAAGAAATTGATACTGGTAAGTGGGCGGTTTCAATGGAGTGTCTGTTTAACGATTTCGATTATGCTGTCGTGGCACCTAACGGTGATCATAAGGTAATTGCTAGAGATGAAAACTCGGCATTCCTTACTAAGCACCTGCGGTCTTATGGCGGCGAAGGTGAATACAAGGGGTATAAGCTGGGGCGTAAGCTCAAAAATATCACATTTTCCGGCAAGGGGCTTGTAGATAACCCAGCCAATCCACGAAGTATTATCCTTGATAAGGACGTTGATCCATTCAAGGCAAAGTCTAGTGTTTCTATTAACTCTATTAATATGGAGAAAACTATGGACCTCGAAGCTCTCAAAGCAGAGAACCAGTCCTTGAAAGATCAGCTCGCTGAAGCTATGGCTGCTGATAAGACAGAGGCAGAGAACAGAGTTACAGCTCTTGAAGCTGTGGTTTCCGAAAAAGATACTACGATCAAGGCTCTCGAAGCCAGTATCGTTGAACTTACTACGGAAGTCGAAGCCGCTAAGAAAGAGAATGAAGATTTCAAAGATCGATTCAAGAAAGTGGAAAAAGAGCGGAAAGACGAGAAGCGAAAAGCATCTCTTGTTGAAGCCGGTCTTACTTCCGAAGAGGCAGACGCTAAGCTCTCGAAGTTTGCCGAAATTAGTGATGAAGCTTTTGCGGAAGTTGTCGCAATGATTACTGAAACGAAAAAGCAAGTTGCCGAAACGGTTGAAGTTGAAACCGTCGAAGCTAGTGATGAAGATGACGCTGCGGCTGTCGTGGCTGACGAAGAGGTGGTTGAAGAGCTTGAAACTACCGAAGCTTCTCTGAATGTTACTGAAGATGAGGAAGTCACTTCTCGTCAGAAATCTGTTGCAGCAGCGACTGCGTGGATTAAAAACTCGGTTCTCAAAACAACTTCCAATAAATAATAAGGAGTTCTGATATGGCACTTCGTAGTGATCGCCATGAGCTTGATGTTGACATCAGCTTTTTTATGAATGAAACGGCTTCAAGGGGTATCGTCGTTTCTCTGAGCACCGCAGGTTCCGGTGCTGCTATGGATGATTCTGCTGCTCTTGTTACTTCGAAAGCTAATGCGTCTGGAGCAGCCCCTCTGGGTGTTCTGCTCAACGATATGGTTAATCTTGACCAGACTCGCCAGCACATTAACTTCCACAAAGACGAAGTTCAGAAGGGTGGAAAAGTCTCCGTTCTGCGTAAAGGTTGGGTCGTTACAGATCAGATTAGCGGTACGCCTACCGTTGGTCAGACAGCCTACCTTGCTAATAGTGGTCAAGTTTCCCCGACACAGGCCGCTGGTACTGTCGCTGTTGGTCGATTTACATCGGTCAAAGATGCTGACGGTTTCGCCAAGGTCGACATTAACCTTCCGTAATAGAGAAAAAGGAGATCATAGATGGCTACTTCAATTTTTAAAGATCCGGAATCTCCGGAGATCAAAGACATGCTTCGCCGATGCGGCGATGCAAATAAGAGCGTGTCTCTAGAAGCTCAGGCTGAGCTTGCTATGGCACTGGAGCTTCCTCTCCGAGAGGGTGTTCTGAGTGGTGATATTCTCGGTGGAATTTTCGAGAGAATGACTATCGAACCAGGTGCTTCGACAGAATTTCCTCTTGATCTGCTTCCTCCGGGTAAAGAAGATCAGTATATTGCCTATACTAACCCCGGTCATGGTCGTGTACCTGAACGTGCCGTTGAAGGCGATTACGTCATGGTTCCGACGTATGGTGTGACCAGTTCTATTGACTGGCTGCTCCGTTATGCTCGCGAAGCACGATGGGATATTGTCAGTCGGGCTATGCAGGTCCTCGAAGCTGGGTTTACGAAGAAAATCAATGACGACGGATGGCATACCATTCTGTCCGCTGGTGTTGATCGTAACATCCTGGTTTACGATACGGATGCTGCGGCTGGTCAGTTTACTAAACGACTTATCTCGCTCTCCAAAGTGGTTATGCGGCGTAACGCGGGTGGTAACAGTGGTTCTAACCGACGTGGTAAGCTCACTGATATGTTCCTGTCGCCTGAAGGCGTTGAAGATATTCGAAACTGGGGTGTTGATCAGGCTGACGAAGTTACTCGACGTGAGATCTTCCAGGCTGCTGACGATGGCACTTCGCTGACGCGAATCTTCGGTGTTAATCTTCACGGTCTTGATGAAATTGGCGAAGGCCAAGAATATCAGGATTACCTGACAGCACAGCTTAGCGGTGCCTTGGAAACAAGCGATACCGAACTGGTTGTGGGTCTTGATCTTGCGGCCAACGATTCATTCGTAATGCCCGTCAAAATGCCTGTTACTTTGCATGTTGATGAAACTCTTCACCGACAGCAGAGGGGCGGATGGTACGGATTTGCGGAATTTGGCTTCGGAATATTAGACAGCCGAAGAACTTTGATCGCAAGTTTTTAGTCGCGACAAAAATATTTCCAGATTTCTGCTTGATTTTTGAGCGATCTGGGGTATAATATGAGAAGCGGGGATCGTTCTCCGCTTCTCTTTTTACTAAAAATAGGCTATAACGGAGATTTGCAGTGATATTGAAAAAAGAAACAGAAGAAAAGTTTGGCTATCTTATCGAGGATTTGTCTTCGGGTTCAAACAAGGTATTGATTGTTAAGTGTGACTATTGCGATAAAGAATATGAGTCTTCAAACAAGAAGAGAAAAGCCGCTAATAAGAATTTGGATAAAGATGCCTGTATGGGATGCCGCTATAGAAAAAGGGATGAGGTTGGGATTAAAATGTATGGCGGCAAAAATCCGTTTGAATGGGATCACGTAAAGGAGAAGATCAAAGCTAGTAATCTTGAAAAGTTTGGCGTTGAATACCCCATGCAGAGCGAAGAGATTAGACAAAAGTCTAAGGACTCTTGCATGGAAAAATATGGTGTTAGCCACCCCATGAAAACAGTTGAAGTGCAAGAAGCTATTAAAAAGACTTGCTTAGAAAAATACGGCTCGGAGAATCCGTCTGGTAATCAAGAAGTTGTAGATAAACGGAAGAAGACAAATTTGGAGCGTTATGGTCACGAGTCATATCTAGCTTCAGATGATTGTCAGCAAAAGCTGGTAGAGAAATATGGGGTAGACAACGTGTTTCAGCTTGAGTCCGTAAAGGACAAGATTAAGCTCACAAATATTGAGAAATACGGGGTAGATCACAGGAACAAAGTAAAAGAGTTGGCTCTGGCTAGTGCCGCAAAGGCTAGGCAGACTATGATAGATAATGGATATATTAAGCTTCACGAAGGAAAAACGCAAGCGGAATGGGCAGAAGAGACCGGCTTTTCTAGGTCTCATTTTAGCAAACTTGTCAATGATCACGGTATAGAGTTTGCTATTAGTTCTACTCCTAGAATGACCATTATCGAAAAGAAGATATCGGATATTTTAGATATTGAAGATATTAGATATAAAAAGCAGTTTTATGTAGAGGGTAAATTTGCTGATTTCAAAATAGATGACATTATCATAGAGGTAGATGGATTATATTGGCATTCTGATAAAAAACAGGATGATGATAGCTATCATATAGAGAAGAGAGAAATGTATGAAAGAAACGGCTACATCCCCCTATTCTTTAGAGAGGATGAGGTACTTAATCGTATAGACATCGTCAGATCCATAATCCTCAACAAGCTTGGTAAAAGTGAAAGGGTGTATGCTCGGAAGTTAAAAATCGGCACTCTCGGCAAAAAGCTGGGCAACGAGTTCTTCGAGGCAAACCATCTAATGGGTAAAGGTCGGGGCCAAATCTTCACTCTATATGATGACAAGGAAGTGCTCTGTGCTATTCAGGTCTGCCGCAATAAAGGAGATAATTGGGAAATAAGCCGATTCTGCTCGAAGCTCGGGATGTCTGTGGTTGGGGGATTTTCCCGCCTACTCTCTCACTTTACAGGTAAAGAGTCTCCGGATTCCATTACTACCTTTGTAGACAGGAGATACGGTCAGGGGGACTACCTTCAAGATCTAGGGTTTGAGTTTAAATCTTGCTATAAGAGTTTTCAATGGACCGATGGTCATTCCAGATTCCACAGGATGAAATTCAGGTCTAATTCCGGCTACGATATGGGTCTTGCTAAGATATGGGACTGTGGTCAAGCTAAATACATCAAAACTCTCCCAAATGGCGTATAATGTAATGAGACTGCATTTAAACCATTCGTTGGAGATACAAAATGTCAAACATGACAGATTACATGGAATCTGGCTTGATCAACGCCATGTTCCGAGGCAACCCCAATTCTTTTGTTTTTGCAACCGGTATTTATATCGGGCTTACCGGAGATAACCCCACAGACGCCGCACCAACCGCTAATGAGTTGAGTGGTAACGGCTATGCCCGCGTCCAAGTCGTTCAGAATACGACAAACTGGACCGCCGTAGGCACCGATGGTAAGACGGAAAATCTTGCCGCTATTGAGTTTCCAGAAGCCTCTGCTACCTGGAACACGGCATCCGGCGTAGTCATTGCAGACGCCGCTACTGGTGGTAATATCTTCTTTTACGGGAATTTGACTACCCCGAAACAGGCTGATAATGGCGATCAGCTCCGCTTTAAGTCCGGCGAACTTGAAATTACGATGGCGTAATGTTTGGGTTTCATCCGCAGTCCACCGCTCCTTTTTCGGCTCTCGCGGGAGCCTTTAAGGATGTCACGTCCATTATTAATGGGGTGGCAACGCTTGGCGGTGTCGTGAATCCTCTTAAAGGGGTTGGCTCTCAGATAGCCGGGTCCAGTACTGTCTCGTCTAACGCATCCCGTTTGCTTGCCGCCATATCATCAGTTAATGGTTCGGCAAGTTTATCTTCGGGGTTAACGGGTTGGATAGGGATTGGTTCCAATCTGTCAGCAACCGTTCTCGTGGCTTCAGAGGCTACGACTATACTTGCCTTGTCTAGCCCGATATCTGGATCCGCGTCTATACTCTCGGCAGTATCGCCATTAAGGGGTGTGAGCACGGGTATTAATGTTTCGACCATTATTACTAGTAACCTGTCCGAGATAAGCTCTATTGTGTCATCTCTGTCAGGCACGGTTATCATCGTTGCGGAAACCCAAAAGTTGGTTGGAGCAATTTCGTCAATCACTGGTTCGGTCACGGTAAATTCCAGTGTTCAGACAGCTTCGTCTATATCTTCCGATATTTCTGCGATAACAAGTCTTCTGTCTGGACTTAGTGTTGTCGCGGGAATTAATTCGCAGATTAGTTCTTCTGCCTCACTGACTTCTGGAATATCCAGGCTAAAACAGGTTTTGTCAGGCATCTCTGGTTCCGCAACTATATCTGGAAGCACCACTCTTTCCACTCTACTCGGATCTTCTATCATACTCAACGACGGGGACTTGTCTGCGGTAGCCTCTTTACTACTTGGGGCGAACAGTCAAATCCTGGGCACCGTCTCTGTTGGCCCCGGTGTAAGTATGGTGACTGGGATATCTTCTCCTATTACGGGAAGTTCAAGTCTGTCATCTAATATGAATAGGCTAAAGCAAATAGTCTCAGCCCTTTCGGGCACGTCTTCTGTTACGGGCAACGTCCTGATTTCTCAGCTTATAAGCTCGGCGATTAATGGTTCGTCCACTGTTCTAGTAGATGGCTCCCTGATTAGCGGCCTCGATTGCGGTATTAGTGGTTCAACCAACCTGGATTCCTCACTCAGTGCTCTAGCCGGATTATCGTCCCCACTTTCTGGTTCCGCCAGTCTATCTTCTAATTGCGGCCTGTACGTTTCCGTACTGTCTGGTTTAAACGGGTCCGGCACCCTCTCTGCGTCCACCAATATTGTCTCGGGTATTATATCGTCTTTGACCACCAGCGTAACCCTAACGGCCAATGGGGCGATTCTGAGGGGTGTGAGAACACAGGTTGTCGGGTCCGCCGCTCTATCTCCCACCCTTTCCACTTTAAAAGTGACCGCGTGTAGTTTGAGTGGGTTGGCAACTCTGACGTCCTTACTAAATTTGGTGTCCGGATACACGGTTACAGGAATTAACGCGGAATTCGTCTTGAATATAGATAGAAGAACGGGTGCTGTATTAAGCATTGAAAGAAGACAATCGATTGGTTTGAATGTGTCTCGCAGTAAATCAGTAGAATTGGACCTATCGTAATGGCACTAGTTTTCAAAGAACGGGTAAAAGAGAGTACCAGTACTGCTGGCACGGGTACTCTAACTCTAACTCCCATCGCTCAATTTCAGGCGTTCTCCGGAATTGGTAATGGAAATCAAACGTATTACGGTCTCCAAGATGGCGATAGTCTAGATTGGGAAGTTGGCGTAGGAACCTACACTCTATCCGGAACGACACTCTCTCGCGACAGTGTTTTAGCAAGCTCTAACGCGGGCAATCGTATTACAATCTCCGGCACATCTACTGTATTTTGCACTTACCCGGCAAACAGATCTGTTGTTAGAGATTTAAACGACAGAGTATTGGCTGGAGAGTCCGGGATAAATTTCCTGTCCGGGAATCTCAGAATAGGTCCGTATTCTGGTCTCGGTATGAGTGGTATTAACAATATTGCCGAGGGTAGTGGTGCAGGGGCTTATTCAAGCCAACAACGCTCTGTATTAATAGGTAATCTTACCGGGAGTGGTTCTGTCGACGGAACAGCTTCGGTGATGGTGGGGCAGTTAGCTGGTGCTTCTAGCTGGAGACCCACCCGCACCGTGTTCGTAGGGACGGAAACTGGTAAGAATTCGAGGAATCTTAGTAGCGGTGTGATTATTGGTAACAAGGCGGGTCTTGAGGCCAGTGGTCATCAAAACGTTTATATTGGGTACAGGGCCGGGATTAGAGCTAGTGGCAATAACAATATAGGTATTTCTACAACTAACGTGAACTTCTCGGTTATTGGTGCTAATAGTAACAAGATATATGTGCAAGGTACTATAGCGGGAGATACTTCTAGTAATAAAATTGCAATTGGTGCTGTTACTGCTACGCATCTGAGTCCCACCGCTACTCTACAATTAGTTCCAAAAGCAACCGGGGACGTTGCCTTTAGAGTCAATCCTAGAGCGAGTGGGGCAGCAAATGCTATTGAGGCTAGTGGTAAGTGTCATTTCAGGTCGCAATACGGTGTCGTTGCACAACCTACCGGATCTACTATAGTAACTCTTGACCTTGATCAATCTAATTTTTTTAATATTACGCTTGATAGTAATAAGACTTTCTCCGTTACAAACAGTGATGTTGGACAGTGTTTTATTGTTAATGTGAGGCAAAATTCCGGGGTTGCGGCGGGGGCTGGGTACGACGTGACTTGGTGGAGTGGAATTAAATGGGCTGACCAATTAGTGGCAAATACGCCTCCGGCGACAAGTGATAATGGGAATCTAGTGGATACGTTTGGATTTACTATCCCTAGTGGGAATAAGTATTACGGATATATTATAGGAACAGGAATTTATGATCCATTATAAACCAAGAGTCTATTTAACAGTGCCGAATGGCGAGGGAATGATGCACAAAAGTGTTCACTTTGCCGTAATTCGTCTTTTACAAGACCCCCGATTTAACATTAGGCACGATTGTCCAACACATAGACCTTTCGAGAATAATTTGCATCACTGTATACAGGATTTTCTCAAGGGTGGCGAAGATTTTTGGTTATCTATTGATAATGATAATCCGCCAACAGCTAATGTTCTTGATAGAGTCTTAGACGATTTAGACTTCGTCGGGTTTCCCACCCCGGTTTACCATAACACGTTGAATGGAGAGAGACCTTGGTACTGGAACGCTTATAAAAAACATAGTGAAAAAGAGGGGTATAATGAATGGCCAGTTCAGTCTGGTCTGCAAAATGTTGACGCAGTTGGTACGGGGTGTTTTCTTGCGTCAAGACGGGTGATGGCTCACCCACTTATGGCAGCCCCTTTTCTTAGAAGGTGTGATGATGAAGGAAGAGTGATTAGAGGTAATGATATTGCTTTCTGCGAGAGAGCGAAAATGGCGGGGTTTGATATATGGGCGGATTTTGACCGACCCTGTGAGCATTTTGTCACGATCCCAATGATAGAAACAATTAAATCAATAAATAGTGTGAGGAATAACTAATGACTGAAAAACTTGTGGCACTTAAGGTAAAAATTGGTCTTCGTCCTAATGGTCATGCGGACCATCCAGCGTTTGACCGCCTACCCCTGTTTATAAATAAGCCTCCAGGGGCCTGGGACAGATACATTATTGATTGTTGCGGGGGCTGGAAATATGACTCCGTGAGTGGTCATGCTGAGCATGACGACGAATCTCCTCAGGGACAACAGTTTGGGGTGCTTTTTGTGGGCCGTGATTTTGCCCATCAAGCGGTAACAATGTTTCCAGACATTTGTGAGGTGGTCGATGAGGCAGAAGCAACCCGGTTCTACGAACAACGGCATCAAGCGAAAACGCAGCGACTGAACCGCAATCCCGAAGTGCTCAACGGGATCAAGCTGGAAATTGAATTGCAGCGTGAGCTGCTCGCTGCCGCGAAGCCGCAGGACAAGATCAAGTTTCAGCGACGTCTGGATGCAGCGATTGCCGACGCAGAAGCGATCACGGATGCGAGCAACTCAGTGGCTGGTGTGAGAGCAAACCGAAAGACATTCGTTGAGTTCAAAGCTGATCTCGACATGGAGATTGTCTGATGTCAATTCCCTGGTGCGGTAGTACTGACGATAAACTGTATTTACAAAACGGTTTTACGTCAACTCTAATTACGAGCTTGGCTGTAGCCTGGTGGGACACCGCACCTAAGGGGATAGCCTGGGACGGAGTCAACACTCCGTGGATCGGGTCTCAAGCGAATAAACTCTATTTGACATCCGGTCAGTTTACGTCAACCCTGAAAACCAGTGAGTACATCGGTGGTATCGATACCGTCCCAAGGGACATATCCTGGGACGGAACGAACACCCCTTGGGCCGACACGAAACTTTATCTTCAGTCTGGTCAATTTACGTCAACTCTGAAAACCAGTGAAGTGGTTAGCGGCGTAGATACTCAAATACAGGGTATTTCATGGGACGGTACTAATACCCCTTGGTGTGGAACGGAAGCGGATAAACTTTACCTTCAGTCAGGCCAATTTACATCCACATTAAAGACGAGTTTGGACATAAGCGGTGTGGACAATATACCGCTAGGCGTTAATTGGGATGGATACGACACTCTTTGGTGTGGAAGCGAAGCGGATAAACTCTATCTTCACTCAGGACAATTCACGTCAACACTGAAGACAAGTAGAAGTGTCACAGTTACGGATATTAGTCCTGTTGGCATAGAGTCAAGTGTCAGACAATACGTTCTGGCCGGTGGCAATCTTGGGCTAACAGACACACCTTGGAACGGCGTGACTAGTGATAAACTTTTCCTTCAGTCTGGTCAGTTTACATCAACTGTAAAGGCCAGCCAAAGCATTTATGCTATCGAATCCAATGCCAGGTCTATAGCCTGGGATGGAACCAACAGTCTGTACGCTGGGTCTTCGTCTGACCATCGTCTCTATCTTCAGTCGGGCCAGTTCACATCCACGTTAAAGACGAGTTTGAATACGCAAAGCATAGGTCTCGTTCCTGTTGGTATCAGTTCTGATGGTACAGACACCCCTTGGACGGGAGGCACTGATAGTAAGCTGTTTCTACAGTCGGGTCAGTTTAGCTCGACGGTCAAGAGCAGTTTAAGTATTTCTGCTATTGACACTGACGTTAGAGAAATATCATGGGATGGTACTAATACCCCTTGGTGTGGAACGGAAGCGGATAAACTCTATCTTCAGTCAGGGAAAGTCACGTCAACGCTAAAGGACAGCCTGTCTGTTTCGGTTGTTGATAATCTGGTCGGTGGCATTTCGTGGGATGGAACAAACACTCCGTGGAGCGGCAATCAAGCCACGAAACTTTACCTTCAGTCTGGTCAGTTTACATCAACTCTAATATACAGCCATGACGTGTCTTCGAGTGACGTGTCTCCCAGGGGAATCGAAGCAAATAACAGATATGATGTAACAGAACCCGAGGTTATACCAATCAGAATAAACAGAAGCTTCCTCCTAAACTTTGCGAGGCTATAATGGCAGCCAACGAAATTCATAAGGGTAACGTGGGGACTGTGTTCACTGTCACCATTCAGGAGAGTGGGCTACCACTAGACATATCCGGGACTACATCCAGAAGTATTACGTTCATGAAGCCGGAAGATGGCTCTACCACCGTCAAATCTGCCAGTCTGGTTGGTGGGGGAAGTGGTGGCTTAATGCAATATACTAGCGTGTCCGGAGACTTAGACCAGTGCGGGACTTGGTACTTGCAGGGTTTCGTTTATTTCAACACTAACGATTCCCACTATTCCGACAAAGCTTCTTTTAAAGTTCATGGTAATCTAGGAGATTAGTATGTCGTGGCAATCTGAAATGGTGACTCTGGTCAGACATCTCGTCGACGACCTGGGATCGCCTTATACATACAGTGACGACAGAATCCAGCAGGCTATAGCGGTCTCCGCTCAGCTAGTGATCTCCGAGATCAACTTTGAGAGCGTTTACACTGTAAAGCTTGACTGTCCAACGATTAGCCCCGATCCTACCGTTAGTAGTAATAAGGACGATGGGTTCATTAACCTTGTTTCTATTAAGGCTGGGTGTATAATCTTAGGGAGCCAGATTAGGACAGAGGCGGCAAAATCTATTTCCGTGACTGATGGTCCAAGCTCTATCAATATGGGCGGCAACTTTAAGGGCATAGAGATTGTCTACAAGAATCTTTGCGATAAGTTTGAAGAAATGAAAATGCAGCACA
>ERZ890510.711-NODE-711-length-25028-cov-10.694470_pt1 | contig 25028 bp, 26 predicted proteins | sample MGYA00521265_ERZ890510 | MGnify/ENA primary metagenome ERZ890510 (study PRJEB32303, sample SAMEA104408624) | aquatic metagenome | biome: Brackish water; feature: Chemocline; material: water | place: Baltic Sea | collected 2014-10-26T21:54:00 | depth 110 m ... | reverse complement strand
ATCGGTATTAATCGAGATCGCTTAGAAGTAATTTTTGAGAGGTTTTCCCAAGGAGATAAGAGTATTGCGCCTAATTATGGTGGTCTTGGACTTGGACTCGCCATCGCAAAAGAAAATGCAATGCTAATAGGTGGTTCTTTGACAGTAAAAACCGAAAGGAATCATGGTTCAACGTTTACGCTTTCAATCCCTTATAATGCAACATCCCTCGAGCCTGAACTAGAGATGACTCCCTTCCATACCATCTTGATTGTCGAAAATGAAGAAGTAAATTTTATTTACCTAGAAGCTCTTATAGAAGAAATAATGGATACAGAATACTCCGTTCTGCATGCAAATGATGGAAAAGAGGCAATAAGACTGTGCAAAACAAATAGCGAGATTAATATTGTTCTTATGGATCTGAAAATGCCCGAGATGAGCGGTTTTGAGGCAACGGAAACGATTCGCTCATTTAATAGAAACCTGCCCATCATTGCACAAACTGCCTATACAACAATTGCAGACAAAAACAGAGCGCTTACCTCAGGTTGTAATGATTTTATCTCCAAACCTATCAGCGAAACAACGCTTCTGAGGGTTTTCGAAAGATATTTAATTAAGAAATAGTGTAAGTCTTATTTTTATGAGGATTCGTATTGTTGTGTCACGATATCCAATACAAACCAAATCATATTCTTTTTTTCATTTTGATATTCAGGAAGAGCAGCGCTGGGTTTAAATCCAAGTTTTCTGTAAAAAGTATGACCACTTTCGTTCCAGCTTGCAAGTAATACGTACACTTTGCACCCGCCTAAACCTTTTGCCTGATCCATAATAAACCGAACTAAATCGCTACCAATTCCTAAACCACGATGAGATTTCAATACAGCAAGATGATCTATTATATAAGTATCCTCTGCGACGGGTTGCGATAAAGAAACAAAACCAATAACTTGGTCTTCAAAATCTTCCGCCACAAAAAGTTTTCCCTTATATTTACGATACTCCGTTGAAACGGTCTTTTCATCACGCTTGCCATTTAGGTAAACATCGAGAATGCTAATGGCTTCAATGTCTGTTTTAATTTTGAGGGGTCGAGTCGTTTTCATAGTCTATTGTCCAATTATTTCGTTTCAGGCGCTCTATAATGCAAAAACATACAAATTCAAAACAATCTTTTGGTTCATCGGGAAAAAACATATCCCGAATAATTTATGTCGTAGCTCAAAATAAGTACTTTATTAAGTGGAGAGTCGTTCTATATTAAATCGAAATGAAAACGCCACAAAAAGACAATTATTTTTATTTTATGAAACAAGGTGATGAACGATAGCATGAACCCTAAGTCGCTTATCACCCTCGTTCTAAAACGGGGGTTTTTTATTTATAGGGTCGAAAAGAGAAGATGTAATTGATGCCTAAAACAGTCGGATTAATCGGTTTTGGACGCTTTGGTAAACTCCTCTGCAAAATGCTTACGACTGCGGGACACACGGTTTTTGTATACGATATTTATGATGCACGTTACGAAGCCCAATCAAAAGGCGCTATCTGGGCAGATTTAGAAACAACCATGAAAGCCGAAACTATTTTTCTCGCTGTTCCCATTTCTACAATCCCTCTTGTGTTAAACACAATTTCACCTCTCGCCCAACCAGGCCAACTTTTCATTGATGTGGCATCTGTAAAAATCCAGCCTAAAAAATGGATGAAAGAAATCCTACCCGAAAACACTCAAATTTTAAATACACACCCCATGTTTGGTCCCGATTCCATGGGAAAAGATGAACAACCCAAATGGGTCTTTTGTACAACCCGTATTTCGGATGAACTCGATCATTACTGGAGCCGGCAATTCCAAAAATGGGACTGTGAAGTCGTTCGTATGTCGGCGAGAGAGCATGACAGACTGGCAGCTCGATCACAAGGGATTACTCATTATGTCGGGCGAATTATGGAAGATATGGGCATCCAAAAAACGATTTTGGACACCCTTGGATTTCGCCAAATACACCATGTCGTCGAACAAACCTGTCGAGACACCGAAGAATTATTTCGCGATTTGGAATATCACAACCCCCAAACTCGAAAAATGGTAAAAGCATTCAAATCGTCATCGCAACGCGTGCAGGAACGTATGTTTAAACCCAGTACCGACGCACACATAAAAATTGGTTATCAAGGAATTCCCGGAAGTTTCTCCGACGAAGCGGCGCAAAAGTACATCACGAAACAGCAGATTGAAAAAGCGGAGACGATACCCTTAATATCTAGCGCAAATGTATTGGAAGCGCTGAATGCTCACGAAATCCATCAAGGTATTATTGCCATGGAAAACGCCCGAGGCGGTGTCGTTATTGAGAGCATTCACTCTCTCGCCGAAAATGAATGTCGTGTTGCGGAAATGTTTCATATTCAAGTGAATCAATGTCTTTTAGTTAAAAACGGTACAACAATAAGCGACATTAAAGCAATCTATTCGCATCCCCAGGCATTAAAGCAATGCGCTGGATTCATCCAAAAAAAGGTATCCCAAGCTTCCCGAATGGGGGTAGAAGACACAGCCGCCGCTGCAAGACATCTAGCTGAAGGAAAATATCCCGAAAATTCTGCAGTTTTAGCATCAGCAAGGGCTGCACAACTCTACGATTTGAATATATTGGAAGCAAATGTTCAAGACTTGCAAGATAACAAAACACTATTTCTCGTCGTTGTTCGAAACGTCGAAAATTTTAACATAAACTAAAATGGATTTTTTTATAAATAGAGAAAGAAGGACAGGGTCATGATAGTCATAATGAAATATAAAGCCAGCGATGTTGACGTTCAAAATGTCCAAGACGAGATTACGAAACTTGGATATATTCCCCGTCCCGCACCTGGTGAAACCCGTGTCGTTATTGGTGTTATGGGGAATAAGCCTCTTCGTGGCCGTCAGCATTTAGAAGCCCTGGAAGGTGTTGAAAAAGTTCTTCTAGTTTCCACTCCTTACAAATTGGTCTCGCGAGAATGGAAAAATTCTGACACAATCGTAAGGGTTGGAAATGTCCACATTGGCGGCAATTTTGTGACGGTCATCGGCGGTCCTTGCGCGATAGAATCCTATGAGCAAACACTTGCTGCGGCTATCGGTGTTAAAGAAGCGGGTGGTCATATTTTAAGAGGAGGCGCATTTAAACCGCGGACATCACCCTATTCCTTTCAAGGTCTCGGTGAGGAAGGGCTCGAAATATTACAACGTGTCGGTAAGGAAGTCGGGCTACCTGTTGTCACGGAAGTTGTTGATCATGTAAATGTTAGCCTCGTGGACAACTATTGCGATATGCTTCAAATCGGCACACGTAATATGCAAAATTTCGAATTATTAAAAGCTGCGGGTCGCTCTAAAAAGCCCGTGCTATTGAAACGCGGACAATCATCAACGGTCGAAGAAACGCTTTTAGCTGCAGAATACATTTTAAACGAAGGCAATGAGCAAGTCGTTCTATGCGAACGCGGCATTCGGACATTTGTTGACCACTCTCGAAATACCTTAGACATTTCCGCCATTCCGGCTTTTCAGCGGCTAACACACCTGCCTGTTATCGTCGACCCGGCTCACGCAGCGGGAAAACGTTACATGGTTGCGCCGTTAGCCCTTGGCGGTATCGCAGCAGGCGCTCAGGGCGTTATTGTGGAAGTACACCCAAATCCTGCCATTGCAAAAAGTGATGGTCCACAACAGCTTGTCCCAGAAGATTTTAAAAAACTTATGATTTCGATTGAGCAAGTCGCAAAAGCCGTTGGAAAAACAATGGCCTAAAGATGTCGTTATCTCTCGCTAAAATTCGCAAAGAAATAGATGTCATAGATAAGGCCTTACTGGACTTATTGAAAAAGCGCGTTCGTCTATCTTGGCAAGTTCGGCAAGAAAAAATAGCGACAGGTGAAGCCCTTGATACGCCCTTAAGGGAAACACAAATCATTGCGCAACTAATAAGCAATGCGGACGAATGGATTACAAAAGAAGATATTATGGAACTTTGGCCCGAATTGATTCGAAGAAGCAAAAAGAATGCGGCTAACATTGAAACGCCTGAATAAACGACATCACTATTTTATATAAACAATTTTTCCTAAGACATTACCAAGGATCGTTTCCACTCGGATAAAATAAATCCCCGTTGCTATATCATTTAAAATCTTAATATGAAATTGTTTTGAATTTAATAATGTCATTTCTGATGCAACATGTTGCCCCAATATATTATAGACATCAATAGATTGAACTTCGCTTCCCCAAGGACGCTGCAGTTCAATAGAAAAATTTAATTGATGAGCAGGATTCGGAAATATGCGGAGCAAAAAGCGCGTCTCTTGATTATTAACAAGATTTTCAATATTTGGAAGCCCCCATCCGACTGAATTGTTCGGTGTCGCGGCGTTATTACTTTCGTTTTGAAGCATCACAATAAGTTCGTCGGGTGTTAATTGCCGATTCGCCTCCCAGACAAGTGCCGCTGCGCCAGCGATAAGTGGCGTCGCGTAGGAGGTGCCATTTCCTAAAGAATATCCATCTATTTCGTTCGCGATTGAAACGCCAACGCCTGGCCCAACGACATTAGGTTTTATACGTCCATCGGCGCTAGGGCCAAGGCTAGACCAACTAGGCGTTACGCCGTTAAAGTCAATTGCACCGACGCTGAGGACATGCTTTCCATCCGCCGGCGACCATAAAGTAGAAGCCTCATAATTCGTTGTACCCTCATTTCCCATTGAGTTTACGACGAGAATTCCGCGACTTGCCGCGACGTTTGTGGCGCGTGTAATGGCGGCTGTTTCGCCGTCTAAATCGTCTAAGGAGTAATTTTGACTCGCATCATCAAATTCAAAATAATTTAAGGAGGATGAAATAATATCAACGCCTATAGAATCAGCCCATTCCAAAGCAGCTATCCAATTATCTTCTTCTGCTGGCGATTCAGAATAGATGTCTTCCGTTCGCGCCAACAGAAAACTTGCGTCGTATGCGGCTCCAATAAAGAGGCTGTCATCATAGGCCGCCAAAAGACTCAGTGTTGCGGTACCATGACGAGCGCCCGCTTTATAGACATCGTCTTCTAAATCCACAAAATCGTATGTTTTTATAAGGTTTAGATGGCTAAATGCGGGATGTTGCGTATAAAAACCAGCGTCAAAAACAGCAATACGCATGCCTTTTCCCGTGAAACCATTCTCATGGGCATCGACGATATGAAGGAGATGTAATTGATTGTCGCTATAACCATAAGCAGACGGAAGAGGGTTTTTTGTCAAAAAGCGATTTGGCAGGAAAACTCTTTGATCCGACACCTCTCCAACGTGGGATATTTCAATTATATTGGGATGGCTTTTTAGCACATCATATGTCTCTCTATTGGGTATTGTTGCTGACACGGCATTCAGAAATTTAGATTTAAAATGGACATCAATCATGAGAGATTCGACTCCTTGGAACGCATTGTCATTAAAGTAAATCGTTGCGCCATTGGGGCGATTGAAATCATCTAGATAAAGCCAATATTTCCCAGGAAAGCCCTGAGAATAAAGGTTTGAGAGGACGGCTAAAAATAGAAATATCGTTTTCATGGATGAATAATTATAATGACCTTGATACGCGTTCCTACGCACAGGTCATACATGTATCGCTTTCGGGTAACATCATGAGTCTCGCCACAGGTATCGCGCATTTACAAACCTTACATTTTCCATAATCCACATTCGAAATCCGAGACAAATTGAATTCCAGTTCTTTTAGTTTATATTTTGATCGGAATAAAAGATGTTCATTGACCCCTTTGTTATTGATGGCGTCCATCCGAGTTACTCGACCGATAGAGCAGTCTGGTGCAATGGGTTTGGTTTGTTCAACGAGATCAATAATTTGAAGTTTTAGCTCGCCTATTTCTTTGAGCATCTGTTGTTTGAGTTCATTTATTTCGTCAGGTGTCATCAGCGAATTCTAAAATTCTATCCTTTAATTCGTGGTTTCTTCAAATATAGTAGTGAGGCCGCAAAGAGATAGGAGAATTTTCTATGACTTGGATTTCGAATGATTGCTTATATTATGTCCTAAAGGGGACCAATGATTTACATAATTAAAGAAGAGGCTCTATGACCAACACAAAACATGAATGGCGAAAGCATGAGAAAGAGCTGTATTTACCGAAGAATCAACCCACACGGATGACGATTCCAGCCTTCAATTTTTTTACAATTGAGGGGCAAGGAAACCCGAACGATGACTTTTTCGCGGAATATATTGGTGTATTATATGCTCTTTCCTATGCCGTAAAAATGAGTCCTAAAAAGGGTTTAGCGCCACCAAATTATGTTGATTATACGGTTTATCCTCTTGAAGGTGTTTGGGATATTACCGACGAAGCGAAAAAGAAAAAGAGTGACGTCTTGGATAAAAACAGCCTCGTTTTTAAACTAATGATTCGCCAACCTGATTTTGTGTCAGCAGCTTTTGCTTCGCGAATAATTGAACAAACGAAACGAACGAAACCTCATGAACTTTTAGCGAAGGTGACATTCGAAACAATTCAAGACGGCGAATGTGTCCAAATGATGCATCTTGGCTCATATGACGATGAACCCGAAAGTTTTCACAAGATGGAAGATTATGCAAGAAATCTTGGGCTTGTTCGAGGGTCTAAAACTCATCGCGAAATCTATCTTTCTGATGCAAGGAAAGTTTCGTCAGAGAAATTAAAAACCGTATTACGATTTATGGTAAATTGAAAAGGATTCAATTTTTTTCAAGTTCCGAAGCTAATTGAAGAATGTTTTTTTGCATTCCCCACAAAGTTGAATAGATTCTCCTGGTTTTAAGAACCGGAGCCCCGAATTAAGATGAAAAAATCCCCGCGTTTAAAAACAAAACCCTTTCGACACATCCCTTTAGTATACCAAATGCTTTTTAACGTAGCAGGGACTAAAAAAGATACCAAAGAGAAGAGAATTTGAGGATGTTAATAATACAATCTTTGGGTGATTTTTTTATCAATAAAATCGAAACGAAATCAACGGCTTTTAAAGCGACAATAGCGTTTCTTATTATCCTCTTTATGGCCAACCTTAGCGCCATAATTGATTACTTTTACCACCCAACGATACCCTATTTTGATCACGAACACATTATTGTGGGTGCTTTTACAGGTTTTTTTACCCTGACATTTTTCTATTTATTAAATCAATATTACAGACAAATTGCATACGCCAATCGCATACAAAAAGCGCTCATTAAACGGTTAAGTAAAGAAAAGGAAAGAGCCGAAGAAAGCGACCGCCTAAAATCTGCATTTTTAGCGAATATGTCACATGAAATTCGCACCCCCCTAAATGCTATTATGGGTTTTTCGGGACTGCTAAGGAAAGAAAATCTCAAGGAAGAGAAAAAACAACTTTTTCTTAAGCTTATTCAAGAAGGTGGCGAACGTTTATTGACAATTATTTCAGACATTATTGATATCTCTAAACTAGACGTCAACCAACTTGCCATACATCCCGAAACCATTAATTTAAATGAGCTATTTGATATTCTTTTTCACCAATTTTCACTTCAATTAAATCAAAAAAATGTCATGCTTTCTACGCACAAAGAACTTTTAGATAACGAATGTGAAATTGAAATCGACCGTGTTCGTCTCACACAGATATTGTCGAACATGTTAGAAAATGCTATTAAATTTACTGAAAAAGGAACGATCGAATTTGCTTATTTTGTCGAAGGTGACATGCTTCATTTTTATGTAAAAGATTCAGGCATTGGCATCGATCCCGTAAATCAACAGCGTATATTTGAACGATTTTCCCAAATAGAAGACGATAAATCAAACTTGCACTCAGGAACAGGTCTTGGTCTCTCTATCGCCAAAGGACTTGTATTTTTGTTAAACGGTAAGATTTGGATTGAATCAGAGCTGGGAACAGGCTCGACCTTTCATTTTACAATCCCCTTTGTTCCGTCTGCCCAAACTTCGAAAAATAATATTGATACTCCCGATATAAGTTTTAAAAATTCGAGAGAGATTCCCATACTCATTGTTGAAGATGAAGAGTCTAATTTTATTTATCTTCAAGAACTCTTATATGATTGCAATGTAAAATTATATCACGCAAAAAATGGCATAGAAGCCCTTGATCTATTCAAGCAAAACAAAGAAATTGATTTAGTTTTTATGGATTTAAAAATGCCTGTCATGGATGGATTTGAGGCCACAAAAGAACTCCGAAAATTGAATCCGAGGATACCTATTATTGCGCAAACATCATATGCCATGTCGGAAGACAAAGCAAAAGCTATCAACGCTGGGTGCAATGACTGTTTAGCAAAACCAATTTCTGAAGAAGTCTTGATTGCGACTATCAGAACATATATACCCGAACACCCCTAGAGGAAAATTAACTCAAGCCTCTGCGTTTCATTCTTAAGCCTACAAGAACCTTCAAAACTAAATAAAACAAAACTATTCCAGTCTTCACCCCGTCATATTGCCTTGGTGGCACAATGCTTGTAAACGGGAAAGGCTGAAAAGGAAGGTTTATGTATAAAATTATTAAAGCAGAATTTATCGCAACGGGAGTCAAAAGTTTCAAAATAGAGGCTCCCCTTATTGCAAAAAAACGTGAAGCGGGTCAATTTATTATGTTACGTGTACATGATAGGGGTGAACGCATTCCCATTACTATCGCCGATTCGAATCCCGAAGAAGGTTGGATACAAATTATTGTTCAAAGTATTGGCAAAACCAGTATGCATCTAAACACTTTAGAAACAGGCGATGCCTTACACGATTTGGTGGGTCCTCTGGGTCGTCCAACGCATGTTGATAACTGGGGAACCCTCGTTTGTATAAGTGGCGGTGTCGGGACGGCTGAAGCATTGCCTATAGCCTCCGCGGGACGTAAAGCGGGAAATAAAGTTTATTCCATCATTGGCGCTCGAAACAAAGATTTGCTTATTGCCGAAAAAGAAATGTCCCTTGTGACAGATGGCGTTTTCGTTTCTACAGATGATGGCTCTTACGGACGCAAAGGCCTCGTGACAGATGTTTTAAACGATATGATGAAAGATGGCCTCGTCCCCAATATGGTCGTCGCCATTGGACCATTGCCGATGATGGCAGCCGTGTCAAATCAAACCAAACTTCTTGATATTCCTTGTATGGTCAGCTTAAATGCCATTATGGTGGATGGCACAGGCATGTGTGGCGCATGTCGTGCAACAGTCGATGGCAAAACAGTTTTTGTTTGCGTTGATGGCCCTGAGTTTGACGGACATAAAGTTGATTTTAAAGAACTCGGAACCCGTCAACGTATGTATAAAAAACAAGAAGCAGAATCGACAAAATGCTATTTAGAAAGAATGGCGGATGAAGCAGCGAAAGGGGGAAATTAAAATGACAAAAAGAACAAAGCCAACTTCCCATAATGTCGTTCCCATGAAAGCTCGTTTCGCGATTCCGCGCCAAGATATGCCAGAGCAAAATCCAACAAAACGTGCGGGAAATTTTTTAGAAGTAAATCTCGGTTTAACTGCCGACCAAGCTGTAATAGAGGCGCAACGCTGTATCGAATGCGGAAATCCGACCTGCATGGAAGGCTGCCCTGTCAGCATTAAAATTCCTGATTTCATTCAATTAATTTGCAATCGCGATTTTGCTAAAGCAGCCGCAAAAATTAAAGAAGATAATTCACTTCCCGCTGTTTGTGGACGGGTTTGCCCGCAAGAAACGCAATGCGAAGAAGTGTGTGTCGTTGGTAAGCGCTTTGAGCCTGTGGCCATTGGACGCCTCGAACGATTTGTTGCCGATTATGAAAGATTGCATCCCGAAGAAATGTCGACGGAATCCGTCGTTGCCGAATCGACAGGAAAGAACGTCGCTATTGTCGGGTCGGGCCCTGCGGGACTTGCCACCGCCGCCGACTTAATTAAAGCCGGACATGCCGTTACGGTATTTGAAGCGCTTCATGAATTTGGTGGTGTGTTGGTTTACGGAATTCCCGAATTTAGACTTCCGAAAGAAATTCTGCGAAAAGAAGTCGCTGCCCTCGAATCATTGGGCGTCAAATTTATAAAAAACTTTATCGTTGGACGAACCCAGACCGTGCATGAGCTTTTAAACGAAGAAGGTTTCGATGCCATGTTCTTGGGACTCGGCGCAGGATTGCCTCGATTTATGAATATTCCTGGTGAAAACCTGAACGGCGTTTATTCGGCCAATGAATTCCTTACTCGCTCGAACTTGATGCGCGGCTACGAATTCCCAGACTATGACACGCCTCTTTACCGAGCCGAACATGCTATTACGGTTGGCGGCGGAAACACGGCCATGGATGCGGTACGCACGTCCAAAAGACTTGGCGCTAATCACGCGACGATTGTTTATCGGCGTTCCGAAGAAGAAATGCCCGCGCGTAATGAAGAAATTCATCACGCAAAAGATGAGGGTGTTCACGTTATGACCCTTATTAATCCCATTGAATTTATTGGCGACGAAAATGGATTTGTGAAGTCGGCCCGTTGTTTAAAAATGGCGCTCGGCGAGCCTGATGATTCAGGACGACGACGTCCAATTCCTATTGAAGGTTCCGAATTCGAAATTCCCGCCGATATGGTTGTCATCGCTGTTGGAAACGGTTCAAATCCTTTGATTTCTCAGACAACGCCCGAAATTAGTACCAATAAATGGGGGAATGTTGTCACCGACGAAATTGGAAGAACCTCTATGAAAGGCGTTTTTGCAGGCGGCGACATTGTCACAGGTGGCGCAACGGTTATCTTAGCAATGGGCGCCGGTAGAGCCGCCGCAGAAGGCATCAATGAATATTTAAAAACAGGAGAGTGGGTATAAAATGGCCTTATCTGATATCATAAAAAACATGTCTTTTGATGAGATAATAAAGCTTTGTTGCGATCAAGAGCAAGAAGCCGTTAATCTCTATACGGAGCTTCGTAATCGTGCTACTGATGATGCTGCAAAACTAAAGTTTCAAGAGTTGGTCGATATGGAAACACAACATTTGGTTAATTTGCAGACCTTTGAAATTGAAAAATATATGGATTTGCCACCGGCGAATTTAAAGGTGACGGATTATTTAACAGAACCGTCAAAGGATCGCAATTTAACGACTCAAGAAGCACTCATTTTAGCCGCCAAGCGTGAAGATAAAACAGCAAAACTTTATCAAGACTTAGCGCATTTCTTTAAGGACAATGTCGAGTTAAATACGTTTTTCCAAATGATGGCTGACGAGGAGCTTCGCCATAAGCACGACTTGGAAACGGAATATGAGGACGAGTTTCTCCAAGAAGGATAATTATAAAAAATGTCGATTTAAAAAGCTCTCATTTGAGGGCTTTTTTTTCATGTCTTGACAGCTAAAACGAAAAAACTATATTGCGATATTATTTATTGTTGTTGATTGTGGAGATTTTGAGTGTCTAATTTATTACAAAAATCGGAAGAAAATTATAAAACTGCTAATTGGGCTGTTAAAAAAGAATTTTTCTCCGTGGCGATTAGCAGGCAATATTATTGCATGTTTCAAAACCTGCTTAATTTTCTTATTACAACTCCGAAGGAACCTTATACCTTACAGGAATTAAAGGATTGGCAGCGCAGTACATCAGAGTTTAAAGGGAGCCATGGTTCAACATTTAGATATTTCAATGAAGAACTACAAAAGAGCACAAAAATTCAGAACTGGGAAAAGGTAAAAGCGATTAACTTTCTTAAATCATTTAGAGCGCTTAGAAACACCTCAGATTATACTAACGACAAAATTGAAGAAAAAGATTGGAATACCTCTCGTGGTTATTTTGAATATATTGAGAAGGTAATAGGGCTTCTTAAAAAGGAATTAAAAGAGAATGATTGATAAAAAAAATAGAATAAAAATAAATGATCTCCAAAAAGCAATTTTTAATGAATATTGGGTAAAAACATTTGTCTCTTATGATTATGAGCTAGATTGCTACAATGTTTTACTGCCTGATTTAAACTTGTTTTTTAAGGATAGTTTTCATGTTTGGATAAATGATAATAACTTTGTTGAATCTACGGATAGAATTTCAATTGTAGGTATTAGACTTGAGTTTATCAAACCATACGAATTATTAAATGTTGGCGTATTTGACTGGAACTCAGGGGTGAGCATTACAATCGATGATATACTTGGGAAATCACCAGTAAGTAAAAAAAGTGACTTTCTTGATTTTTCGGGTGATTCTGAGGAAACAATTGTCAATATTATTACAAATGAAAATCAACCCTTGAGTTCAAAGGATTTTTATAGGTATTGTGAGGCTGCTTAATGTCACAGGACAAACAAAAAGATCCAGGAATTAATATTGTTAAAATTCAAATGCTTGAATCAGAAGCGAAAATTATTCAAAGTTTTGACCCTAAAAAAAAGTATAATTTGGAGGCAAAATATGATTTTGCCAATAATCTTTCAGATAATGAACACGAAGGATCAAGCACATTAAGTGTGACAGTAGAGATTATTGAAAATGGGGATGAAGACAAAAAAGTTTTTGCAATATTTAAATGTAAGTATTTAGGCCAATTTAGTACAGATTTGGATTCACCAAATATGGAACTTAAACAATTTCTAGAATATAATGCACACGCAATGTTATATTCCTATGTTCGCGAACACTTTACTAATTTATCTCTAAAATGTGGAGTAACCCCAATTTACTTGCCTATAATTAACATTATCGCCATGATTGATTCGATTAAATCTCAAACATTAAATAAAAAGTGACAATTCTTTCTATTCGATCAAAAAGCTCTCATTTGAGGGCTTTTTTTATGGCATTTATGTGGACTTTTGTGTCTTCGGTCTGTGAAATTGTCCTATATTCATTTGAGAAAAAACAGGACAGCTCATGAAACCAATTTACCTCGATTACAATGCCTCAACGCCTATTGCCAAAGAGGTCGCGGATGCCATGCGACCGTTTTTAGAGGGCCATTTCGGCAATCCCTCAAGCGCGCACATTTATGGAGCCGAAGCAAAATCCGCAGTGGAAAAAGCACGGTGGCAAATTGCACGGCTTCTCAATTGCGAAATCTCTGAAATTGTCTTTACCAGCGGTGGCACAGAGTCCAATAATTATGCGATAAAAGGCATTGCCTTCGCCCATAAAATCAAAGGCAATCACATAATCACTTCGTCTGTAGAGCACCCTGCTGTTTTAGAAGTATGTTATTATTTGCGAGATAATCATAGTTTTGACATTACAATTTTGCCTGTTGATAAATATGGAATTGTCAGTGCTCATGATGTAGAAAAAGCCATCACGAGTAACACAATTCTCATTACAATTATGCACGCCAATAATGAGGTCGGGAGCATCCAACCGATTATGGAAATTTCGAAAATTGCTCAAAAGCACGATGTTTATTTTCATACGGACGCGGCACAATCAGTGGGAAAAATTCCCGTCGATGTAAAGGAAATGGGTGTTGATTTACTCAGTCTTGCAGGCCACAAACTTTATGCACCTAAGGGGGTCGGCGTCCTCTATATTAAAGACGGTACTCGACTGGAAAAACTCATTCACGGTGCGAATCATGAACAGAATCTAAGGGCAGGAACCGAAAATGTCCTTGAAATTGTTGGGTTGGGAAAAGCGTGTGAATTAGCATCTTTGAATAGACGTGAAGATGCCGCTTATTACGGAAAAATGGCGTCTCTTTTGTATCAATTATTAAAAGACGCATTGCCCGAAATTCAACTCAACGGACACCCTTCTTTACGTTTGCCTAACACCCTAAATATTGCGTTCCCGAAGATTCCTGCGGATGCATTACTTTCACGATTGAAGGGCCTTGTAGCATCTGCTGGTGCGGCGTGTCACGGAAATGATATTTCGATTTCACCGGTTTTAAGCGCGATGAAAATACCCAGCGAAATTGCAATGGGCGCCGTCCGATTTTCAACAGGTCGAGAAACGACAGAAGCACAAATTCGAGACGCGGCTATTGAAATTATTTCAACTTTAGCGCGTTTTGAGAATGAGATTCTCAAAAAATTATAATTATTCCATCAATGACGGGAAAAAGAGCTTGTGATTCCATGCACCCATTGTATGCTTGGCGCAGACATGCAAATGAAATTGAATAGCAAAATCGACTCAATATCAAAAACTACAATCATGAATTTATCTTTCAGATAAGGACACAAGAATGAGAGAAATGACTGAATATATACCAATCTTAACAACGTTGTTTTCGGTGTTTTTTACAATTGAAATCTATAAGCATTATCGATACAGACGAACGAAATATTTACTTTGGTGGACACTTGGCGTCATAACATTTGGATTTGGAACATTGTCTGAAAGTATCAACGTGATTTTTGGATGGAATGAAATCAATTTAAAATTCTGGTATATTGTCGGAGCGCTTTTGGGAGGCTTTCCATTGGCTCAAGGCTCGGTTTATTTGTTGATGAGCAAAAAATTCGCGCGTATTTCGACCCTATTTTTTGTAACCGCTATTATAATTGCCTCAACTTTTATCATCATGACACCCATTACAGTGCCGCCAGATTTTGATTACCGACTCACAGGTGCTATTTTTTCATGGAAATGGGTGCGTTACTTTTCGCCATTCATAAACACGTACTCTCTCATTTTTTTAGTGGGTGGAGCTGTTTTTTCCGCCTGGAGATATTTTAAAAAAGGTCAAAAAGAAGCGCTTTTTATAGGGAATATATTTATCGCCATTGGCGGATTATTACCTGGAATTGGTGGAATTTTTACACGAATGGGATATGTCGAAGTTCTGTTTGTTACGGAAATTCTCGGACTACTACTTATCTATTACGGTTATCGCATTATTCGTAATGAGAAGCGACAAAAAGCCGCATAATTAATGCCGAGAGAGTATAACAAGTATTCAATTTAACGACTAAAGGAGGATGTATGCCAAGTGATTTTTCCAAACAAGCGATGAGTATTTTGCGAGATGGGTCTAATTTTCAATGGTACGTGATACCGCTTCTTGCCTTTGTTTTTTATGTTTACGCCGTTGAAATGGAGAAAAAGAATTATCGTCTCATTTTAGCCGGTTTAGCCTTTTGGGGCATGGATTGGTTCAACGAGATTATGAACTCCATCATTTTCCACGTCTCCAATTTTGCGCCGCTTTGGTGTGCCCCTGGCGACACGGCTTACCTTATTCTCATTGGTCTTAATATCGAAATTATGTTCATGTTCGCCGTCGCAGGCATCGTCTGGACAAAAATGCTTCTGCCCAATAAAGAAGATAAAATTCTCGGTATTCCAAATCGTTGGTTTGTCGCTGTTGCAGGTTCTATTTTTTCCGTTATCGTAGAGTTTATGCTTAATGCTGTTGATGCCTTAACCTGGGATTATTCCTTTTGGGATATGAATTCTCCATTACTCATTGTAATTTTTGGCTACCTCACTTTTTTTATTGCTGCCTTTTGGGTTTTTGATATGCCAACCATGCGTAAACGTGTTATCGCCGTTGCATCCATCTGGGGCTTTGATGTCTTGGCCATCCTTATTTTTGGACTTGGTTTAGGCTGGTTATAGATACATTAATAGAATGGAAAATATAGGAATAATGAACTTATGATTAATAACGATATTTTGCGTCGCATACGTTACACCTTCGAGCTCGATGATTCTTCAGTAATGGCAATTTTTCGGCTTGGTGGCGAAGACGTGACAAGAGCACAAATGAGTGACTGGCTCAAAAAAGATGACGACCCTGATTATCGTTCCCTCAACGATAAATTCATGGCCGTTTTCCTCAATGGATTTATTGTTCATAAACGAGGCCCCAAAGACGACGGCTTACCTGTTCCTGACGAAGAGCTCAATAATAATGTCATTTTAAGAAAGCTCAAAATCGCCCTAAATTTGCAAACAGAGGGTGTTATAGAATTATTGAGCTTAGCCGATTTAAAAGTGAGTAAGCCCGAACTTAGTGCGCTATTTAGAAAGCCAGGCCATAAACATTATCGTAAATGTAAAGATCAATTTTTACGTAATTTTTTACATGGCATGCAGTTAAAGTTCCATGTAGAGGATGTCTAAATTGTGGCGGGAAACGCATTAAAACCCCATTGAATCTAATGCTATTCTTGTCTCGTCGAACGCCCTTCCAGTGCTGCACTAAAGCTTAGAAGATTGTAATCCAGATTATGGAATCATCACTTTCGGTAATTGACTTAGGCATTGAAGATTATTTCTCAAGCGGCTCCTCGCGTCCATTAATCGATGTCCGGACACCGGCTGAGTTTGCAAAAGGACATATCGTCGGTGCTGTAAATATTCCTCTTTTTTCCAATGACGAACGCGCACATGTGGGGATGGTTTATGTCCAAGAGTCCAAAGAAAGAGCTTTGGAATTGGGATATACCTATGTGACACCAAAACTTGAAAGATTTATTTCTGAAAGTCGTAAAATCGCATCAAAACAAGGCCTTGCGATTTATTGCTGGCGAGGTGGCATGCGAAGCCATGCATTTGCAGATCATTTAATCGCACATGGATTTAAAAACGTATGTGTTATCATCGGCGGATATAAAACCTTTCGCAACTACGCTCAAAACTTTTTTGATCAAAAGATACAATTACGCATTTTAGGTGGCTATACGGGCAGTGGCAAAACCTATATTTTGAAATCTCTCCAAGAGAGTGGAGAACAGGTCATTGATTTGGAAGGATTGGCACACCATAAAGGTTCGGCTTTTGGGGCAATAGGGGAACGTCCTCAACCAAGTTTGGAGCAATTTGAAAACGAGCTCTTTTTTAAACTCCAAAATCTTGATTATATACGACCTGTCTGGATAGAAGACGAGAGCCGAAAAATTGGACGTGTGAGTATTCCCAATGCATTATTTGAGCAAATGCGAAATCAGGTCGTCTATTTTGTGGATATTCCGAAGGAAAAAAGAGCCACGTTTCTTGTGGGAGAGTATTCGTTTTCAGGGAATGAACTTCTCGCAAAGGCTATCAATGGTATTGCAAAAAGATTGGGCGGATTAAGCGTAAAATTGGCACATGAGCATCTCGCTGAAAATAATTATTATGAGGTCGCGCTTTTGGCTCTGCAATATTATGATAAAGCCTATCATCGAGGAGTGGAAAATAGAGACAGCGAAAAAGTCATCCGAATTTCACTCCCCGATACAAACCACACGACGAACGTCAAGCAAATTCTAGATCTCGCGAAGAATACAAACGACCCTAACTGAAATATTCTATTCAGGATATAATAAAGACATGAATAATCTCTTGACTTTTATATGTATTAAGAAAGTTTACACCCGCAACCAAAAACAACAGAGAGGCGCTGATCGAAAACTCAATACTCTCGAAAATGTTGTGCCGTAAAGAGGGTCATTTATTTTTAAGAAATCCTTTTTAAAAGGAGTCTTTAAATTGGCAAAAACCCAATCCGCATGAACGGATTAAACGGAAAGGCCATAACCATAAACCGAAAGGTAAACCATGTATTATAAATCAACCATAAACAGAACCTTTAGCGTCTTCGCTTTTTTTATTTTGATGCAAGTCTCTTTTGCTGCCGCAACTCGTGCACCGGAAATTGAGCTAGATGGTCAAGGCCGTCCACTTTGGGAAGAGGGCATCATCTGGGTAAAGGTGACTGCAAATGTACAAATTGACAGAAACATCTTGGAACTCAGAAGCTTTGGCGTAACAAGCCTTGATGCAAAGATTGAGCAACTTGGAATCGTGAGTATTAATCGTGCTTTTCGCCCAATTGAACGACCCAATCGTAAAGATTTACCCGATTTAACAAAGATTTTCACACTGGAATTGCCGCCTAAAATGAGCGCTAAAATATTTATTGATGTCTTGTCTAAAGACGCCAATGTTGAATATGCTGAGCGCGTACCGGCTGTTTATCAAGAAGCCATTCCAAACGACGAATTTTATGCTGGCATTATGTACCATCTCCCTCAGATCCAAGCGGAAGAAGCGTGGGATATTCATAAAGGTGAAGACGGTGTTGAGCAAATCGTTGTCGGGGTTTGTGACACGGGCATTGACTGGAAACATCCTGATTTAGCAAATAATATTTATAATCGTCTCGGTGAAGATGCTGATGGCGATGGTGTTACCATGCTTTGGGATGGAACGGAATGGGTCATGGATCCTGATGACTTAAATGGCATTGATGACGATAATAACGGCTATATCGATGACCTCATTGGCTGGAACATGATTGCCGATGCATCGGGAACTGAAAATAATGATCCCATGGACCCACCGAGTCGAGGTCACGGATCGCATGTTTCGGGTTTAGCTGCTGGCGTCACCAATAATGAAACAGGAATCGCTTCCATTAGCTGGAACGTCAAAGTTTTTGCAACATCTCATGGATATTCCGGCGATAATGGAGTCAGCGTATATCGTGCTTATGACGGTCTTGTTTATTTGGCTGACAATGGTGCCGATATTATCAATGCAAGTTGGGGCGGCGGCGGATTTTCCCAAGGCGCCGAAGAAGTCATCCGTTATATTAGCGGCGTAGGAGCTCTATTTGTTTCGTCGGCGGGTAATGGTGATGACGGCGCTGGTGGTATGACAGGTTTTGACTTGGCTTATCCAAGCAGTTATCCAGGCTGTATTAGTGTTGCATCTGTTGACCGAAACGATTTTAAAGCTTGGTATAGCACATTTGGTTGGGGTGTAGACATCTCGGCTCCCGGCGGAAATCATCAACCTGGCTTAATCAGTACCGTTCCTTATGGAAATGGTTATGATTACTATTCAGGTACCTCAATGGCGTCTCCCGTAGCGGCAGGAATGTTTGCATTGGTCAAGTCTTACTATCCAGATTGGACGAACGAGCAACTTATTAATCAAGTCATTGGCACATCAGATGATATTGAGCGATTTAATACATTTTACGGCCCTTGGTTAGGAGCCGGTCGGATTAATGCCTATCAAGCTCTCATTCAGCAAGATGTAAGCGTGCCAAATACAATGGAACTCGCACTTTGGGATGTCTCAAGTAGCAATCCAGCGGCACAAGATTGGGTCATGGAACCGGGCGAATCAACTGATTTGAGCTTCGTGATTCGAAGCTATACGCACGTACTGAGCGACTCAGCCGTAACCTTCACGCTTGTTTCAAATGATCCCGATATTTTGGTCAGCAATGCCTCAATCCTCGACACCATTTTTGCCGACGATTATTCAACGGTTGACCCCTTTACTGTCACAATTGCAGAAGGCGCAAATACAGAGTCGTCACCTCTTTATTTAGTTATTGAACCTCAAAGCGCCGAAGTTCTAACGGGAGATTCATTACGATTTGATTTGCTTATGAACACAACAAGTGTTGGCACAAATTTTCTTGATTTAAACTTGGTCTTTGGGGATGTTCATACAAGTACTGTAACCCTAAGCAACTCAGCTTCAACGCCTGTATCCATTAGTGCTGGAGCCTGGAGCACAGACCCTAATTCATTATTATGGCATGTCGATAGCTATAATGCCTATGAGGGCAATAGCTGGTGGTGTGGAAATCAACATATTGGTGGCTATACAAATTCTACCATTCAATATTTAGACCTTCCAATACTAGACTTAAGTGGGAGCAGCAATCCAATATTAACGTTTAAGCTTGATTACTCCACAGAGGATCCGGCTGGAGCAGAAGCTCCTTACGATGGTTGGGATGGCGCAAATGTATGGATTTCAACAGACGGGGGAGATTCCTATCAAGTCATCGACCCTGTTGCACCCGCTTATAATGCAACCGCCCTTTACGCTTGGGGAGAATATTGGGGACTTGGTATTGTGCCAGGTTGGGCAGGCGAAAGCAACGGCTATACGCAGGCTCAATTTAACTTAAGCGCCTATGCAACAAACGAAGTCATCGTCCGATTTGGATTTGCGTCTGATGGAGCCGTCACAAGCACAGGCATATTTCTTGATAATATTGTAGTTAGCGATGATGCTTCAACAGTTTTTGAAAATACGGGCGTCTTCGGTGGCGGTATTCAGCTGGAAGGTTTTCCAAGTTATATTGTTAATACACCGTGGCTAGAATTTCCAAATGCAAGTAATCCAATTCCAGGAAACGGCACTCTTGATTTAGAGATTGTGACGAATACAAGAGAAATGGACCCCGGTGCTTATTCCACAACAGCCTATGTTTTATATGAGGATTTTATTTTAGGCGAAATTGATGTCGCCCTTTCGTTGACCACACCGACCCATGATTTAACATTGGTCGATTATCAAAGCATGGGTGAAAATGTGACGATTCTCAAAGATGATTCAATCATGGTTTATATTGAGAATACAGGCGCCTCAACGGAATACGATTTTAATGTTGCAATGGTTTTACAAAATGAAGCGGGCGTTATCTTTACAGACACAATCTCCGTTGATTCTCTTGAATCAGGCATGAGTCATCATTATCGATTCTCCTCGTTCAATTTGATTAGAGGTGAAACGCTTGCTCTTGAAATCGAAATCCTCAATGTTATAGATGACTATAACGACTGGAATGACAGAATTGTCACAGAGCTTCCCGTCAATAATATTATTGAAGATTTTATGTCTGGCAGTAGTGCATGGAATATGGGCGGCTGGGGCGTAACGACGGGAATCGTTGGTCACGGCGATACTCAATCAGCACATGTCGATGCCGGGAGAATTCCTTATGCTCCTAATTTAGACAACGCAATGATGTATTCTGAATCGATTGATTTAACAAACATCGATAATCTTGCGATTGTGTATTGGACCGTTAGCCAAACCGAACAAAATGTTGATGTCATGACCTTCGAGGCGAGTACAGATGGGTTGAACTGGGATGTCCTTCGCAGCCATAGCGGAAATGCCACAAATTGGACTCAACATGCAGTAGATGTTTCAAATTATATCACCGAAGGAAATGATCAACTCTGGTTTAGATTTCATTTTGTTTCCAATGAAAGCGTTGCGGGAATGGGATTATTTGTCGATGATGTCGCCTTTTATACAGATGATTTCTTGAGTGTCGACGAGGAATTAACATCGTTGCCACAGCAATTCGACTTATTTCAAAACTATCCGAACCCGTTTAATCCGAGTACAACTATTCGATACGCACTTCCTCAAACGGTGGACGTTCGTGTACAAATATTTGATATTAGAGGACGGATCGTCAACACCTTATTCGAGGGTTCGCAATCTGCGGGTTTTTATCAATACGAATGGAAAGCCGATGATTCTAAAGGGAACCCTTTGAGTACCGGTGTCTATTTGGTACGAATTGAAGCGGGTGCTTTTAGTAAAGTTATCAAAATGGTTTATCTAAAATAACGTAGACGAATTTCACAAAAACCTCTGTCAGCTCATACATTTTTTAAGTTGACAGAGGTTTTTATTTTTACAGAATTATGCGAAAAGACACATTTAGAAATCGCGCCTCAATTTTATACCCTCATGAGGCATCCTGCATATATTGACAGCGATGTTAAAAGTGAAAAATAATAGAAGGAATCGATTCTAATGAAAAATAAAGGCCTGATAATTTTAGTTGTCGTTATTGCCATAATTGCCATGAACGCAATGGGAACGTATAATGGATTTGTTGAAAAAGAAGAAAATGTGAATCGCGCTTGGTCACAAGTTGAGAATGTCTATCAACGTCGCGCTGATTTAATCCCAAATCTGGTTTCAACCGTAAAAGGCTATGCTGAGCATGAAAAAGAGACGTTTATAGCCGTCACAGAAGCCCGCTCGAAAATTAATAATATTAATGTAGGCGGGATGATGAACGACCCAGCGGCCTTTGCTAAGTTTCAACAAGCTCAGGGACAATTATCGTCAGCTTTGAGCAAATTGATGGTGGTTGTTGAAAAGTATCCCGACCTCAAAGCAAACGAGAGCTTTCTTAATTTACAAGCTCAATTAGAAGGCACTGAAAACCGTATTGCCGTTGCACGGAAGCGCTTCAACGACTCTGCTAAACAGTATAATCAAGTTGTACGAAAATTCCCTGGTCGCATGTGGGCGGGACTTTTTGGTTTTGGTACAAAAAACTATTTCGAAGCTGAAACAGGCGCCGAAAAAGCGCCCAAAGTGGAGTTTTAATTGAAGCGAAGCTCCCGCTTATTTCTGTTGTTTTTTGCCGTGAGTTTGATGGCATCAATATACCCTCCGAAGCCAGAAAATTTTATCAACGACTATGCCAATGTTTTGTCTCATAGTCAAGTACGCGATTTGAATAGCGCTTTGGAAAATTATGAAACCCGGACATCGAATCAATTTTTTGTGGCGACATTCCCTTCATTAGAAGGGGAAAGTCTTGAAGATGTCTCCATTCGAATGTTTGAAGATTGGAAAATTGGGTCAAAAGGTAAAGATAACGGCGTTTTGATGACCATTTTTCTCAAAGAACGAAAAACGCGCATCGAAGTTGGATATGGATTAGAGGGATCGATTCCTGACGCTACCGCAAACAGCATCATTACAAATTCTATTCAGCCAGCTTTTCGTCACGAAAATTATTATGCAGGCATACAAGCGGCGCTTTCTGATTTGGCTCAAGCAGCCGAAGGACAGTATGTCGGAAGCGGTAAGAAAGTTCGCACATCCAGTAAAAGAACGAGCTCCCCTCTCTCCTTGCTTCTCTTGGTCGTCTTTCTCTTTTTGGGTCGTGGTCGCATGGGCGGAATGGGCGGATTCTTTTTAGGTTCCATGCTTGGGGCGTCAATGGGTCGCTCCTCCAGTGGTTTTGGTGGAGGTGGCTTCGGCGGTGGTGGAGGCGGTTTCGGTGGCGGTGGTGGCGCTTCAGGAGGCTGGTAGTATGGAAATAACGAAACACTTTACGGCCACAACTTTCGTGGTTTTTCAAAATAAAACATTATTGCATTTGCATCGCTCTTTGGGGATGTGGCTTCCGCCAGGTGGACATATCGATCGCGATGAATTACCACATATTGCAGCGCTTCGAGAAGTAAAAGAGGAAACAGGATTAGACGTAGAACTCATCTATGAGAAGCCCGTAATCTCAAGCGACAAGGCGACGGAACTGCCTCGACCTCAACATATTTTGCTTGAAACCATCAACACATTCCATCAACACATTGACTTGGTATTTTTTGCCAGAGCAAACACCTTTGATACACAACCTCAAAAAGGTGAGGCATTAGAAATGAAATGGTTTTCGCCTGATGAATTGGAAAACGATCCCGCCCTTACAAGCGATATTAAAATTCTAGGGCTTGAAGCGACACTCCTCCTCGCAAATTAATAAGCCAAACGGATAAACGTGAATGATACAATCGAGTGACACTATTGTGCTTAAGACCATTTCCCATGGCGACACATCAAAGATTGTGATTTGTTACACAAAAAACTTTGGACAGGTGAAACTCATTGCCAAAGGCGCTCGGAGTAAAAAAAGTCCCCATAAAAATCTCTTTTTCCCGGGTCGCCATATTAATATTTCCTACTATGAAAAGCCGAATCGCGAACTTTTGTTATTTAAGTCAGGCGAACTTTTATCCAGTTTTAATATGATAGAAAAGGACCTTGACCGTATGACATTTAGTCAGGTCATGATGGATTTGCTCGATCATACGATGACGCATTCTGAAAGCCAAGAATCTATATATAAGCTAACGTTAACAGCATTGCAAAATCTCAATCAACGAGACATCCCTGTATATTGGACTTATTGGAGTTTTCATTTGCAATTATTGAGTCATCTTGGTTTCCATTTTGAGACCGACATATGCCATCAATGTCAATCGACTATCACAACAACGGCGACGATGACGCATCACCAAGAACTATTATGTGATGTCTGTAATCATGGAGCCCTTGGCTTTATTCCCCTCACAAAAAGAATATTAAAAACCATGAAAGCGCTTCTAAACGAGGAAAAAGCACCCTATGAGAGCTATACTAAAATAGAGCGACAAACCTTATGGAAATTTTTATGGCAATACACTCATTTTCATTTGGAATCGACGCGTTATATGAAATCTTTAGAGGTGTTGCAACAAATCTATGGAACGCTTTAGGTTTTTACGGCTTAAAGTCTCTAAAGGAAACAATAATGAAATTTAAAACCTATAAAAATACATCGTTCTCTTTTGGCCAAAAAGAGTTGTCACCTGCTATAAAAAAAATTCTTTTGATTAATGGAGCCGTTTTTCTTTTAATGATGTTATTTGCCTCAAGAATTTGGCTCGACATATTTGGGTTAAATCCTGCTAGCGTTATTTTTAAATTACAAATCTGGCAACCCCTAACCTACATGTTTATGCATGGTGGATTTTGGCATCTGTTTATGAATATGTTTATGCTTTGGATGTTTGGAACGGAGCTAGAACACCTTTGGGGCAGTAAATCATTTATGCGATTCTATATGATTACGGGTATTGGCTCGGGATTCTTTTCACTGGTCCCTTATTTGTTTAACGTTATAAGTACTGGCGCTTCATATTCCCCTGTTATTATTGGAGCCAGCGGCGCTGTTTATGGCGTTTTATTAGCCTACGCTTTGAGCTTTCCCAATCGCACCGTTTTGGTCTATTTTGTATTGCCCATGAAAGTTAAAAACCTCATGATAATCATGGGGATAATAACATTTCTCTCTATTGGTTCAGGCGGCAGCATTGCCCACATTACGCACTTTGGGGGTATTGTTGTTGCGTGGATTTACCTAAAAAAAGAAGGTCGCTATCACAATATAGATATACCTTGGAATCGTTTATTTAAAGCTACAAAAGAATTCTTCAATCAAAAACCGATTTCAAAGAATGTCTCTGAAACAGATGAGAATCAATGGTACAAGGTAGAAGACGATGATTCAATGCGAAGAGAGATGGATCATCTCTTAGATAAGATATCACGTTTGGGTTATCAAAACCTACGAGAAGACGATAAAAACAGACTGTTATACTTATCTAATCAATTGTCGGGGAATAAATCATCTTTTGGGAGTGTCAAAATAACTGGGTCTCTGTTTAAGACTTCCAAAGGTATTTAG
>ERZ890510.710-NODE-710-length-25045-cov-9.013565_pt1 | contig 25045 bp, 20 predicted proteins | sample MGYA00521265_ERZ890510 | MGnify/ENA primary metagenome ERZ890510 (study PRJEB32303, sample SAMEA104408624) | aquatic metagenome | biome: Brackish water; feature: Chemocline; material: water | place: Baltic Sea | collected 2014-10-26T21:54:00 | depth 110 m ... | reverse complement strand
CGATGGCTCAAGGTCTAACATAGGAAGTGGTACCACACTTGGGGGCACGCCAGTCGTGCGCTGGGCGTAGGCGTGCTTGTGTTGTCCGTAACCCTTATGGCTGTCCGTTCATGGGTGCGCATACCGTCATGGAAGGACGATGGCGCCATGTTTGAAACGCTCGTGGCCGACTATCCCCACTCGGGTCGGTCCCAGTGGCTCATGGGCGATATCTATATGACACAGGGGCGCACCACGGAGGCGCTGGCCGCCTACCGTGCCGCCAACCCGAATCTGGGCGCGCACTACAGCCTGACCACCCAGATCGGACGGAAGTTGATGGGCGCGGGTCATCTGCGAGGTGCCGAGCACCTCTTGAGACAGGTCTGGATGGAGCAGCCGGAATTTGGGACCGCGCCGGCGCTGCTCGGGGTGATCTACTCGCGGATGGGCGAGCCGGAATCTGCGGAAGAGGCCCTCAGAGCCGCGATCGTGCTCCAGCCCGAGAACCGCATCAGTCGCCACCTTTTGGCATCGGCGCTGAGCGACCAAGGGCGCTGGGCTGAGGCCGCGGTGGCACGCCGACAAGTGATCAGTATGGGCGAAGATGTCTGGCAGCAATGGGCGTGGTTGGCGGAGTTCGAGATCCGGGCGGGGAACGCTTTGGCGGGCGCTGCCGCCTTCGACTCGGCGAGAGTGAGAACTGGCACTCCGGAGGAGCTGGCGCAGATCGATTCGATGGCCGCTGTGCTCACGGGGCCGAGTGGTGGTGGTTAGCTGAGGCCCGCCAGCACTGCCTGTAGCGAGTCACCAAGTTCGTTGTGCTCGATGATGACACTCCGACATGCGGTGTCTGCGACCCGAAGTTGGCGCTCTCTCGTTTCCCAGACGGCCACAGAGTCGTTGTAGCGGTCAAACGTCGTCATATACGGGCGGTACAGCTCCTGCGGGACGCCAGCCGGGTCCAACGCCTCGAAGCTGTCGACGCGCGCACGCATCGCTTGCAGCCGCTCGTCGAAGCTGCGGAGTTCACCTTCACTGCTCTTGACCGAACGCTGGCAGCGATCCGCAGTGACTCGAGCCCGATACAGTTCGTCGCGAAGCCGAGTGATCTCGGCAGAGGTCCTTTGCTGGTCGAGGATCCTTTGGCCTCCGAAATAGAGAAGTGATCCTGAGCTTAGCGTGAGCAGGACGGCGATCACAATTTTGGTGGATGTATTCAAAGCGCGGTCTTCATTGCGGTCCGGTACTTTGGCGTCCCGTAAGGGCTTCATGGTTCGGCGCCTGAAAGTCGTTGTGGGCCCTGGCGGTGGGCAAGGCGTTCTGCTGGCGTCCGACGCGTAATCGCGCTTGTGGCTAGACGGCCCTCGGCGGTACGGGCTCCCCCCGCGACCTCTTGGCGATCTGCCGAGGGCCACTGTCGGGCTGAAGAACCGTCCACGGTCGGTTCTCGTCTCCTAGTGATCAGGGCCACAATCTCCGAGATTGGTGAGCGGCCTTCGGGGCCATCTTTAAGTCGCCAAGCGGTTGAATGAGCTCATGCCATACCCAAGTGAATACGAACTGGACATCGTGCTCCGCGACGGCGTTGTCGAGCAGTTTCGGCCGATCAAAACGACCGATGCGGGCAGCTTGGTCAAGTTCTTCGATAGGTTAGGAACCGAGTCGCGCTATTACCGATTTTTCCGTGCGAAGAAGCTCCTCACGGCCGAGGAAGTGGAGTACTTCACTACGATCGACTACGAACACCGCATGGCCATCGCGGTCTTTCACGAACGCGAGATGGTCGCGGTCGGTCGTTATGACCGTGAGGCTGATGATCCCAAAGCCGCAGAGGTGTCCTTCGCGGTGGCCGATGATCAACAAGGACGAGGAATTGGAACTCAACTCCTTCAGATCCTGACTACCCATGGCCGGTCCCACGGTGTTGAACGATTCAACGCGTTCGTGCTCCCGGACAACCTTGCGATGATGCGCGTATTTCGTAACTCAGGATACACGCTCACGCGCAACTTCGCGGAAGGGGTCTATAGCGTCGAGTTCCCGGTGCAGGCTTCCGACAGTGCGCGCGCGGCCGAAGCGCGTCGCGAGCAACGCGCCATAGCCGCCTCAATTCTACCCATGTTCTACCCGCGGTCCATCGCGGTCGTGGGTGCGTCTCGCACGCCAGGCTCCATCGGCGCGCGGCTGTTTGACAACATTATGCGGGGAAGGTTCTCAGGCGTCGTCTACCCGGTGAACCCGAATACAGATGTCGTCGGATCCGTGCGCGCCTATCGCTCGGTGACCGATATCCCGTACAGGGTCGATCTCGCAATCATCGTCGCGCCTGCGGCTGCGGTGCTCAACGTGGTGAAGGAGTGCGCAGAGAAAGGCGTGCGGGGCCTCGTCATCATTTCCGCGGGCTTCTCTGAAGTGGGTCCAGAGGGCGCCGAGTGCGAGGCCGAACTGGTGGAGTTGGTGCGGTCCTCCGGCATGCGCATGATTGGCCCTAACTGTTTGGGGTTGGTGAACACCGATCCGGCGGTCAACCTCAACGCCACGTTCGCTCCGGTGGAAACACCTCGCGGCAACGTTGCCATGTTGTCGCAGTCGGGGGCGCTCGGGATCTCTCTCCTGGACTATGCGCGGCGCCACGACATCGGCATTTCACAGTTCGTCTCGGTCGGAAACAAGCCGGACGTATCCGGCAATGATCTGATGCTCCATTGGGAAGAAGATCCGTCCACAGACGTCATCGTGATGTACCTCGAATCTTTTGGTAATCCCCGCAAGTTCGCGAGAATCGCCCGGCGTATTGGTCGGAAGAAACCCATTGTGGCGCTGAAATCTGGCCGGTCGCTGGCGGGCTCACGGGCCGCCAGCTCCCACACTGGAGCGCTCGCTAGCGTAGACGCCGCCGTCGACGCCCTCAGCGCGCAGACGGGCATGATCCGGGTAGATACGATTCAAGAGCTCTTCGGCGTAGCCTCTTTGTTGGCCAATCAGCCGCTTCCTCGAGGTCGGCGGGTCGGGGTGCTCACCAACGCCGGCGGGCCCGGAATCTTGGCTGCTGATGCGCTCGAAGCATCGGGCTTGGAACTCCCGGTATTCAGCCCGGAGCTCCAGGCTCGGCTAGCCAAGGGCCTTCCGGCAGAGGCGTCTGTGTCGAACCCCGTAGACCTGATCGCGTCGGCCGGTCCGGACAGTTATGCCCACGTGGCTGGGATTCTGGCTGAGAGCGACGAAATCGATGCCCTGATCACCATCAACATCCAGACGATGGAGGGTGCCCCCGACATCGGCGCGCCCCTCTTGGCAGCCTGGGCGACGTCTGACAAGACACACCTGGCCGTCCTCATGGAGTCGGGGTCCGGGCGGATTACCATGCGAAACGAGCGCATGACGGTCCCCGTTTACGACTTCCCTGAGGACGCGGCCAAAGCGCTTGCACGGGTGGCCGAGTATGCAGAGTGGCGGAGCACACCCTCCGGGTCCGTGCCGGTGTTCGATGACGTAAACAGCGGGTTGGCGCGTGAAGCCGTGGCCTCCGCGCTCGATCGGATGGGCGAAGATGGCGGTTGGTTGGGCGACGACGAAGTGCGGACCGTTCTCGGTGCCTTTGGGATCTCCACCCCACGATCGTTTTCCGCCGCCACTGCGGCCGAGGCGGTGGAGGCATGGTCCGCGATCGGAGGGCCGGTCGCGATGAAGCTGGTTGCGCCCTCGGCGCTCCATAAGACCGATATCGGTGGGGTCGTTCTAAACGTCGTCGGGGCCGACGAGGTGGCGCGGGTCTTTGCCGACCTCGTGGCGCTCGCAAGCGATGCGAAGGGTGTGCTCGTCCAGGAGATGATCCCGAAGGGTCACGAGACGCTGATTGGGATGACGGAGGACCCCTCGTTCGGGCCTCTGCTCGTGTTCGGGATGGGTGGGATCTACGTTGAGTTGCTGAAGGATGTGGTCGTGCGGGTTGCCCCCATCACCGACACCGAAGCCAAACAAATGGTCTTCGGCATCAAATCTGCCAAACTGTTGCAGGGGTACCGTGGTCAGCCCGCGGGTGATATCGAAGCGGCTGAGCTGGCGCTCCTTCGCGTATCGGCACTCTTGGAGGCTGTTCCCGAGCTCGCAGAGATGGATCTGAACCCGGTAATTGTTCTCCCTCCAGGGGAGGGGGTGATGGTTGTTGATGCCAGGATTCGCGTCCGTCCTGTTCGCTCCGGCTGGTCCCCTGAAGTCGCAGACCTGCCGTCGGTGGCCGACTGACAACATCCTGGCCTAGCCTGCTGTCCTTATCAGGGACCGAGCTGCCCTTCTACTCCATCTGACGGTAACCATGACAGCATCGACTAGGGCGGGATTTTCCGGCATTGAGGACCGGAGGCCCTTCCTGCCCCCGCTCCTCCTGTTGTTCGTCGGCAGCGGCTGCGCGGCTCTCGTCTACCAGATCGTCTGGTTCCAGATGTTGCAGCTGGTCATTGGCTCGACGGGCGTCTCGCTGGGCGTGCTTCTTGGGGCATTCATGGGCGGCATGTTCCTGGGGAGCCTCGCGCTCCCTAAGTACGTACCGGCAGACAGGCATCCGCTGCGCGTATATGCCGCACTAGAGCTGGCGATTGGCGGGTTCGGCCTACTCCTGCTCGTGCTGATCCCGCTCGTGGGTGGGGCCTACGTAGCCGTGGTTCCAAGTGGGCTCCCTAGCATTCTCTTTCGGGCTCTGCTTGCTGGCTTGCTCTTGATTCCGCCGACGCTGCTGATGGGCGCGACGCTTCCCGCCATCTCCCGGTATGTGACTTCGACGCCAGCGGGGGTTTCATGGATGGGATTCTTTTACGGAGGCAACATCGCGGGGGCCGTGGCTGGGTGTCTCTTGGCCGGCTTTTACCTCCTGCGCCAGCACGACATCGTCGTGGCGACCTTTGTGGCCGTGGCGCTCAACGTCGTGGTCGCTGTGTTGGCGTACGGTCTGTCGCGGTCAGCCCCTCACGCGGCGCCGGTACCCTCGGGAGGGGAGGGGAGTGCGGTTTTTGCGCCGCAACATCGTGCCGTTCTGGTGGCGATCGGACTCTCCGGCCTGACCGCGCTCGGCGCAGAAGTCGTGTGGACCCGCCTCATGGCGCTCCTTCTCGGGGCGACGACCTATACGTTTTCGATCATCCTCGCGGTCTTCTTGGCGGCGTTGGGCATCGGGAGCGCCCTGGGCTCGTATGTGGCCCGTTCTTCGCCCAACCCCCGGATGGCGTTCGCGCTGTGCCAGGGAGGAGCGCTTCTCGGCATCGCGTGGACCGCGCACGCGATCTCGCAGCAGCTGCCGTTCTGGCCCATCAATCCGTCTATCGCGCAGGACGCACGTTTCGTCTTTCAGCTGGACTTGGCCCGAGCCCTGTGGGCGCTGGTACCGGCCCCTCTTTTTTGGGGCGCCAGCTTCCCGTTAGCCGTCGCCGCGATCGCCGACGAGCGTCAGGACGCGGGCGCCCTCATGGGCAGCGTCTACGCCGCTAATACCGCGGGAGCGATCTTGGGCTCCTTGGCCTTCGGCATCGTGGTCGTGCCGTGGGTAGGCACACAGAACGCGCAACGTTTGTTGGTTGCCGTTGCGGGGTTGGCCTCCATCGTGCTTGTTCTGCCGATGCTCCGCGAACGGTCGGCGTCGGGCGGTCTGCGCGTGGGTCGTCTCGTGGGGCTGGCGGCCGGGGTGGTCGTCGCGGGTCTCCTGATCCAGGGGCTGACCCAGATCCCTCCGGTGTTGGTCGCCTATGGCAGGTACGCGCCCACCTATGATCCTCCCAAGACGTTGTACATGGGGGAGGGCCGCAACTCGTCGATCGCCGTGACCGAACTCGGCAACGGGGTGCTCAATTTCCATGTGGGGGGAAAGGTTGTCGCGTCGACCGAGCCGCAGGATATGCGCTTGCAGGGAATGCTCGGTCACCTCACGGCGCTCCTGCACGATGACCCGAAGACCGTCCTGATTGTGGGTTTTGGGGCCGGGGTTACGGCGGGGACCTTTGTTGCTCACCCGGGCATCGAACGCATTGTCATCTGCGAGATCGAGCCACTCATCACGCAGGTGTCGTCTGAGTACTTCACCGAGGCCAACAACGCGATTCTCTCGGACCCGCGTGTCGAGGTCGTGCACGACGATGCGCGCCACTTCCTGCTGACCACGAACGAAAAATTCGATCTCATCACGTCAGACCCGATTCATCCGTGGATGAAAGGCGCCGCTGCGCTCTATAGCGCGGAGTATTTCGACCTGGCGGAGGAGCACCTCAACGACGGTGGCGTCATCACACAGTGGGTGCCGCTGTACGAGAGCACCGAGGAGGCGGTGAAGAGCGAGATGGTCACGTTCTTCGGGGCCTTTCCGGATGGCACGGTGTGGGGCAATACCTACGAGGGCGCCGGTTACGATGTCGTGCTAGCTGCGCGAAAGGGCGGGCTGCGCGTCAACGTAGACACCTTTGTCGACCGGCTTTCGCTCCCGGATCATGCTGCGGTCGCGAGGTCGCTCGCGCAGACGGGATTTCCGAGGGCGCTCGACCTCCTGACGACCTACGGGGCCAACGCATCCGACCTGCAAGGCTGGCTAGCCGACGCGGTGGTGAACCGGGACAAGAATCTGCGCCTGATGTACCTGGCCGGGCTGGGCCTGAATCAATATGTGGCGGGGGATATCTACCGGAATGTGCTCGACTACCGGCGGTTTCCAGATGAGGTCTTCTGGGGCTCTCCGGATCGGGTCGCGTTCCTGCGGAACCTGATGGGATTCTAGCCTAGGATCCACTCGAAAATCGAAAGTACTGGCTCAGAGCGACTGAGAAGGGCTATTTGTGAGGCTGGTCTTCTCGTGTGTGCGCCGTCGAGGTTGGCTGGCGATCGGATGATGTGGGTATGAGGAATGTCGGAGCTGTGGTCGCGGGCGTATTGGTCGTCGGCCTGATCGTGCTTGTTCTTCAGTGGGTGGGAAGTGCCTTGCATCCACTTCCCGCCGGGGTGGATCCGATGGACCCTGGCGACGCAACCGCTTTTGCGGCCTACCTCGCCACGATGCCATTTGTGGGGTGGGCCTTGGCGGGCGCATCGGAGTTGATCGGAGCGTTCTTCGGGTCTCTCGTTGCAGGACGTCTCGCCACGACGCGCCAGAGTTGGTTTGCCGGGGCCATCGTGTGTGTGGCCCTGCTGGGAAGCATCAGCAACTGGGTTTCCTTTTCGCATCCCATGTGGTTCATTGTGGGCCAGCTTGTGGGGTACCCCCTGGTATTCCTCGGCGTCACGAAGCTTCTTCCCAGCAATCCCTACGAGGGCCAATAATGAGCGACGCGCTGCACCAACCTGTCCAGGCCGCGGGCCTCCCCAAACCCATAGGCCCCTACTCCCCAGGCATGGTCTTCGACCGCTTGGTGATCGTCTCTGGGCAGGGTGCCACGGACCCAGCCACGGGGAAGCTTGCCGGGCCCGACGTGGAGACGCAGACGCGCCAAGTCTTCCGCAACATGCAGGCGATTCTCGAGGCGGGTGGGTCGGATCTATCGAAGGTGCTGCGCTGCGGTGTGTTCCTCGTGGATCTGCGCGACTTCGAAAAGATGAACGCCGTGTACGCAGAGGTGTTTGGCGATCACCGACCGGCCCGTACCACGGTGCAGGTATCGTCGCTCCCAGACCCAGGCCTCCGCGTAGAAATCGACGCGATCGCCTACCGCGACTAGCTCGGGCCTAGGACTCCCGGATCACCACGGGTTAACGCGGTAGCCATTCTCCTGGAGGATGACGAACGCGGTCATCGCAGACAGAGCGACATCCACACCCTCCGCGAGGCGGTCGGTCGGCACGCCCCGAGACGCGGCGGTCTGGCCACACAGAATCACCTTGGTGCCGGCTGCCATCAACTCCTGCAACAGCGCTGTGTTGGGGTTGGCCCCGCCTGTGTGTTCCTGGTAGGCGGCGTCGTTCAGTAGGTCCCATGCGGCGGGTCCGTGCACGACGATGGCGGTGCGGATGTGCTCCCGCGGAACCCCTGCCTGGGCGTGCATGTTGATGAAGCGCGCGACGCTGTTGAAGGTGACGTTCAATTGGTCCGCCGCGTCGGGCGTGGTGGCCACTTCGAACGCCACCTTGTACTCAAGATCGAGGGGCGTCTTGAAGGTTGGCTCTACTGCGAATACGGCACCGCCTGACTGAATGACGGGCCCAGCTTGTGCTTGCTGCTGTGCCTCGATTCCATAGGTGGAAAGCGCGAACAGGGCGAGCGCGACGGCAAAGGACGATCGGCGTGACATAGCATCTCTGAGAACGGGACGTGTGGTCCGCCCTACGCTAGCTCCTAATTCCGTGGATTGCCAAAGGCGCCTCATCGGGCCCGCTCGCGCCCCGCTCTGGCGTCGCTGGCCGGCGATTGACCCACCGCGCGCGCAGCCACTCGCTGGACGAAAAAGAGGGCCGACCGCGCTTCCGCGCGGCCGGCCCCCGTGTTTCTCCGTGCTTTCTGGGCTAGGTGCTAATCGTCAGCGCCCCTGGAACCAATCGTCCCGCAGGATGGTGACTTCCCGCTCGAACGACTGGCCACCCACAGACATGACCACCCGGTAGGTGCCTGCGGGCGCTTCGCTGAACTCATACTTGGCCCGGTCGGCTGCAGAGATGCCTCCTCCTCCCCGTCCGAATCCGCCGCGACCACCGCCGCCGCCACGCCCGCCCGCCTCCTGGGGCGTGTTAAGCTCGACCCGACGCTGCATGTTCCACAGCACACTGTTCAGGCCGGCTTCGTTGCTGCCATTCATCTGGTAAACCTCGAAGTTGCCCTGGTACACGGTGAACGTCACCGAGTCGGCCACGGCGTTCTTGAGGTAGAAGTTGAACTCCGCGCCGATCGGCTCGCTTTCGCCCTCGAAGTTCGCCGAGCCGTAGTTGGCGCGGTCGCTTGCGATCCAGCGGACTTCGGTCTCGGGTGCGAAGAAGTACGCATCCATCGCGAGCACGTCGCTGCTGAGTTCGGAGATTCCGTTGAGGTCGGCGATAAAGATACCGCGCCCGTGGGTCCCGATTACGAGGTCGTTCTCACGCGCGTGGATTTGAATGTCGTGGACCGGCACCGTCGGCATGTCACCCTTCATGCTCGTCCAGCTTCCTCCACCGTCCATCGATGCGAAGACCTGGTTGTCCGTCCCAAGGAAGAGGGCGTTCGGGTTCCCGTGGTGCTCACGGATCACGTTGACCGGACCCATCGGGAGACGAGCCCCAATGTTCGTCCAGCTGGCCCCGAAGTCGGTCGTCTTATAAACGAACGGCCGGAAGTTATCGTTGCGAAGGCCGGTGAACGTGGCGTAAGCGGTCCCCAGAGCGTGGTTGGATGCCTCGACCCGGCTCACCCAGAAGTCTGGATGGTTGGGAATATTGCCAGTCACGTCCGTCCAGCTCGCACCCCCGTCCTGAGTCACCTGGACATTGCCGTCGTCGGTGCCGACCCACAGAAGGCCGGCTTTTAATGATGACTCGTCCATCGTGCTGATGGTCGCGTACTGAATGTTGCCGTCGCCGCCCTTACCGGTGGTCAGCGTCGCGGGGTCGGCCTTCGTGAGATCCTCGCTGATGACCTCCCAACTGTCGCCGCGGGACGACGAGCGCAGGACCTTGTTTGCCGCATGGTAGATCACGCTACAGTCGTGAACTGAAGTGACGATGGGCGCAGCCCAGTTGTATCGGAGATCCGCGTCTTGGTAGCGGATGCCCTTGCTCTCACCGGTCACCAGATTGAGTCGATTGAGCGGCCCGAACTGCGACTCGTTGTAGAGATACTCGCCACTGCACTGGTCGAACATGTTGTACATGCCGTCTCCACCACCCACTCGCTCCCACATTTCGAAGCGGATGTCGCCGCCCGTTGGGTTCGTGCTCGGGCCCATTGAGGAGCCGTTGTCCTGCAGGCCTCCGGCTACCCGGTAGGGGTAGGAGTTGTCGAGGCCAATCGCGTAGAACTGCGCCAGAGACTGGAAATCAGGATGGTACCAGTTCTCACCACCGTCGTAAGAGATGCCCATACCGTGGTCGTAGCCGAGCATCATGTGTTGCGAGTCGTCCGGATCGATCCACAGGGCATGGTCGTCCCCGCCGAAGCCCAGGGGTTGCCGGTCCCACGTCTCTCCCCCGTCGGACGTGCCGAAGGATGCGGCGGAGAGCACGTGCACCTTATCCGGATCCGTAGGATCGATGATGATCTGGCCATAATAGTATGCCGGGCCGCCGCCTATGTTGCCGCCTTCCTCGCTGGCGCGCTCCCAGGTGATGCCGGCATCGTTCGAGCGATAGACCTCGCCGCCGATCATGCCACGGCTCGCCTTATGGTCGAGCAACTCCTGGCGACGGTCCTCGTCAGACATGTCGGCCTTGTTCGCGTTCTCGATCGTCACATACAGGATGTTCGGATCGCGCTCGTAGATATCCACGCCAATGCGGCCGAGCATGCCGCCAGGCAGGCCCGCTCCGAGTTGAATCCAGTTTGCGCCACCGTCGATCGTCTTGTAGAGGCGACTGCCCGGCCCCCCAAGGTCGAACGTGTACGGCAGGCGAACCTTGTCGTAGCTCGCGGCATACAGCGTGTTCGGGTCGGTCGGGTCCATCACGACGTCGACGACACCGATGGTGCGACCCTCCACCACGGGGGCGAGGACCGCGTCCCAGCTACGTCCCCCGTTGGTGGTTTTATACAAACCACCGGCATCGTTCTGGGAGTAGAGTGGGCCAAGCGCCGCTGCGTACACGGTATTCGCGTCAGTCGGGTGCACTACAATGCGGCCGAAGTGCTGTGTGTCCGTCAGTCCCATGTTGGTCCAGGACTCACCGGCGTCCGTCGATTTGTAGATGCCGTCGCCCGAATAGCTGCTGCGTGAGTTGTTGCCCTCGCCCGAGCCCAAGTACAGGACGTTGGGATCCGACGGCGCCACGGCGATCGCGCCAATGGAGACGACGCCATCTTGGTCATCGAAGAGAATGTCGAACGTGATGCCCCGGTTCGTGCTCTTCCATAGGCCTCCGGAAGCCGTCGCCGCATAGAATGTATGGGGCTGCTGTTTCGGCATGGCGAAGTCGATGAAGCGCCCACTCTGGCGCGTTGGACCGATTTCGCGGTAGTCGACCGCAGCGAGGATGTCTTCAAGACTCTGTGCGGCCACCTCGGTAGTAGGCAGGAGCCCGATGACCGCGAGGCAGGCAGAGCAAGAAAAGGCGCGTCGCAACAACTGCATGTGATTCACTCCGTTTTGTTTTTCGAAAAGTGCTGAGGGCGACCCTGCCGAAGCAGAACCGCCCTCCACTGGACCGGTCAGGCTGAGTGTTACGTCTAGCGGCCGCTGCCAGCCTCTGATATCGGACCATCCTGTGCTGTTCCGTCGGCGCTCAGGTCGTTCCAGTTCAAGATCGCGTTGAAGCCCAGGAAGAAGGTCCCCTGCGTCTGCCACCGCCAGAACGGGCGGATCGCGAAGCTCACTACGTGGCCGTCGCCGAGCGACGAGTCCACGACCTGCGGTGTGCCAGCGATGCCTTCGGCTCCTCCGAGCGTTCCGGAAAGGAGGATCTGATCCGCCTGATCCGGGAACTTCATGATCACGCGCGAGTTACCTGCGCTCGCGCCTCCACCACCGAAGCCGCCGAAGCCACCTCGTCCGCCGCCTGCGCCTGCGCCCGCTCCGCCACGGCCGCCGCGGCCACTCGCCGCTTCGTCGTCCAGTTCGTACGGAGACAACTCAGGTCTGGTGGCCATGGGTGTTGTGTTCTGCCATGGGCCGCCACCGCGACCGAAGCCACCGCCCGCACCGCCGCCGGTGGAGAAGACTACGTCCCCCTTGAAGTAGACCGGGAGCTGGGTGCCGTCGAAGCCATAGGCGATGGGACTGGTCTTGTCTGCGAACACGCCGCGGTGGACCGAGCCCGGTGAGATCAGGCCTTCTGGGCTGATGATCGAAACCCCGCTTGTGACGCCGAACTCGGGCATGATCGAGGACGTCGATCCCTCAACGAGTAGGAGGCCGCCCGCACTGACGAAGTCGGCCAGCTCGACCAAGCCTTCCCAACCCATGCCGCCGCGGATGTCGTCGTCCTCGTCGATGCCACCTAGGTTCGGAGTCTCCTCAGAGGCTCTGTAGGGCAACGGGAGGTCTCCCGTCATCGGGAAGCCATTAAGGTGCGACTGCGCGTTTCCACCCACGTGCGGGTAGATAATGACGTCGAACCTCTCTCTCAAATGCCCTTCCGCAACGAGCTTGTCCGCGAAGTATTCGTAGGGGACACCGTAGTGATCGAGCGCTCCTCTCACCCAGCCTTCATCCTGGGTTCGACGCCACGAATGCAAGTACGCGATCCGCGGAAGGTCGAGTTCGTGCATGAGCACGTCGGGCATGTCATTGGTGCCGTACCCGGAGAGCCCGAGTTCGCTGAGGCTCGCTTGAAGGCGGGTCCGATCGGCGGCGGGGATGATGAACGACCCGGCGGGGAAGGTACGATCGTCCATCTCGAATTCCGCCTCGGCGGCGTGCATCGTCACGTCGGCTAAAGAGTAGCGGAACGACATGAGGTTGTTGTCGGTGTTGTGGGGGACCACAACAATGCTACCGCCACCAGAGATTCCGCCCGGAGCGCGAGCCGGGGCTGTGAGCAAGGTCATGTCCTCTTCCAGGACTGCCGGATCCTTGATTTCCTTGAGTTCGATGTTCCGCATGAGTTGGAACGTCCAGCCGGTGTCATCGTAGGGCCGGGGATTTTCGAGCGAGAACTGCTGTAACGACAGATACATCTCCGCGAGCGTGCGGAAGGGCTGATCTCCCCGCACCACGTAGTCACCTTCCTCGACCTGCACGTCACCTGCTTCGAATGAGTCGTCGGCGCGGTGGATCTCGAGTCCCTGGCGCTGCAACTCGTTGACCGCGTCGACTGCGTCGGCCCGGCGGTACTGATTGGCGGGAATCACCCACGCGTTGATCGGGCCTTCCACGCCCTCGCGAATGGAGCGCTTGTTCTTGACCCAGTAGTTATCGAGGAACGTCTCGGCGTGGTCCGCGACGTACTTCAACGAGAAGAGCACACCGGACTGCTGGATGTTCGTGTTGTTGCGCGGCCCCCACTGGATTTCCGAGAGCGGCGGGTTAGGCCGAAACCATTCGCGGCTCGTGCCCGTGCCACCTACCCGCAGTGTTCGGTTCTGAGGTCCATAGCTGGCCACTTCATAGAAGCGCCCGACTGCGTTGTGACCGTGGGCGATCGTGAACATGTAGTTCGGGGTCCAGCCATCGTAGAAGCTGTACGTCCACACGCCGGGGACGTCGCGCTTTGACATCTCGAGCACGTCGTTTTCGGCGAGCACCCACCACTCGGTGATGGTGATCGCATCGAAGGCCTCGTTGTAGGGGCCGGTCCCGGTGGACGTGTACAGATAGTTCTGAGCCTCATGTAGGTCGTGCATGATGGTAGGCGCCCACTCGAGCTGCACCGCGTTCACGTTCTTGGTCAGCATCAGCATCTGGCCCATCGCGTCACGGTTGTTGTCGTGCGCGACGTACTTGCCCCAGTACATCAGGGGGAGGCGGGCCTCGCCTTCAGGCCGGCCTTCGTTGAAATAGTAGGTGTCGACCTGTTTCTCACGACCGTCAACTTCAATGACCGGCGTGATGAACGTGATGATGTTGTTGCGGATGTCTTCGATAAACTCGGTGTCTTCCACGACCAGCCGGTAGGCCAGCTCCTGGAGCATTTCAGGGCCACCGGTTTCGGTGGAGTGCATGCCGCTGGTCAGCCAGTAGATCGGCTTGCCGATCTCCTTGATAAGCTGGTCGGCCCGCTCCTCTGACGTGGCGCGTGGGTCGGTCAGTTCTTGCAGGTATCCCTTGTACTGCTCGAGGTTGGCAATGGTCGCCTCATCCGCGATCGCCATAAGGATCTGCTCACGGCCCTCTTCCGTCTGCCCGATCGACCAGACGGTCGCCCGCGGGGAGGCGTCGGCGATGGCACGCATGTAGGCGTGAATATCCTTCGCGTACGTGAGTTCATCAGGGGTCCCCACGATCCTCCCGTTGAAATCGAGCGGCGTCGGGACAGTGGCCGAAGCAGGGAGGTGGTCCACCAGCTCAGTCGTGATCCGGTCGTCTTGGAGATGCTCAGCGATCAGACGCGTGTATTCCTCGTCATTCGCCTGCACGACTCGAGCTTGGGCGCTGGCGAGTGCGGGCGAAAGCGCGAGCAACGCGACCATTGTCCAGCCGGCGGTAGGGATACTACGGGACATTAAACCCCCTGAGCTTCTGCAAAGTGCGAAACCGGCAATGCGCCGGATATACTTGGTCTATCGGTGCTTACATGGACCCGCAAGGGAGGCGGGATGCTGGGACTTGGACCCAGGAGTGGCTGCCCAGCTGTTGACTGTGGGTTCCGTCCCATAGAGTCTGGATTCATGACTCATTCCGTTCGAAGCCATCTGCGCGTCGACATCGACGCCTATGATGAGACGATCCGGCGGTTCATCCCCGGATACGGGGCCATGCTAGAGGCAGCCGCGCGGGCCGTGACTGACATGTCGCCCGGGCTGGTTCTAGATCTCGGGGCGGGAACGGGCGCGCTTGCAGCGGCGATTCTCGCCGATGGCACGGTGCGGACCGTCGAATTGTTAGACGTCGATACGGAGATGCTGGGGCAGGCCCGTTCACGCTTGGCCGGATTCAAGTGGCGGGCGCGGTTCAAAGAACGCTCCTTCTACGACCCGCTTCCGTCGTGTGACGCGGTAGCGGCGTCGCTGTCGCTTCACCACGTGCCGACGCTCGCCGACAAGCGCGCCCTGTACGGTCGCATCCATGACACGCTGTGGGCTGGAGGCGTGTTCGTGAATGCCGATGCTACGATGCCTGCCGAACCCGATGCGCGCGGCGCTGCCTATTTGGCCTGGGCCGACCACATGGGTGAGTCGGGCATCGAGCGGGAGCGTGCGTTCGCACATTTCGCCGAGTGGGCTGACGAGGATACTTACTTCCCGCTCGAGGACGAGCTGGCTGTTATGCAGGCGGCTGGCTTCGAAGCCGAGTGTGTGTGGCGTGAGGGGCATATGGTGGTGCTGGTTGGGCGGAAGCGGTAGGCGGGTTCGGCCGTTCGGGCGCCCCGGAGCAGATTCCAGTTCGATCGTGTGATTTCATAAAAGGACATATCTCGTCAGTTATGGGCATTAACAGAAAATATATGTCCTTTCTCTTGATCAGGCGAACAAAACTCGCTATCGTGTGACGGAAGATTTGACGTAAGGAGGCAGCGATGCCCAGAACCTTGCCGACCATGCCCATCCCGGTGCGCCGCGCACTTCGGAAGCTGGGCTCGGACATTCGTGACGCCCGGCGGCGGCGCCGTATCCCCACCAAGATCGCGGCGGGCCGCGCTGGCATCTCCCTGCCCACTCTGAGAAGGGTGGAAAAGGGTGACCCTTCAGTGTCGATGGGCGTCTATGCGTCGGTACTCTTCGTCCTCGGACTGGCTGATGGACTGGGCGATTTCGCCGATCCCTCCAAGGACGCTGTGGGCCTGCAACTCGAAGGTGAACGATTGCCTGAGAAGATCCGCTTGTGACCAACGAGCGATCTGCCTTCGTCTACGTGGACCTGGAGGGAGTGGTCCTCCTCGCGGGCCGTCTATGGTCGCGTGTCCGAAACGGTCGTGAGTCCGCGACGTTCGAGTACGCCGAAGAGTGGCGCGCCTTCGAGGGGAGGTTTGCCCTCGACCCGGCCCTGTCGGTAGGCCCGGGGCCTCACCACACCCCGGCCGGCAAGGCGCTGTTTTCCGCTCTGGGTGACTCCTCCCCCGACCGATGGGGACGCACGCTGGTCGCGCGCCGGGAGCGGGCGCTCGCCAGAAGTGAGAGCCGACCGCCACGGCCCTTGTGGGAGTTCGACTTCCTCCTGGGCGTTTCCGATTTTCCACGCCAGGGGGCGCTTCGGTTCGCGCTCGAACAGGGAGGCCCCTTCCTCGCCGATGAGTCCCTCGGCCCAGTCCCGCCCGTCGTCGACCTACCTCGATTGCTGGCTGCTAGCGAGAGGGTGCTCGAAGAGGAGGAGACAACAGAAGACCTTCGACTGCTCCTGGCGCCCGGTTCCTCACTGGGTGGCGCGCGCCCGAAGGCATCCGTCCGAGACGAAGGAGGGTGCTTGTCGATCGCGAAGTTCCCGGCTCGCTCCGACGACTACGACGTCGTCAGGTGGGAGGCGGTTGCGCTGACATTGGCGAGTCAGGCAGGCATCGAAGTTCCCGACTTCCGACTCGAAATGGTGACCGACAAGCCCGTTCTCCTCCTCCGGAGATTTGACCGCGAGGAGGGTCAGCGGCGTCCCTTCCTTTCGGCTATGAGCATGCTCGGGGCTGTGGACGGAGACCAGCGGAGCTACATGGAGATCGCCGATGCGCTGCGGCAAAATGGCGTCGCGACCGAGATGGACCTCCACGAACTGTGGAGGCGTGTCGTGTTCAACGTGCTCATCTCCAACACCGACGACCATCTTCGGAATCACGGCTTCCTGTACGCGGGTTCCGCGGGGTGGCGCCTTTCGCCAGCGTACGACATGAACCCCGTGCCCACCGATGTGAAGCCGCGGGTTCTCTCGACGGCGATCGGGTACGACGATGATGCCTCCGCATCGCTCGATCGGGCGATGGAGGTTGCAGACTACTTCGCCCTCGGGCCGGAGGCTGCCAGGGATATCGCGTGCCAAGTCGGGAGAGCTGTCTTGTCGTGGAGAGAAGTCGCCGCGCGGTGGGGCATCGGCTCGCGAGGGACGGAGCGCATGGCGAGCGCGTTTGAGCACGATGACCTTCGGCAGGCGGCCGGGATCCCCCAATGACACGAGGTCAACTCCACGCCGCCCCCGTGTCGAGCCGAATCCAGTCGGTGACATACCCTGGGCCGGGCCGCCGCCGAGCGGATCCGCTCCATTGAGAACCCGAACCGCTCCTACCGATCCGGTAAATACCGCTTCGGGAATTTCGCAACGACCGAGTAAATGGGGTCGACAATGTTAGCCACCGTGTTCTCCCCGAGCTGCCCCACAAGCATGTAGGCGTCCCAACGCCCGAAGCCGTAGTCCGCTTCGAGCCACTCCACCAGCTCCACGTGGGCGAGCCGGAACGCGTCGATCAGCGGGCGGGCGCTGCCGACGACCATGATGTGGGTCTCATCCTCCAGCCGTGGCCAGTCGATGGTTTTTCCCTTGATCAGGTCAATGCGAAAGGCGACGTCCATCGACGTTTCCATTCCGGTTCCGTTGACCTCGCCCTCGCCCTGACGCGCGTGCCCATCACCGAAGTAGAAGTACGCGCCATCGTTGAAGACGGGCAGATAGACCGTAGTGCCCTCGCGTACCTCGGGCGCGTCCATATTGCCCCCGAAGTTGCCGGGCCATAACCCCGCGAAGGCCTCACCGTTGGCTGGCGCGACCGCCACCCGTCCGAGCATAGGCTTGAGGTCCACGGTGATGTGGCCCATTTCGGAGTCGGGCAGGTCCACCGAACCGGTCATCGCTTCGGCGTCCAGCACCCACTCATACCGGCGCGCCTCGATCGGGTCATTCAGGAAGCGACTGCGGCTGTCGGTGGCTAGGCCGCCGAAGTCCGAATAGATCTGCACACCTGCAAGGGTGTGGTTGGGTTGGACCTTGAGGATCTCGACCACGAGAATGTCGTCCGTGGTGGCACCCTCGATGAAGAAGGGGCCGACTTCACCGGGGAAGGCGCCGCCCCCTGCGTCGTAGTACGCACCGTGGTTAGTGCGGGAGATCAGCACGGTCCCCGGCTTTATGGTGGCCACTGGTTCCCGCACCGCGAAGGTTGGGTACGCGATCGTGGGCTCAAAACGGAGCGTATCCTGCGCAGCCACAGGTGCCGCGGTGGCGGTGGCGAGTACGAGAGCGGCGAACAGGACGACAGGGCGAAGCTTCACGGCGACCTCCAAGCAGGGCGAATCAGCAGTCGCCAATGTGCGGGATCGGACCCGTTGGTGCGAGTCCGGCCTCATTTCGGAGGGGTGTCAGATTGTCTGTGTAAATGGCCTCATCATCAAACGGGTAACCGTCCCTCGAAAACGATGGACAGATGGTTGAGGGCAGAGGTCCAGTCCTGGACGGGCCGGTTCCACCGCTCACTGGCTTTCATGATGGCCAGGTACAACACCTTCCTCACGGAGTCGGGAGTGGGGAACGCGCCTCGGTGGCCTGCCCCCGGGCACCTGAGCCAGGTAGAATGAGAGTCCAACGCCCCTGGAGGGGGAAAGGACTCGAGGATGAAAAAGCGACACAGCCCGGAGCAGGTCGTGCGGAAGCTTCGAGAGGCAGACGCACTGTTTTAAGCAGCGGGGCGACGATCGCCGATGTCTGCATAGAGCTTGAGGTGAGCGAGGCGACGTACCATCGGTGGCGGAAGCAGTACAGCGGCATGCCAAGCGCCTGAGACCCTTCCTGCACCACAACCCCGAGATCGTGGGGGCTGTCCTGCGGATCTTCGTGCGGGCCATCCGCACCACGCTGTGTCGTGCCAGCCCTGGAGCACCGAGAGATGCTCTACTCGGGGCACTCTCGTTTCTGCATCGATTCGGATCTTCGCTCAACACGCATTTCCATTACCATCTCGCCGTACTCGACGGTCTGTTCTCGGGAGCCGACGACGGAGGCGTCCAGTTCCATACCTCCAGCCAGCTGACTCCGGCCCACTGGCTTGAGCTACAGCGTGTCGTCCAACGGCGCGTGCTCCGCTACTTCCGCACTCAGGGCCTACTCGACGAGGCCGACGCCAACGGCATGCTCACTTGGCGGGGCTCGGGAGGGTTCAGTATCGACGCCTCCGTGCGTATCGAGGGAGACGACCGGGCAGGCATCGAGCGGCTGCTGCGCTACTGTGCGCGTCCGCCCTTCGCGCCCGAACGGCTCTATGCTCCCGCTGGTATTGCTTCGCTGGCCTCGAACGACAGCCGCCTCGTCTATCGGCTTCCCAGACCCGCGCCCGACGGCCGCACCGAGCTCAGGCTCACGCCGCTCGAGCTGCTGGAGCGGCTCGCCCGCATCCGCTGGGCCGTGCTCCTCGCTCGCGTTTATGGCGTGCTTCCGCTTCTCTGTACCGGTTGCGGCGGACAGATGAAGATCCTCGCGTTCCTCACCGAGCCGCCGGTCGTCTCGAGCATCCTCCTGCGCCTCGACCTGCACCATCTGCCTCCGCCCCTCTCACCCGCACGCGGGCCACCTCAGGGAGACTTCCTCTTCGATCAGACACCCGAGTTCGACGCCACTGAGGCCGAGCCCGTCCCTGACTTCACCTTCGATCAGTCGCTGCCCGAAGACTTCACAGACTGAGGCAACAGGCGAGGCGACTCGCCCAGCCGTCGCCGTGCGGCGAGGGCTTGCCTCCCCTGGGGATCTGGCGCCCATCCGCGCATCCCCCTGACCCATCCGCGTATCCATCCACCGTGAGCGCGCTAAGGGCCCAGCGGTAGCTCACCTCGCGGGCGCCCCCGACTTCTGCCCCCTGTCCCTTCACGTCTCGTCACGCCTTTGCTTCGCTTTCTCCCATTTTGCGCTTTTGGATTTCCTATTTCTTCTATCCCGTGGTGGCTAGACGGCTTCATATTGGACGGCGTATATCTTGCGACGGCATGGGTGGTCAGCGTCATGCTTCCGCCCATGGCGATCTTCTTTCCGCTCTTCACGCTTCTCGAGGACTTTGGCTACCTACCGCGCGTCGCGTTCAACCTCGACTCGATGTTCAAGAAGGCGGGGGCGCACGGAAAGCAAGCGCTGACCATGTGCGTGGGCTTCGGCTGCAACGCGGCTGGGGTGGTGGCGACCAGGATCATCGACTCTCCACGAGAGCGCCTGATCGCGATCATCACGAACAATTTCAGCCTGTGCAACGGTCGTTGGCCCACGCAGATCCTCATCGCGTCGATCTTCATTGGAGCCGTGGCCCCCGCTCACCTCGGAGGTCTGGTGAGCGCCGCGGCTGTCGTGGGCATCGCGTTGCTAGGGATCGTCATGATGTTCGTCTCTTCATGGATCCTGTCCCGAACGGTGCTCCGTGGTGAGGCGACGAGCTTCAGTCTGGAGCTGCCGCCCTATCGGCCCCCACGCATCCTGCAGACGCTCTACACGTCCATGATCGACCGCACGCTGATCGTGCTGTGGCGGGCGGTGGTCTTCGCCATCCCTGCGGGAGCCGTGATCTGGCTCATCTCGAACGTTGACGTAGGCGGGATCTCGCTTGCCAGCCACTTTGTGGACTGGCTCAATCCCTTTGGGCTGCTCCTCGGGCTGAACGGCGTGATCCTACTGGCCTACATCGTGGCGATTCCGGCGAACGAGATCGTCATCCCCACGATCCTGATGTTGACGGTTCTCGTCACACCGGACCTTGTCGGTGCAGGAGAGGGGGCCGGGGTGATGTTCGAGGCAGACAGCGTGGTTCGCACCGCGGAGTTGCTCGAGGCAGGAGGCTGGACGCTCCTCACCGCGGTCAACCTCATGCTCTTCAGCCTCCTGCATAACCCATGCTCCACGACCATCTACACGATCTATAAAGAGACCCGGAGCGCGAAATGGACCACGGTTGCAACGATGATGCCGGTCGCGATGGGCCTCACGGTCTGCTTCCTCGTGACGCAGGTCTGGCGGTTGTTAGGCTAAGGGCTTTCGCGGCGCTTGGATTCTGCTGATCTTCTATGGGTAGATGAGAATCGTTCTCAAAGTCAATCGCCGAGCGTTGCATGCTGCTCTCCACTGATTCCAGCGAAGAAAACGGCCAGGCTGACGACTCCGTCAGTCTGATGGACGTGGCAATCACCACGCCGGTAGAACTCGTTCGGATCGACCTCTCGCCTGACGAAGCGGGGCCGCTTCTGGATCGCGGCATCGTCCCGGGCTGCCTCTTGTGTAGGATCGGCCGCTCGCCTTTCGGTGACCCGGTGGTCACGGCGGACGGCACGTGCTTCGCGCTGCGAAAAGAGACCGCGCGCTGTTTGCGGGTCCGCGCAGTGAGCGCACCCGAGGCCTAGGCCGGCATCCTGATCCCCGAGAGCACGTGACCGACTTTCACGGCGTCGCCGATGGCGCCGTTGCTCCCCTGGTGGCCGTCGTCGGACCACCGAACTCCGGCAAGACGACCTTATTCAATAAGCTGACCGGGCTTCGGCAGAAGGTTGCAAACTATCCCGGTGTCACCGTTGAGAAATACCTCGGTGTGGTGGACCTCGGTGGTGGGTCGCGCGTCGATCTCGTAGACCTTCCCGGCGTCCATGGCCTCTCGGCGCGCACGCTCGACGAGCGAGTAACCGTCGACGTGTTAAAGGGGCGCGTGGCCGGAATGAGACCGCTGGACGCGGTCATCGTCATCGTGGACTCCACGAGCCTCGAGCCGGACCTGATGCTTTTGGAGCCCCTGTCGGCGTTCGGCCTCCCGACGCTCCTCGTATTGAATATGGCAGACGAATTCGAGGCGCGGGGCGGCTCCGTGGACACGGAAGTCCTGTCTGTGGAGTTCGGGATCGAGACGTGCCGGACGAATGCGCGCTCAGGAGAGGGCTTCGACCGGATTCGGGATTTTCTGGCGGGAGTGAAGATCCGCACGGGTGCGTTGGGCCATCCCCTCATCGGGGGCGGGCTCCAGGCCGGCGGGCGACTCCCCACCGTGGATGCGCTCGTAGCGCGGCGGGCCAGCATCCGCAGGGTCCTGGCCGACGCCCACTACGTGGCGCCAGGCCCTTCCGGCTGGACCGCGAGGCTCGATGCCGTCTTCCTCAACCGCTACTTAGGGCCGCTGGCGTTCTTCCTCGTGGCCGCCCTCGTCTTCCAGGCCATCTTCACCTGGGCGGTCCCAGCTATGGATCTCGTCGAGGCCCTGGTAGCGTGGTCTGGGGAGGGGCTTCGGGCTGTGTTGCCGGTGGGGTGGATGCGGTCGCTCGTAGTGGATGGAATTTGGGCCGGCGTTGGCGCCGTGATCGTTTTCTTGCCGCAGATCCTGGTGCTGTTCCTGTTCCTCGGCATTCTGGAGGATTCGGGGTATCTGGCACGCGCCGCCGTCATCGCAGACAGGCTCATGTACCGGGTCGGTCTCCAGGGCCGAGCGTTCCTACCCCTCCTGTCCGGCTACGCGTGCGCGGTCCCCGCGATCCTGGCTGCGAGGGCGGTGGAGGACGAACGCGACCGCCTCGCCACCATCTTCGTGACGCCGTTTATGACGTGCTCGGCCCGACTGCCCGTGTATGCGCTCCTGATCGCGGCGTTCGTCCCTGCCCAGCCGGTGCTAGGCCCGTTCCTGGGATCCCAGGCCGTCGCGCTGTTGGGGCTCTACGCGTTGGGTGTGATCGCCGCGGTGGGAACCGCGTTTATCCTGCGAAAGACCCTTTTGCGGGCGCCACACGCGTCTTTCGTGATGGAGCTGCCGCCGTATCGATGGCCGACTGCGAGGTCCCTGGGCGTGAGATTGTGGGATCGTTCGAAGGTGTTCCTAAGAAGGGCCGGCCGCGTCATTCTCGCGGTTACTGTGATCCTGTGGATCATGACGCAGTTTCCGCGGGTCGACGGCGCCCCGCCCGCCTTCGAAGAGAGCGTCCTCGCTCGCTCCGGGAAGCTCATCGAGCCAGCGATTGCGCCCCTGGGATTCGATTGGCGAATCGGTGTCGGGCTCGTATCCTCGCTCGCAGCCCGGGAAGTCATCGTCGGGACCATGGGCACCATTTACGGCATTGAGAACGCGGAGCAGGAGGGGTCGCTTGAGCTGCAGGCCGCGCTCCAGTCTCACTTCGACCTTCCCACCGCTGCGGCCCTTTTGGTCTTCTTCGCTTTCGCGCTCCAGTGCATGTCCACGGTGGCCGTCATGCGCAGAGAGACGAACGGGTGGAAGTGGCCGGCGCTGCAGTTCTTTTACATGCTAACTCTCGCCTACGTCGGCGCTTTCGTTGCCTACCGGGTCTTCTGATCCTGTCTAAACGCTGTCCCGCGCGGGCAAACACGGTCTATCTATGAGGTAGCAAATCACGAGCCGCGGGAATCCGCGTCTCTTTCTCAAATTGTCCCCACGGAGAAACCGATGAGAAAGAGCCTGTTCACAATTGTGCTTGCTCTCCTGCTAGCCGTCCCCGTTGCTGTGTCCGCTCAGGGCCTGGGTATCGCGGGTCGTGCTGGGACGCTAGGGATCGGCGGAGAAGTTGCGTTGGACCTGGGCGAGTCCCTTGTCGCGCGCGCTGGCTTCGGGTTGATGCCGTTCGAGCCGTCGATCACGATCGGCGACATGGACGTCACACTCAAGCTGCCCGAAAAGTGGTACAACGTCGGACTAGATCTGTACCTCGGCGGCAGCTTTCGCCTTGGCGCGGGCATGTTGTTCAAGTCCGAGGACCCTTCCCTCGTCGGCAACTTCACGACGTCTCAGGACATCGGCGGTCGCACGTTCACCCCGAGCGAGCTGGGCACGTTGACAGGAGTGATCGATTCCTAAGATCGGGCGCCCTACGCGCTCATCGGCTTTGGCAAGCATACATCGTCGGGCATTGGCCTCTTCTTGGACCTAGGCGCCGCGATGCTGGGTGAGCCCAACTTCACACTTGCGGCCACCGGCGGGACGTTCGGTGATCAGGCGGAGCTCCAAACGCGGTTGGACGCGGAGGCTCAGAGCCTGGAGGATGAGGCGGGCCCTTACCTGAAATTCTGGCCGATCATCAACATCGGCCTCCGCATCGGCGTGGGCGGCTGACCTAGGCCACTGCGGCACCAGGACCCGCCGCCTTCGAAGCTTCTCCTTTAGCGCCTTTTGCTTTTGAGCGCCTCCGCGACCGCATTGACTAGTTCCGGCACATCGAACGGTTTTGACAGGAAGGCCTCGCCGGACTGCTCAATAGAAGCGCGGTGCGAATCGTGGGTCGAATACCCGGACGTGTAAAGGACCTTCATGCCCGGTCGGTGGGCCAAGAGGACATTCGCAGCATCGCGACCGCCGAGTCCCGGAAGCACCAGATCGCACAGCAATAGGTCGATCGGGTCGTCCGTCGCGTCGAGGATCCCAAGCGCCTCGTGAGCCGAGCCCGCGGTGAGCACGGTGTAGCTGTAAAGCTCAAGAATGCGCGTGGCGGCGCGGCAGATCGCTTGATCGTCGTCGAGGACGAGAACCACAGGTTTCGTGTCCTTGCCTGCGGACTGTGACAGGTCGCTCATGTACTAGGCTACACCTGGTCTGACACCTCAGCAGTCCTTGGCACGCCCTTCGCGAAGGCTCTGTAAGCCACGATCACGGTCAGCGCGATGAACACAGGCTCAATCATGAACTTGAAGCGCGCGTTCTCCCCCAACTCCATCGTGCACGAGATCAGGATGGAGTACGCTACGATCAGCGCGCAGTAGAGCGGTGCAATGCGCCATGGCAACGCCCGGTGATCCAGGTGACCCTCCGCCATGGAGACCAAGACACGCGGCGGGTCACGACATCGATACCGGCACCACCCGACTCCGGTACCCGAGTGGGCCACCTCGCGGCCGATCTACCGACCGCGCAGGCCCACGCCCACACCCCTCTACCCCGTGGTCCAGCATCACCTAGAGACGTTCCTTGCCCAGGCCACTCAGGCCGACCCGATCGGGTTCGGCCGACCGGCCTGGGTCGAGCGTAGCCTCCGGGCTTACCTGAGGTGCGGCATCCTGGCCCACGGCTTTGCGCGCGCCAAGTGCGTGGACTGCGGCCACGAGCGGCTCGTTCCCTTCTCTTGCAAGGCCCTGGGGGTATGCCCCTCCTGTAACACGCGCCGCATGGCCGAGCTCGCCGCCCACGTCACCGATCACGTGCTGCCTCACCTACCGGTGCGCCAATGGGTCTTGTCCGTGCCCAAAAGATTGAGACCCTTCCTGCATCACAACCCTGAGATCGCGGGGGCTGTCCTGCGGATCTTCGTGCGGGCCATCCGCACCACGCTGTGCCGTGCGAGCCCCGGAGCACCGAGTGACGCGCGACTCGGGGCGCTCTCGTTTCTGCATCGATTCGGATCTTCGCTCAACACGCATTTCCACTACCATCTCGTCGTGCTCGACGGTGTGTTCTCGGGAAC
>ERZ890510.706-NODE-706-length-25091-cov-6.577329_pt1 | contig 25091 bp, 23 predicted proteins | sample MGYA00521265_ERZ890510 | MGnify/ENA primary metagenome ERZ890510 (study PRJEB32303, sample SAMEA104408624) | aquatic metagenome | biome: Brackish water; feature: Chemocline; material: water | place: Baltic Sea | collected 2014-10-26T21:54:00 | depth 110 m ... | reverse complement strand
GGTATGAACGGGCGTTCAGGAGCAATGATTGGCACGTAAAGGCGAAGATTACATTGGCACCATGGAGGTGCGGGACAAGCACCGGTTTGACGAGCAATCGCTGGGTCGCTTCATGGCGTCTGCAGTTGCCGGTTTCGTGCCGCCGCTCAAGGTCGAGCAGTTCCGCGGCGGCCAGTCGAACCCGACCTATCGTCTGACGGATGGCGCGGGCAGGCGCTACGTGTTGCGCCGCAAGCCGCCGGGGAAGCTCTTGCCATCGGCCCATGCCGTCGACCGTGAATTCCGGGTGATCTCCGCTCTCAACCGTACCGACGTGCCGACGCCGCGGGCCTACGCATCGTGTGAGGACGACAGCGTGGTCGGCACAGCCTTCTACATAATGGAGTATTGCGACGGCCGTGTGCTGTGGGATCCGCTGTTGCCGGAGGTACCGAAGCGTGAACGCCAGGCGATCTATCGCGCCAAGTTCGAGACGCTGGCACGCCTACATGCCGTTGACTATACGGCGCTGGGGTTGGCTGATTTCGGTCGTCCCGGCAGCTACGTCGCGCGGCAGATCTCGCGGTGGGGAAAGCAGTACAAGTCCTCGGAGACCGAGGCGATCGAGGCGATGGACAAGCTGCTGGAGTGGTTGCCGGCGCATCTTCCGTCGAACGACGGGACGGTACTGGTCCACGGCGACTATCGGCTCGACAACATGGTTTTCCATTCCTCCGAGCCCCGCGTGCTGGGCGTTATCGACTGGGAAATTTCCACGCTTGGCGATCCCCTGGCCGAACTCTCGTATCTCTGCATGTTGTGGCGAACGCCCAAGGATTGGGGCGGTCTTGATGGCCATGATCTTGCATCACTTGGCCTGCCTTCGGAGCAGGAGATGGTGGCCTACTACTGCAACCTGTCCAGACGGGCCGTGCCGGAGCCGGCGTTGTGGAATTTCTACATGGCCTTCAATCTTTTCCGTGTCTCGTGCATTCGTCAGGGCGTTTACGCCCGGGCCCTCGACGGCACGGCGGCCAATGTTCGCGCTGCCGATTCGGGAAAGCTGGTGCGTCCGGCGGCCGAACTCGGCTGGAAGATCGTCGAAGGCATCACCCGGGGAGCGGTATGAGCAAACGTAAGCCTGCGCGTCTGGCGGTTGCAGTGCCCGCCACAGAGCGCGAGCAGCGCCCGCCGATCGAGGCGATTCGTGCCGCGGCGTTCCAGCAGTTTGCCGAACGCGGCTATCCGGTCGTCACCGTGCGCGATATCATGAAGGCCTGTGGGCTGACGCAAGGTGCGCTCTACAACCACTTCAAGTCGAAGGACGAGTTGCTGCATGACATCATCGCCTCGACCCAGAGCGAATTGGAGCGGGTATGTCAGCAGGCGATGGCAGGTGCGGGCGACGATCCACGCCTGAAGCTTGCAGCGGTCGTGCGAGCCTACGTCATGCGGCACTGCCGGCTCCGGGTCGAGGCGCTGGTCGCCAACCGGGAGATAGGTTGGCTCGATGCCGCGCGCGTCGCCGACATTCGCCGCAGCCGTCGTGCGATCCGGGACGTCGTGGTCGCAATCCTCTTGCAAGGTGTCGAGAGCGGCGTGTTCAACCCACCGCGCATCGGCGATCGCCTCGATTTCAAGGCCATCGCCATGGCGTTGCTTGATCAATGGACCCACGTTTCCATGTGGTATGGCCCAGGCGGGGAGATCGCCGAGGAAGAAATGGCCGGACTCTATGCCGATATGGCGCTACGTGCGGTCGGTGCGAAGCCTTAGGCGATCGGTGGATCATCTGAAGATGTTCGTGCGCCTGATCGTGTTTGTGTTGTCCATCGCAGTCGTTGCCGCTTGCACATCCGACGTGACAGGTACACTTCCACCTTCCGTCAGCTCCACGGCGGTGGCGGCTCGGCCTGCCGTTGACGCGGTGCCCGCCGGGCGCTGGCGGGCTGTGCTGATCGCCGGGGACAACAACAGCCCGGCCTTCGACAATGGCGTGCAGTCGCTGCGTGAGAAGCTCCGAACTCACGGCGTCCGCGATATTGCACTCTATTCCTCGGATTCTGGACGGACGGCACCAGGGCAGTTCGCCACCGCGGCGAACGTCGTGACTGCACTTCGCGCCGGGGGTGGCGATGCCTGCTTTGTGTTCGTTACCAGTCATGGAGAGGAGAGGGGCTTCTTCCTGCGCGCTGATCGCAGGTATTTCGATCCAGCTTCACTGGACCGCGTCTTGAGCGCAGGCTGCGGCTCGGTGCCCACGGTTGTCGTGGTGTCGGCCTGCCATAGCGGAACGTTCCTGACGGCGGCCATGCGCAAACCCAATCGCGTCATCCTCGCCGCCGCCGCGGCGGACCGCACCAGCTTCGGCTGCGGGGCCGGCGACCAGTATACCTACTATGACCAATGCCTGCTGCAGCAATTCGACAGGGCCGCGACGTGGCAGGATCTTGCTCTCGCCACGCGCTCCTGCGTCGAGAATCTCGAACGCCGGATGGGGGTGCGGCGGCCCTCCCTGCCGCAGATGTTCGTGGGCGCCCAGGTTGAGGGTTTGCAACTGCCGTCGCGCTAGAGATCGACAAGATTGCCTTTCCGTCTGCATGGGCAATGGTTCAGAACAGAGGAAGCGAATAATGGCTGGCACGAAATCCCTTGTGAACTACGAGCGCGACCAGGAGATCGTCACCCTGACGCTCAACCGCCCCGAAAAGCTGAACGCCTTCAGCGACGAGCTGGTGGGTGCGCTTGGCGATGCACTGCACCGCTTCGATATGGACGACGAAGCCCAGATTGCCATTATCAGCGGGCGTGGTCGTGCTTTCTCCACGGGGGCCGATGTGCAGCAGCGGCAGCTCCGCAGCCGCGAGGAATTCCTCAAGCTGGGTGGTCCCCAGGGACGCGGGACCCATTCCTCCGATCTGTTGACCAAGGCCGTTAACTGGAAGCCGGTGATCGCCGCTGCGCACGGCTATGTCCTGGGGCTTGCCGTCGGCATTGTGCTGGAATGCGATCTGGTCGTGGCCGAGGAAGGCACCCAGTTCCAGGTCACTGAAACGTCGCGTGGGTTGGGTGCAGGAAAATACTGGGCACTGATGCATTACCGCGGCGGCGGCGCCTTCACGATGGAGGCGGCGTTGACTGGTCGTTTCTTCACTGCCGAAGAAGCGTTCAAGGCCAATCTGATCAATCGTGTGGCAGCCAAAGGCAAGTATCTCGACACAGCGCGCGAACTGGCACTCGAGGTGATCAAGAATCCGCCGCTCAGTGTGCGTTCCACCGTTCGGATGCGGCGCTGGTACATGGATCGCTTGAGCCGCGAGGTCATGTTCCAGACGGCGCCAGAGCGCCTCTATCTCACCGAGGATTTCCAGGAGGCCGCCCGGGCTTTCACCGAAAAGCGCAAGCCCAAACCTTTCAAGGGCCGCTGAGTTTTTCTGCTGCCATGTCGCGTAGCCGTGCGCGCTGGATCTTCGGACCGTTGGGCGATGGGGTGACCGGGAATTCAGGCAGGGCAAGCACGCGGACCGGCACCTTGTAGTTCGCGAGGCCTCGCCGGCAGTGGGCGATGACGGCGCTTTCGTCGAGCGTCGCTCCTGGTTTCAGGATGACAAAGGAGGCCGCACGCACACCTTCAGGCCGCGCCACCGCGACGGTCTGGCAGGCAGCAATGCCCGGTATCGCCTGGATGTGGCTTTCGATCTCCAGCGGATTGACGAGGAAGCCCGAGAGCCGCAACACGTCGCCCATGCGGCTGAGAAATGTGAAGCCGCCCTCGCCGTCGAGTTCGGCCAGATCGCCGGTACGGACATAGCCGTCTGGCGTAACCGTCTCGGCCGTCGCCGAAGCGTCGCCGTAGTAACCGACCATCAACGACGGTCCTGCACATTCCAGGACACCGACTTGGCCGACACCAAGCAGGGCGCCACTCTCAGGGTCGCGGATGCGCACATGGGCAAGAGGCGAGGTCGGGACTCCGCCGCCGCGTTTGCGCCGCGCCACGACGGCATCGGGAGGTTGGCGGGCATAGAGCGCCTGGACCTCGCTCATGCCGTAAAGACCACACAGCCGCAGCCCGCGCGCCTCCGCCACCTCGGCGATGTCCATAAGGGCGGCGTTGAAGTTCGCATAGCCCGCCCAACGGACGGAAGGAAAGGGCCTGTCGCCCGGCACGGTGTCGAGGAGGCGGGCGTACATGTCGTCGCTGCCGAAAAGCGTTGTCGGCCTATGGTGAGCGATCAGTCGCGCGAGTTCGTCGATCTCGTAGGACGCGACCAATACGCAGGGCTTGCCGGCGGCCAGCGTCGCCATGGTCTGATTGAAGCCGTAGACGCCGCACAGCGGCATAATGGAGAGCGAGAGCGTGTCCGGCTCGGTGAAACCGAAGACCCGCGCCACCTGTTGGGCGTGACTGGCGATTGCACCCTGGCGGTGCAACACGAACTTGGGGGCGCTGGTGGTCCCCGACGTGGTGAAGACATTGCAGGGCATGTTCGGCCGGGCGTTGTTGGTCGCGAGCCGCGGCCTCGACAGCAGCCGGTCGAAGTTCACGCATCGCAGCCGCGCCGAAACCGCTGGCAGGGTGGTGCCTTCCTCCCCGACCGTGACAAGGGCAGTGAGCTTGTCGAGAGCCGCCGGGTCGATGTCGGCCAGGATGGAGAGAAAGTCGATGCGCCGGAAGCCCGGCATGCAGGCCAGGATCTTCGCCCCGGAGCGGCCAACGATGTCGGCAACCTCGACGGCGCGATAGCGCGTATTCACGGCGACCGCGACGGCACCCAACCGCACGCACGCGAAGTAGAGGATCGGATAGGCTGGTACGTTTGGCAGCCAGAGCGCGACGCGATCACCCGGGCCGATACCAAGATCGGACAGTCCCTTCGCGGTGCGTTCCGCCGCGTCCTGCAGCTCGGCGAAGGAGATCGTACGGGCGCCGTGGATGAAGGCCGGCGCACCTGGGATTTCATCGGCGACGTCGGTGAGTAGCGTCCAGACGTCGGTCGCAGGATGGTTGAGAGGCATGAGATCCAAAGACTACCTCATACGCATGTCATCTCAACGTCGATGCGTGCTGCGACTACTGCACAAAGCCAAACACGCGCGGCAGGAACAGGACGAGTTCGGGTACGAAAGAGATAAGCAGCAAGGTCACCACGATCGCCGTGAGGAAAGGCAACAGCGGTTTGATGAGTTTTTCCATCGGCAACCCGCTGATCGCCATTCCAACAAACAGGCAGAGGCCCACCGGTGGTGTGATGTGTCCGACCGCCGAGGCGACCACGCAAATCATGCCGAAATGGATGGGATGGACGCCTACCGCCGTCGAGACAGGTAGCAGCACCGGCACGGTGACGAGGATGATTTCGGATGGCGTGAGGAACGTACCCAGGAACAGATAAAGGAGGATGACCAGGATGACGAAGACCCACCATGCCGGCGCCATCGCCGCGATCGAGGCGGCCACCATGAATGGAAATTTCGAATAGGTGAGAATCCAGCCGAAAGCGCCGACGAATCCGATGATCAGTCCGATCACGCCCGAAAGCCGCGCGCTGTCGGCAAAGATCTTCGGCAATTCGCGAAGCACCGATTCCCGATAGAACATCGGTGGCACCACAAGGGCATAGACAACCGCGACCGCCGCCGCCTCGGTCGGCGTAAACAGGCCGATCAGGATACCGCCCATGATGATCACCGGAATCATCAGTGCTGGCAGCGCGTTGCGCAGCGCGGTGCCGAACTCGGCCAGGCTCGGAGGCGCTTCTTTCGGATAGTTGCGTTTGCGGGCGATGAAGAATACCGGGACCGCCATCCCCAGTCCGATCAGCAGGCCGGGAACGATGCCGGCGACGAACATCGCGGCCACCGATTCGTCGGCCATCCAGGCGAAGATCACCGCGATGATGGACGGCGGAATAATCGGTGCCACGACGGCGGTCGAAACCGTGAGGGCCGTCGAGAAGTCCTTGTTGTAGCCCTTGCGAACCATCTGCGGGACCAGGAATGTCCCCAAAGCCGAGACATCGGCCACCGCCGACCCCGAGATGCCGCCGAAGAACATGCTGGCCAGGATGTTGACGTAGGCCAGTCCACCGCGGAACCGGCCGACCAGGGCCGTGGCGAGATCGATCAAGGCGCGAGCCACGCCGCCGCGAGCCGCGATATTGCCGGCCAGAATGAACAGCGGCGCCGACAGCAGGAGGTATGAGTCCGACAGCAGGCCGACGAACCGCGTCGGGATGATGATCGGATTGAGCGCGGGGTGGAATATCGCCGCAACCAGGGCTCCGACGCCCATCGCGATACTGATCGGCATTCCGATCAGGATGCAGACGACGAACGCAATCAGGAGTGTTTCGGCCATAACCTTCTCAAGGCGAAATAGATGTTGCGGAGCATCGGGACCATGATCATGACCGCACCGACGGGGATCGCCGCGAACACCCAGTCCAGAGTAAGCCCCAGGCCGGGTGAGGTCTGGAACGCGGCGTTCGGTATCAGGATGACGCTCAACCAGATCAGATAGGCGAAGAGACCGATGCCCAGGCCATTGGAGACGATCGAAATGATCGCACGCGTCCTAAGCCCAAACCGGTTCACGAAATAATCCAGTGCCGTGTGTTCGTTGCGCCACATTGCCGCCGCGGCACCGAACATGATCAGCCAGATGAAGAGATAGCGCGGTACCTCTTCGAGGCCGTCGATGCCGGTGAGACCGAGATAGCGCAACACGACCTGCACGAAAACCGCGGCCGTCATGACGGCCAGGATCAGACCGCCAACGTTGGCGAGCCCGTCGTACAGGCGTCTACCCGTCGAGGGCGCCGGTACGGCGCCCTCGGGGTCTTCGTCTGTTGATGGTGTCACGATGCCGGTCGCCGCGTTACTTGATGCTCTGGATGTACTCGACCATCGGCTTGGCGGCCTTGCCGGCCGGGGTGGCGTAGAATTCGGCGTAGACGCCTTCGGTGGCCTTGAGGAACGGCGCGGCGTCGGGCTTGGTAATCGTGACGCCCTTGGCCAGTACGAGTTCCTGGATGCTCTTGTCCTCGTCGAGGATGAACTTGCGGTTGAAGTCACGCGCGAAAACCCAGGAGTCCATGATCGCCTTCTGGCCGGCCGGGTCGAGCTTGGCCCAGGCCGCCTTCGACATCACCAAGGCAACAGCCTGGTGAGTGTGGCGCACGTCGGCGACGTACTTCACGATGTCGTAGAACTTGTTGTGATAGAAGGTGTTGATGCCGCCTTCGGCGAAGTCGATGACCTTGGTCTGCAGCGCCGTGGCCACTTCCGGGAAGGCGATCGGCGTCGAGATCATGCCCAGGGCCTTGAAGGTGGCGACGAGGATCTTGTCCTCCTGCACACGTATCTTCTTGCCCTTGATGTCGGCCAGTCCGTTGATGGCCGCGTGACCGTAGATGCCGCGGTAGCCGGCGGCAAAAAAGCCGATCAGCTTGAGGCCTTTCTGGTCGAGGACACCGGAGTAGAACTTGGTGAGCGTATCGCTGCCGTCGAGCGCCTTGAAGAGGTGGGCGTAGTCGCGAAAGATGTAGGGGAGCTGGAACACCGACATCTCGGGAATCGCCGTCGACAGCGGTGCCGTCGTGATCGGCCCGAATTCGATGACGCCGAGCTGGATCTGCTGGACCACCTCGCGCTCGCCGCCGAGCGCACCGGAGTGGTGATGGGCGATCTTGACCTTGCCGCCGGACAGTTCGGCAACCTTGTCGATGAACTGCTGGGCGGCCTGGGACGTGCCGTGTTTGGGTGGATTGACGTTGCCCATGCTGAGCTCTTTGGCCTGTGCAAAGGCGGCCTGATTCGGCCCGGCAAGTGCTGCCAGAAGCACGAGGCCGGCCGGCATCAGATTTCTACGTTTCAGCGAGATCATAGACGAGTCCTCCCGGTAGCGAGCTGCATTCGATCGTGCGGCCCGTTGCGAACATCACGAATTTTCATCCGAACCGCGATCCTGCGGACGAGCGCTGGTGTACGTCAAGCATCATCTGCCGGCCGACACGCCGAGCGCGGCGCGGCTGGCAATTCCGCAGAGCCGCCCGGGATCGTTGCGGCAGGATGATTTCGTGCGCCGGAGGCGATACCGTGTGCGATCCGATCGCCACCAGGGGAAAGAACAAAGTCATGAAAATCGCCTACTCCGCCGCCAGCCCTTACGTGCGCAAGGTCATGGCCTGCGCCATCGCCCGCGGCCTCAATGACCGGATCGAGCGGCTGAAGATCGGCACGACCGATCCGGCGCTGCTGGCGTTCAACCCCTTATCCAAAGTGCCGACCCTGATCACCGACGACGGCATGTCGCTCTACGACAGCCCGGTCATCTGCCAGTATCTCGACAGCATCGGCACGGCGCCCAAGCTCTATCCCGAGCCGGGGCCGGCGCGCTGGAAGGCGCTCACCCAGGAGGCACTGGCCGACGGCATCCTCGATGCCACCCAGCCGCGCCGCCGCGAGCTCGCCCTGCCGCAGGACGAAGGCCGCAAGGCCTACATCGCACTTCAGCAGGGCAAGGTCGCCCGCGCCGTCGACGCACTCGAGAAGGACGCGGGTTCGCTTGGCATGTTGACCACCATCGGCGAGATCGCCATCGGCTGCGCCCTGGGCTACCTCGGCTTCCGCTATGCCAATGAGCCGTGGCGGCCGGGTCACCCCAAGCTGGAAGCCTGGTATGACAAGGTGACCAAGCTGCCGCCGCTCGCCGAGACCATGCCGGTGGGCTGACACAGGCCGAAAAACGCGGCAGGCTCGGCCCTTCGACACAAGCGTCGGAGGGGCCGATGAGTGATATCGACGTCAAGCCCGAGACCATCGCCAAACCCAAGACCAAGCAGCCGCCGCTGCACAAGGTTATCCTGGTCAACGACGACTATACGCCGCGCGAGTTCGTCGTGATCGTGCTGAAGGCGGTGTTCCGCACCAGCGAGGAAGAGGCCCACGGCATCATGATGACGGCACATCGTCTCGGGGCCTGCGTGGTCGCGGTCTTCACCCGCGAGGTGGCCGAAACCAAGGCGACCGAGGCCACCGATCTCGGCCGCAGCAACGGCCATCCGCTCACCTTCACGACAGAACCGGAGGAGTAGGGCGTTCACATCGTGATGACGACGCTGCCCTTTTTGCGTCCGGTGTCGACATAGGCGTGTGCCTCGACGATCCGCTCGAGCGGGTAGTGCCGGTCGATGAGCGGCTTGAACGCGCCCGCCTCGGCCAATTCACGAACGAAATGCAGGTCCTCCGCGCTTTCCGCGGCCGGCCCGGCGAACACCTTCTTGTTGCTCGTCATTGCAGCCCACGGGATCTGGGCGATCTCGGGTAGTCCGGCAACCACCGCGAGGAGGCGACCGCTCGCCGCGAGCGAGCCCTTGCAGCGACTGAACGGCGCCGCTCCCGCTGCGACCAGGATGATATCGTAGATCTCGCCGTTTTGGGTGAAGTCCTCCGTGGTGTAGTCGATGACCTTGTCGGCGCCGATGGATCTCACCAGTTCGATGTTGGCGGTGCTGCAGACCCCGGTCACCTCGGTGCCGAAGTGCCGGGCGAGCTGGACGGCGGCGCTGCCCACCGTTCCCGAGGCACCGACCACGAGAACTTTCTCGTCCGGCTGAATCTTTCCCTTGGTTCTGAGGAAATGCAGCGCCGTCGTGCCGCCAAACGACAGGGCCGCGGCTTCCTCGAAGGAAAGGTTCGCGGGTTTCGGGGCGATTGCGCCATTGGCGGGCAGCGCCTTGAATTCGGCATGGCATCCCATGCCGATGCCGGCGTTGGCGATAACCGCGTCGCCCACCGCGAACGTCGTGACGTTTCTGCCGACCGCCTCGATATGGCCGGCCAGCTCCGAGCCCAGGATCCGTTGCCGGGGTCCGAAGAGGCCCAGCATCGGCCGCACGAGCAGGCCGAAACCGGCCGGCACGTCGAGGCTGCGGACGCGCCAGTCGCCCGACGATACCGTCGTCGCCCGGACCTTGATCAGGACATCGTTGTCCCCGATCGTGGGCTTCGCGACCTCCTCGATCCGGACGACGTCGGGAGGACCATACCTCTCGTAGACGGCTGCCTTCATTTCCATGCTTCCGGGTTGGCGGCGATCGGGCTTCCAAAGCCGTGAATTCGCGCGCTATATCAGATACTTGGCTCCCGTGGGCCAAGTCGCTCACAACCCGGTCGTAGGCTGAAAAGCCGGTGGAAACAACGGGTTGACGGGAGCGGCTGCGATCCCTATTTTCCGCGCGCTTCTGGAATTCACCCCGGCCCGGCCGGGGCTTTTTGTTGAGTAAGGACCATGAAGATCCGTCATTCGCTCAAGTCGGTGAAGGCCCGTCACAAGGACTGCCGCATCGTGCGCCGCAAGGGCCGCGTCTACGTCATCAACAAGACCAATCCGCGCTTCAAGGCCCGCCAGGGCTGAAGGACGGAGCAGCGTCTCGGTGATCAAGGCGGCGGGAGCCTCGGCTTCCGCCGCTTTTTTATTTGGCGTATGAGCAAGGCATGCAGATGCCGCCGCTCGACCCCGACATCCTGCGCCGCCGCGGCGAGATCGTGGCCGCGCTCCGCGTCATCGTCCCGGGCGAGGGGGTGATCGACGACCTCGAAGGCATGCGCCCCTACGAGTGCGATGCGCTTTCGGCCTACCGTCAGATGCCGCTCGTGGTGGTCCTGCCCGAGACGGTGGCCCAAGTCTCGGCGATCCTGCGCTATTGCCAGGACAACAAGGTCAAGGTGGTGCCCAGAGGTGCGGGCACCTCGCTGTCGGGCGGTTCGATGCCGGTCGGCGACGCCATCCTGCTGGGCCTGGGCAAGTTCAACCGCGTGCTGGAGATCGACTACGCCAACCGCGTCGCCCGCGTGCAGCCCGGCGTCACCAACCTCGGCATCACCAAGGCGGTCGAGCACGAGGGCTTCTATTACGCGCCCGATCCCAGCTCGCAGATCGCCTGCTCGATCGGCGGCAACGTGGCAGAGAACTCCGGCGGCGTGCACTGCCTGAAGTACGGCCTCACCACCAACAACCTGCTCGGCATCGAAATGGTGCTGATGACCGGCGAGGTCGTGCGGCTGGGCGGCAAGCATCTCGATTCCGAAGGCTATGATCTGCTGGGTATCATGACCGGCTCGGAAGGCCTGCTGGGCGTCGTCACCGAAGTGACGGTGCGCCTGCTGCGCAAGCCGTCGACGGTGCGTGCCGTGCTGCTGGGCTTTCCGACCGAGGCCGGGGGCGCCGAATGCGTCGCCGCCGTCATTGCCGCCGGCATCATTCCCGGCGGCATGGAGATGATGGACAAGGAAGCGGTGAAATGCGCCGAGGCCTATGTCGGTGCCGGTTATCCGATGGATGCCGAGGCGCTGCTGATCGTCGAACTCGACGGCCCGCAGGTCGAGGTCGATCACCTGGTGGCGCGGGTCGAGGAAATCGCCCGCGAGCGCGGCGCCACCACAGTGCGCGTCAGCCACGACGAGCAGGAGCGGGTGCTGTTCTGGGCCGGCCGCAAGGCGGCGTTCCCCGCCGTCGGCCAGATCACGCCGGACTATATGTGCCTCGACGGCTCGGTGCCGCGCGGCCGGCTGGTCGAGGTGTTGGCCGAGATGCGCGAGATGTCGAAGAAGCACCGGCTGCGCGTGGTCAACGTCTTCCATGCCGGCGACGGCAACCTCCATCCGCTGATCCTGTTCGACGCCAACGATGCCGACGAGCTGCACCGGGCCGAGGAATTCGGCGCCGACATCCTGCGTCTCTGCGTACGGGTGGGCGGCGTGCTGACCGGCGAGCATGGCGTCGGCATCGAGAAGCGCGACCTCATGGGTGTGCAGTTCACCGAGATCGACCTCGACCAGCAGATGCGCCTCAAATGCGCCTTCGATCCCGACCATCTGCTCAATCCCGGCAAGGTCTTCCCCCAGCTCCGCCGCTGCGCCGAGCTCGGCCGCGTTGTGGTCCATCACAACAAATTGCCCTTCCCCGACATTCCGCGGTTCTGAAGCATGGCGGGCACGATCAAGCCACGCTCCGCAGAGGAGCTGCGGCAGGCGGTGGAATGGGCGCTGAATGACGGCACGACGCTCGACGTGCGCGGGCAGGGCAGTAAGACGGCGCTGGGTAAGCCGATGGAATGCGCCCAGGTCCTTGATCTGTCGGGCCTGAGCGGCATCGTCGACTACGCGCCTGAGGAGCTGGTGGTCACGTTGCGCGCCGGCACGCCGATCGGCGAGGTCGAGGCGCTGCTGGCGCAACGCAACCAGATGCTGGCCTTCGAGCCGCCCGATCTCGGGCCGCTGCTCGGCCGGGAAGCCGGGCAGGGGACTCTGGTCGGCGCGGTCATGGGCAATCTTGCCGGGCCGCGGCGGCTGTCGGCCGGTGCGGCGCGCGATCACCTGCTGGGTTTCAGCGGCGTCAACGGCCGTGGCGAGGCCTTCAAGTCGGGCGGCAGGGTGATGAAGAACGTCACCGGCTACGACCTTTCCAAGTTGCTTGCGGGTTCCTGGGGCACGCTCGCGGTACTCGACCAGGTGTCGGTGAAAGTGTTGCCGGCGCCGGACCAGACGCGCACCCTGCTGCTGCTCGGCCTCGACGATGCAGCGGCGGTAAGCGCGATGTGCACTGCCATGGGCAGCCCGCACGATGTGTCCGGTGCGGCTCACCTGCCGGGCACGACGGCGCTGCGCCTCGAAGGCGTGGCGCCTTCGGTTGAGGCGCGGTTGAAGGCGTTGCGCGAGCTGCTGGCCGACTCAGGCGCGCGAATGGCGGAACTCGGCACTCTCGAAAGCCGAACCTTCTGGCGCGAGGTGCGTGACGTGGCGCCACTAAAAGCCGCGCCGGATGCCGTCGTCTGGAAAATTTCCTGCCCCCCCACCGAGGGCCCGGCCATCGCGGCGCGCATCAAGGCACAGCGTCCGGCGGCCGAAGTCTTTTACGACTGGTCGGGCGGCCTCGTCTGGCTCGCCCTGCCGGCGAGCACCGACGCCGATCATGTGGCGGTGCGTGGCGCCATCGGCGCCACGGGCGGCCATGCGACGCTCATTCGGGCGCCTGAAGCCGTGCGCGCCTCGGTGCCCGTCTTCCACCCGCAGCCGGCAGCGCTTGCTGCCCTGGCGGGGCGCGTAAAAGAGAGCTTCGATCCCAGGCGCCTCTTCAACCCGGGGCGGATAGGGTAGATGCGCAATCAAACACCTCATGCTGAGGAGGCCGCGCAGCGGCCCCGGCGCATTCACATGCGCCTTACTCGAAGCATGGCAACGCCGACGCTGTCTCCCACCCTTCGAGACGCGACCCTCCGGGTCGCTCCTCAGGGTGAGGGGAATGCGTGTTGCACAGAGTCACGCTAGGCGATGCAAACCACCTTCACCCTGGCCCAGCTTGCCGATCCCGAGACCGCGCGCAGCAACGAGATTCTGCGCAAGTGCGTGCATTGCGGCTTCTGCACCGCAACCTGTCCGACCTTCGTGCTGCTGGGCGACGAGCGCGATTCGCCACGCGGGCGCATCTATCTCATCAAGGCGATGATCGAGGGCGACCGCGCGCCCAGCGCTTCGGAAGTCCGCCACGTCGACCGCTGCCTCTCGTGCCTGTCGTGCATGACGACCTGTCCCTCGGGCGTGAACTACATGCATCTGGTCGATCACGGCCGACATCACATCGAAGACACTTTTGCCCGCCCGCTGCCCGACCGTTTTATGCGCGGACTCCTCGCCTGGCTCATGCCGCGTCCTGCAATCTTTCGCTGGGCCATGGTGCTGGGCCGGCTCGCCAAGCCGCTGGCGCCGCTGCTGCCGGCGACCAGCCGCGATCCGGGCGGCGCCACCTTCGGGCGCCGGCTGCGTGCCATGCTCGAAGCCGTGCCCGACAAGGTGCCGACGCCCTCACCGGTCGATCGGCCGCAGGTCTTTCCGGCCCGGGGGCTGCAGCGCAAGCGCGTGGCGCTGATGCCGGGCTGCGGACAGCAGGTACTGGCGCCCGAGGTCAACGAGGCCACGGTGCGGCTGCTGACCCGGCTCGACATCGAGGTCGTGAACGTTGCGGGTTCGGGCTGCTGTGGCTCCTCGGTGCTGCATGTCGGGCGCAACGACCAGGCCATAGAACTTGCCAAGCGCAACATCACGGCCTGGCTCAGGGAGATCGACGGCGCCGGCCTCGACGCCATCGTCATCAACGCCTCGGGCTGCGGCACCACGGTGAAGGACTACGGCCACATGCTGGCCGACGATCCCGCCTGGCACGAGAAGGCCAGGCAGGTGGCGGCATTGGCCAGGGACGTCACCGAGGTCGTGGCCGAGGTCGGCCTCAGCAATGTGACGCCGCAACCGCTCACCGTCGCCTATCACTCGGCCTGCTCGATGCAGCACGGCCAGAAGCTCGACGCGCTGCCCAGGAAGCTGTTGCGCGAAGCAGGCTTCGTCGTGAAGGACGTGCCGGAGGGCCATCTCTGCTGCGGCTGGGCCGGTACCTACCAGGTGCTGCAGCCCGACCTGTCGCGCCGGCTGCGCGACCGTAAGGTGGCCAACATCGAAAGTGTGAAGCCCGACGTGATCGCCGCCGGCAACTTCGGCTGCATCGGCAACATCGCCGCGGGCACCGGCATCCCGATGGCTCACACCGTCGAACTGCTCGACTGGGCCACCGGCGGTCCCAGGCCGGCGGCCTTGAGCTGAATCCATCGCGACGGTGACACAATGACCGTCCTTAGCTCTTGCCTTGCCGCCCTGCTGGGGCTGATGCTGGGCACCACCGTCATGGCGCAGAACGCAGGGAGAAACACCGTGCTCGATACGCTGTTCGACAAACTTCAGGACGCCACCGATCCGGTCGCGGCCCAGACGCTCGAAGCGGCGATCTGGGAGCAGTGGACGCTGGTCCCCGACGTGCGGCAGCAGGCCACGATGATGCGCGGCATCGCCGAAATGCAGCAGCGCGAATTCACGACCTCGGTCGAGACCTTCACGGCGCTGGTCGAGTCCGCGCCCGATCTCTCGGAGGCGTGGAACAAGCGCGCCACCGTCCACTGGCTGATGGGCAACTTCAAGGCCTCGCTCGCCGACATCTGCGAGACCATCAAGCGCGAGCCGCGCCACTTCGGTGCCTACTCCGGCCTCGGCATGATCCGCGCCGAAATGGGCGAGAACGCCCGCGCGGTCGCCGCCTTCGAACTGGCACGCAAATGGAACCCGCACATCGTCGGCATCGATTCCGAGATCGAGCGACTGAAGGCGCTGGGCGGAGACGTACCGGCCGACCCGTTGGGGTGCGGCCGACTGTCGTCATGAATCCGTCGTCCTGAGCGCCGCGACTGATTCAGGCATACGGGCGCGGATGCCCATTTGGACGGGCCCGCGTCGGATCATCCTGTCGAGGCAGGAGCCGGAGGCTGACTTTCCGTGGCTGAGGCGCAGAGATTAACCAACCCGCTCCGGCTTCAACACGTGTGTCTGATGCTGCTCGCTGAAGGCGCGTGAAGCATTCGACCGCCGCAACAGCAGATCAGCGGTCCGCGACGTCGGTTAACGGCAATACGCGTGTAGCTGCCGTCGCCGAGCCGTTATCCATCGCCTGCTTCGCCTCTTCCGCGGCGAGCAACTTCAGGATCGTGGCGCGATCCGTGGGCTGCAGAGGCTCCGTTAAACGCCGCCGGTAATTCTCGATGTTTCGGCCGTGGATGAATTCTTCAACGGATGCTTTCGCCATCGGCCAACTTCCACCCTAGGTCATCGCTGGTCGGAGAAGCCGGGCTCATACAGGGCACTGCCCATGAGCGGAGCGCAACATCCCCATCGTTCCAATCAGGGAGACGACACCTTGTATCCTGCGAGAGGCCTGAGGAAGGGACTGTCCGCTTTCGCACCAAGCGCGCCGCCGAGCAGAAGTTTTACGAGAGCCTGCGGTTCCATGGCCCTGAAAGCCCGGCTTCAGCTTCGCCTCCGCGTCTTCCGGGGCAAGCAACCTCAGGGTCAGGGCGCGACCCATTGCGCTTTATCCGCAAAGCGATCATGGTCTTTTCATCGTCTGCTCGTTGATCGGGCGCAGTCTGCTGGGAGTTAACGTGCTCTTGCCCTCACAGGGAACAAGAGTATGACCTCCATAGGCGAGATTTCCCCCAATCGGCTGCTTTCGTCCTTAGGCGGGCGTGATCGGACTCTCCTTGCGGCTTCCCTCTCGCCGATAGACCTGCCGCTCGGGACCGTGCTCGAAGAGCCGAACGAGCCGATCGAGAACGTCTATTTCCTTGAGAGTGGCATTGCCTCCGTTGTAGCCGGCACCAGTGATTTGATCGAAGTCGGCCTTATCGGACGCGAAGGCATGACCGGACTGAGTATCGTCATGGGCGACGACCGCTCGGTGAACCGGACCTTTGTTCAAGGCACCGGATCGGCGCTGCGAATGTCTGCGAAAAACCTCGGCCTGGCGATGGACAAGAGCAAGACCCTGAGGCTCGGCCTGCTGCGCTATGCCCAGGTGTTCGCGGTTCAGGTCGCGCAAACGGCGTTGTCGAACGGTCGCGACAAGATCGAAGCCCGCCTTGCACGCTGGCTGCTGATGGCGCACGACCGGTTCGATCGCAACGACTTCCCCTTCACCCATCACTTTCTTGCCCTGATGCTGGGGGTGCGGCGGTCGGGCGTCACGATCGCCCTCCACTTCCTCGAAGGTTACGGCCTGATCAAAGCCCGGCGCGGGTTGATCACCGTCATCGATCGCAAGGGGCTGGAGGCGCACTCGGACCGGTCTTACGGCGTGCCCGAGGCCGAGTACGATCGGCTGATCGGCCAGCCGGTGTCCTGAGACCCCGGCCGGGTTGGGCGGACAGCAGCCGGGCAGGCACTGTCCACGTGCCTGTGCAGGCGCTGCAGCATGGCCGATGCCGTCCTGAACGAGACATTCAGTATCTTACCCAGATGATGCGGTCGGATCGGCGCGGTGCCGCCGTCGGTGAGATAGATCGCCTGCAGCCATTTGTGCAGCGGCACATGGCTCGAGGCGAACAAGGTGCCGTGGGTGATCGAAAAGGACCTACGGCACGCATAGCACTTGTAGGTTCCGATCCGGATCGTCTCGCCGTTCAGCCGGCCCAGGCGATCACGGTCGCCACAACGCGGACAAGCGACGACGCCGTCCGGCCACAGGATCTTCTCAAGATAACGATGCGCGCTCAGTTCGTTCGCGAAATGTCCAAGCTGGCCGCGGCACGATGCCTTCGGTAGTCCGTTCATTATTCAGCGCTCCCAACCCACTCACGCTTCCCTCGGGCAGTTGGCTGTCGGCGGCGCGAAACGCTCTTGATGCAGGTCAATTGTTTCACGCAACTGCTTCTTCGGTTCGATTCCGTACGCAAGCCGCCGGGACGGCAAAATTTGATTTGCGTCAATCAACCTCCACCGCCCGGGCCTATTTTCCTGCGCATCCAATCAGGAGGAGGATTTTCGTATGGCCGAGTCCGGAACCAAGATGCCGGCGAAAGTCGAGAGCGGGACTTCCGGGTCCGCGCCACAGGCGTGGCGTCCCTTCGAAAGCCTACGCCACGAGGTCGATCGCCTGTTCGACGATTTCGATCCGGGTGCCTGGGGCTGGCCGTTCCGTCGTGCGCCGTTCGCGGCCGAGCCCCTGGGGCGGCGGGAACTGACCCTGGGCCGGCCGCCGGCCGTCGACGTTACCGAGAGCGAGAAGGCCTACGAACTCACCGCCGAGCTGCCCGGCATGGACGAGAAGAACATCGAGGTGAAGCTTGCCAATGGCACCCTGACGATCAAGGGCGAGAAGCACGAGGAAAAGGAAGAGAAGAAGAAGGACTATTACCTGCACGAGCGGACCTTCGGTTCATTCGAGCGCTCGTTCCCGCTGCCCGACGGCGTCGACAGGGACGGGGTCGAGGCTTCCTTCAAGAAGGGTGTGCTCACGGTCAGGCTGCCGAAGACCCCCGAAGCCCGGAAAGCCGAGAAGAAGATCGCGGTGAAAGCCACCTGACAGGACGGTCGGCCCCGACCGGGTCGATGTCCTGCGATAACTTGGTCCCGACGGCATCACCCGCGCACGGTCGCGGTCACAGCCAAATCGGGCGAGTTGATCGATTGGCCGGGGCATCGCAATCCTGTCCTTTACGCCCGGCGATCCCCACCCGCCGGGCGTATTCTTGCCGGAGGTCCGGTCGTCGATTCGACAGGTTCAGCAGGTTCTGGCATGATTTCTCGATAGGCTGGTGCTGATTGCGCCGGCCTTTTTCGTTCCGGCAAAGACCTCCCGTGGCCGCTCACGGGCATGCGCAACCAGCGCCAGGTCGCCGCCGCGGGTCCTGACCCGTGGATCAGAAATAACCATGAGCCGGCGCCTCCGCCCGTCCCGGAGGCGCCATCACGGACGTCGGCCAACCGACGCACTGGCCCCGACTGCCCAGGACGGCCGATCGAATGAGCAAACCGAGGTCCAGGCCGAGCGCCGGGCACAACTTCGGGCACAACACACCATGCATTCAGGTGGGCCCCCTTGAGCGTGAATAGACGAGGCGGTTCAGGTTTTTGGGCGGTTCTGAAGCCGAATTATCGTCCTGCAGTTTGGGCCCGGATGCGCGATCTGGGCCCACGAGAAAGAGTAATGGGACGCGGGCGGCCGGCAGTCCTTGCTGCCCACCGGGCGCAAAGGCAGAGTGCTGTGGCATTTTGGCTTCGGGAGTTGGGACATGGCCACGTTGTATGTCGGCGGCCGTCTGTTCGACGGCGAAAAGGTGGTGGAGGGCCACGCGGTCCTGGAAGAGGGCGGCAGGATCAAACGCGTGGCGCCGGCCACCGAATTCGCGGGCTTCGCCGGCGAGCGCGTCGATACGTCGGGCGGCACGCTGATCCCCGGCATCATCGATTGCCACGTCCATTCGCTCTCGGGCGCCGAGGGCAATCCCGGCGCGGCGCAGGACCGGCTCAGTGCCGCGCAGATCGCGGTGCGCGGCATGGAGTACATGCGCAGCACGCTGGAAGGCGGCATCACCGCGGTGCGCGACTGCGGCGGCAAGGATTACATCGAGTTCGCGCTGCGCGATGCCTTCAATGCCGGCAGGTTCCTTGGCCCCACGATGCGCTGCGCCGGCCGCATGATCTGCATGACCGGCGGCCACGGCAACCGCACCGGACGCATCGCCGACGGTGTCGACGAGGTCGTGAAGGCGGTGCGCGAGCAGGTCCATGCGGGCTCCGATCTGGTGAAGATCATGGCGACCGGCGGTGTCATGACGCCGGGCGTCAATCCCGAGGACGCGCACTATTCGGCCGAGGAAATGAAAGCCGGCATCAGCGAGGCTCACCGCTTCCACAAATGCTGCGCCAGCCACGCCCAGGGCGCGCTCGGTATCCTCAATGCGGTGCGCGGCGGCATCGATTCGATCGAGCACGGCATCTTCATGGACGAGGAATGCTGCGCCGAGATGAAGGCGCGCGGTGTCTGGCTGGTGCCGACCCTGGCGGCGGTGAAGAACATCCTGAAGGGCTACGACGACGGCGACCGCTCGATCCCCGACTATGTGATCGACAAGGCCCGCCGCGTGTTCGACCGGCATATCGAGGCAACCCAGATGTATTACAAGGCGGGTGGCCGCATCGCCATGGGCACCGACGCCGGCACACCGCACAATCGCCATGGCGAGAATGCGCGCGAACTGGAATACATGTGCGACATCGGCATCTCGGCGCGCGATTCGCTGTTCTTTGCGACGGCCAGTGCCGCCGACCTGATGCGCCTTGAAGATCAGGGCCGCATTCGGGAAGGCAACAGCGCCGACCTGGTGCTGTGCGACGGCGATGCGGTGGCCGATATCAAGCGCGCCGCCCGCAAGGAGAACCACCGCCTGGTGGTGAAGCGCGGCCAGCTCGCCCGCGACAACCGCGCCGCCTTTGTCCGCCAGCCCGCCCGCGTCGCGGCGGAGTAGAAAAGACCGTCCGATAGGCCAGCGGAGCCTCTGTGGAAGAAATCTTTCTCGGTCTTCTGGCCGTTGCCTGGGCGCTTGGCACTCCGTTGATCGCCATCGTGGCGCTGGTGCGCACCTCGCGCTTGCGCCAGGCGAACGAGCGGCTGGTGGCCGAGGTGGCGCTGTTGCGGCGCGAGCGCGGTCCGGTCGAGGTCCTGCCGCCGCCTTTCGTTGACGAACCGGCCATCGAGCCGATCGCTGGACAAACCGTGCTGCCTGCGCCCGCGCCACCGTTCGAGTCGGAACTGGCAGTGGCCGACGCCGCGTCGCCGCCCGCCGTCGAGTCGGTGCAGGGCGGTTGGGAACAGCGTCTGGGCGCGCGCGCCTTCCTGTGGGTGGGCGCGGTCACGCTGGCGCTGGCGGCGATCTTCCTGGTCCGCTACTCGATCGAGGAGGGATACCTCTCGCCCGAGGTGAGGGTGATCCTGGCGGCACTGTTCGGATTTGTGCTGATCGGCGGTGCGGAGAGAATGCGCGCACGCGACGATCGCGTCGCCCAGGCGCTGGCCGCCGCCGGCGTCGCGGCACTCTACGGTTCCCTGTTCTCGGCGGTCGCGCTCTACGACATGGTTTCCAAGGTCGCGGCCGGCGGCGGCGCGGCGGCGCTGACCGCCTTCGCCATCGGCGTGTCGCTGCGCCACGGCATCTTCGTCGCCGGCCTGGCGTTCGTCGGCGGCTTCGCCAGCCCGGCGATCATCGGCGCCGAAACGCCCAACACGCCGGTGCTGTTCGGCTATCTGCTGGCGATCGCTGCCGGCACGCTGGGCGTTATCCGGATAAGAGGCTGGTGGCCGCTGGGCTGGGGCGTGCTGGCCGGTTCGGCGCTGTGGACGATCGTCTGGATGCTGTCGTCGCGCGATGCCGCCGGGGTGCAGGACGAGTTGCATTGGGTCGGGCTGTTCCTGGTGGCGGTGGCGGGCCTCTTCGTCTGGGCAACATGGAAGCGGATGGCGGAGAGCGAGAACCCGCCGAAAGATGTCGTGGCGCTGGTGTGGACGGCGCTCGCCGGCACGGGCGCGCTGCTGGTCTGCGTCATCCTCGAGGATGGCGGCCGACAGACGGCGGGCTGGCTGGCGCTGGCGCTGCATGGCGCCGGGGTCTTCGCCCTGGGGCGCTGGACGCCGCGCTTCCAGTACGCGGCGGCGCTGGCGCCGGGCCTGTCGGTCGCCGCCCTCGCGCTTTGGTGGGCGCTGACGGGCGGCGCGGGAACGAGTTGGGATGCCGATCGCTTCGCCTGGCTCACGATCCTGTTCGGCGGCTTTTATGCCGCCGCGGCCTTCGCCTTGCTGTGGAACGCCGGGCGGCCGGGATTCTGGGCAGCCCTGTCGGTGGCTTCGGCCTTCACGCACTTCCTGCTGTGCTGGTACGTAATGCAGGGCACGGGGGAGGGTACGTCATGGGGCCTGATCAGCGTCGGGCTCGCCGTGCCCTTCCTGGTCGGCGCCGAGCGGCTGGTGCGCTGGCGAGGCAGCATGGCCGGCGCCACCGAGGCGCTCGGGTTCCTGGCGGCCGGCGTCGCCTTCTTCATCGCCGCCGCCATCCCGATCGAACTCAGCCGCGAGTGGGTGACGGTGGCCTACGCCATCGAACTGGCGGCGGTGGCGGCCATCGCCGCCCGGCTGGAACTGCGCGCCATGCGTCTGCTCTGCTGGCCGCTGCTGGCCGTCGTTGTGGTGCGCTTCGTGGTCAATCCCGAGGTGCTGAAGTATCCGCTCGGCGTGACGCCGGTGTTCAACTGGATCCTGTGGGGCTACGGCATATCCATCGCGGCACTCCTGGTCGGTCTGCGTTTCCTGCGCCCGACGGGCGACGAGCGGCTGGTGCGCGCGGTCGAGGCGGTGGTCGCGTTGCTGGTGTTCGTGCTGGCGACACTGGAAGTCCGCAGCGTCTTCCAGCAGGACTCCATGACGGTGCCGGATGCGGGTTTCATGGAACGCTCGTTCTATGTTGCGATCTGGGGCGCCTTCGCACTGGCGGCGCTCTGGATGGCGCGGCGGCGCCACGACCCGGTGGCGCTGTGGGCGTGGCGGTTGAGCGGCGGGCTGGCCGTGGTGACGGCACTGGTGGTCCAGGTGGTGGTGGCAAATCCGGTGTTCGAGCCGGCCGACATCGGGCGGTGGCCGCTCTTCAACGGCCTGTTTCTGGCCTATGCGGTGCCGGCGGCGATGGCCGCGGTGGCCCGGCGCTGGATCGACGTCGAGACCAACCGCCTCATCGACCTGGCGACCGAGGCCGTGGCCTCGATCCTGGCCTTCGTCTATGTCTCGCTGGAAGTCCGGCATCTGTTCGATCCCGGTTTCGAGCGCAGTGGCTTCGCCGCCGACGGGCTCGAACTCTATGCCTATTCGATCGTCTGGCTGCTGTTCGGTGTGGCGTTGCTGGCGCTGGGCTTCGTGCGCGGTGCATCGGCACTCAGACATGCCGGGATGGTGCTGGTCTGCATCGTCGTGGCCAAGGTATTCCTGATCGACATGGCCGGGCTGAAAGGACTGCTGCGGGTCTTCTCGTTCCTCGGGTTGGGGGCGGCATTGATCGGCCTCGGCTATGCGTATCGGCGGTTCGGATTTCAGGAAAGGCAGCGTAGCTAGGATCATGACGGCGGAACTCTTTCCCGAGACGAAAATCTCGCTCGACGCCTTGCGCGGCCGGCAACTGGAGCGCCTGCGCGCGACGCTGCATCTGGCGTACGCCAGCCAGGCGCCGTATCGCGCCAAGTGCGTGGCGGCGGGCGTTCATCCCGACGATCTCAGGAGCCTCGACGATCTCGCGCGCTTTCCCTTCACGGCGAAGGACGATCTGCGCGGCGCCTACCCCTTCGGCATGCTGGCGATCCCGCGCGAGCAGTGCGTGCGGCTGCATGCGTCCAGCGGCACGACGGGGCGGCCGACCGTGGTCGGCTATTCGGCGCGCGACATCGACACCTGGTCCGATCTGATGGCGCGCTCGCTCCATGCCGGCGGCGCACGGCCGGGCGACATCATTCACAATGCCTTTGGCTATGGCCTGTTCACTGGCGGGCTGGGCGCGCACTACGGCGCCGAGCGGCTGGGCTGCACCGTGGTGCCGATGTCGGGCGGCTTCGGCGAACGGCAGGTCCAGCTGATCAGCGAATTCGGCGCACGGGTGGTGCTGATGACGCCGTCCTACATGCTGGCGATCGCCGACGAGTTCGAGCGCCAGGGCATCGATCCGCGCGGCACGGCGATGCGGGTCGGCATCTTCGGCGCCGAGCCGTGGACCGAGAGCATGCGGGCCGAGATCGAGCGGCGGCTCGGCATCGATGCCGCCGACATCTATGGGCTGAGCGAGGTCATGGGGCCGGGCGTGGCCTGCGAGTTCGTCGAGAGCAAGGATGGGCCCACGGTGTGGGAGGATCATTTCTATCCCGAGATCGTCGATCCGGCCTCGGGCGCGCCGGTGGCCGACGGCGAGCCGGGCGAACTGGTGTTCACGACGCTGACCAAGGAGGCGATGCCGGTAGTCCGCTATCGCACGCGCGACCTGACGCGGCTGCTGCCGGGATCGGTGACGGCGATGCGGCGCATGGCCAAGATCACCGGGCGCAGCGACGACATGCTGATCGTGCGCGGCGTCAACCTGTTCCCGAGCCAGGTCGAGGAGCAGATCCTGCGCGACCCCGCGCTTAGCGGCCACTATATGATCGAACTGACGCGCAGCGGCGCGCTCGACGATCTGCTGGTGCGGGTCGAGGCGCGGGCCGTGCTGGACGGCGGGGCGGTGGCGCAGTCTTCGGCCGGCCTGGTGCGTCGGATCAAGGCGATGTGCGGCCTCTCGGCCGAGGTCGACATCGCCGGTCCCGGCGCGATCGAACGCTCGATGGGCAAGGCGCGGCGCGTGATCGACAAGCGCCCGCGGTAGCGATCAGGGCCGGCAACGGCCAATCAGACGTAGGCGATCCGCAGGATGTTGGTGGCCCCCGGCGTTCCGAACGGCACGCCGGCGGTGATCACCAGGCGTTCGCCGTCCCTCGCCAGCTTTTCCTTGCGCGCCACCTGGACGGCGCGCTGCACCATGTCGGCGAAGTTGTGCGCGTCGCCGGCATGGACGGGGTGAACGCCCCACGCCAGCGTCATGCGCCGCGCGGTGTCGAGGTTGGGCGTCAGGCAGAGGATCCGCACATCAGGCCGTTCGCGTGCGGCGCGCAGCGTCGTCGATCCGGTGTTGGTGTAGGTGACGATGGCCGCCGCCGACAACGTGTGGGCGCACTGCCGCGCGGCGGCACTGATGGCGTCGGCGGTGGTGGCTTCGGGTTCGTGGCGGCTGGCATCCATCAGGCGCCGGTACAGCGGGTCGCCTTCGGCGGCCTGGATGATGCGGTCCATGATGGTGACGGCCTCGAGTGGATAGTCGCCCGACGCCGATTCGGCCGACAGCATGACGGCATCGGCACCGTCGTAGACCGCGGTCGCGACGTCGGAGGCCTCGGCACGGGTCGGTGTCGGCGAGTGCACCATCGAATCGAGCATCTGCGTCGCCACGATCGCCGGTCGGCCGGCGACGCGGCAGGCGGCCAGGATGCGCTTCTGCAGCGGTGGCACCGCTTCGGGCGGCATTTCCACGCCGAGATCGCCGCGCGCCACCATGATGCCGTCGCTCTGCTCGATGATCTCGTCGAGATGGTCGATGGCGGCGGGCTTCTCGAGCTTGGCCATCACCGCGGCGCGGCCGGCCACCAGTTTCTTGAGTTCGGCGATATCGTGGGCGTGCTGCACGAACGACAGCGCCACCCAGTCGACGCCGAGCGACAGGCCGAAATCGAGGTCCTTGTGGTCCTTGGGCGTGATCGGCGACAGCGGCAGCACGAGATTGGGCAGGTTCACGCCCTTGCGGTCGCTGATCGTGCCGGGGACCTCGACCTCGGCATCGATCGTCTTGGCGTCGTGGCCCACGATGCGCAGCCGGACCTTGCCGTCGTCGACCAACAACAGCCCGTCGAGTTTGGCCGCCTTGAATATCTCGGGGTGGAGCAGGGGAATGCGCTTGGCAGTCCCCGGAGCGGCATCGAGGTCGAAGCGCAGTTTCTGGCCTTTCTTCACTTCCATCGGGCCCTTGGCGAAGGTGCCCAATCGAAGTTTCGGCCCTTGAAGGTCCATCAGGATGGCGATGGTGGGGCCGTACTTCTTTTCAAGGGCCCGCAACTGCTTGACC